>Ga0074193_1002574_pt1 | contig 15912 bp, 13 predicted proteins | sample EPASupsiteHSE605_FD_64523 | JGI IMG/M metagenome (GOLD analysis project Ga0074193, IMG submission 64523) | Bioremediated contaminated groundwater from EPA Superfund site, New Mexico - Sample HSE6-05 | ecosystem: Environmental > Aquatic > Deep subsurface > Groundwater > Contaminated ... | reverse complement strand
GTCGGCGGTATACAAGCTGTGATTGTTGGTGCCGACAAATCCGGTAGAATCCATATTGGTCACGGCTGGCGCATAAACACTTGGATATGGCGTATTATTAATGGCTGTTGCATAGGTACTGGCAATCAGAGATCCGCTTGCTGAGCCGGCTCCGGTGACATTGTAATTCATGTTGATTTTTGCGCCGCCGATCCCAAAAGGAATCAAATAATTTCCTGTTCCGTTGTTGATATGCCATGCCACACGGTTGGTCTCGCCTTCGCTTTGAATATAGCCTGTACCAGTGCCGTTGACAATAATTCCGTCGGCATGTTGCTGATTTATATTCAGTACAGCGCCACCGGTTATATTAATAATTACGGCATCGTTCAGAATAAGAGCATTGTTTTGACTTTGCATGTTCTTACTGTTCATGAAAAACAGAAAAACAAAAGCAAAGACAATTGTGAAACAATATCGTCTCTTTACAAGTTGTTCATTCGCTCTTTTTTCAGAATCAGTCGCCTGAATGAACTTTTTCTTCAACCATACATTCAATGTTTCCGGTACGTTCACCCCCTCAAAATGATTATTCATTTTCAGTTTAATTACAATCATAAAGCTTTGGTACCCCCCAGGTACGTTTTGCGGCTGCAAAAGTAATGAAAGTATCAATACCAGAATCAGCAGCTTTGAGATTATTACATGTTATGTATAAGTATCCGGCGTATATATGTATAAAAAACATATGATATAAGTGTTAAATCAATACATACATAGATAAGTGTGAAATTATTCATATTAAATGATTTAACAATAATGTAAGAGCTTAAATATTGTAGACAAGGTTGTGCATTGTATTGACAACCTCAGAATCCGGAACCAAGTAAGAAATCGCGCTTTTTCGATTTGTGTAAATAAAAAATTGGCTGTATGAAGCTCATTTTTATTCTCAACTGTGTTTATTCTGCTGTTTTCCCAGAAATATTTTTGAAACATCAACTCTTTTGGCCGATCGTATTATGAGCGAATAAATACCCGGACGGATATGGCTGGTCGGTACTTCAAGCAACGCCGGATCTTCGCCCTTGACAATGGTGCGGTTAAATATTTTTTTGCCGCGACGGTTGCGGATGGATAATACAAACAATCCTGCCTGCGCAATACCTATTAATATGCTGGCATGTTCTGCATTGTTGCTGATAATAATGTTTCTCATGACGAATTTTTTTAGTGAATAATTAATTTGTTCATTGCTATCGGTCCTTTTTTCGAAAAGCGAAGCGGCTTTTCGGGATTGTTGCCCTACTACGCCGCTTTGCTAAAACCATATTTCCAAATGAAAGAACACAAACCCTACATTTCCTTGAATTTATATAGTGGTAAAACACTTCCCGTTTTCAACATCCTAATATACACACTTAAACCTTTTTAAAAAAGTGAAATTCTGTTGATAAGAATCTTAAAAATCTTGTCCGGGATTTAATTTCCGGCTACAATTTGTCGAATGAATTTTGTTGGACTAAAATTCCATGCGGTTTTAAAAGCTTCATTATAGATGTTAATAAATGTTATTGGACGTCGAAAAATATCTTTTCATAAAACAAGATATCAACAATTTTACATAGTCAAGCTAATATTTGGCCGGTTTAATACAAAAACTCACAACATATTAACTATTCTACCATGGGTATAAACAGCAAATGTTAAAAACATAGAAAAACGGCATTCGAGCAAACTTATGTTTTAATCGTCTGTAAGTCAATATTATAAAATGAATTATCCTTAAACCTTGTAATCCAACGCTACACGCTGATCGCGCACAAGACGCAAAAAATCCTTCACAGCCTCGTGCTCGGGATGCGTTTCGTACACCCGAAGCGATTCTTCGGAATCAAAGATGCAGTTCAAGGCCAGGTCCCAATAAGCATCGTTGCCGGTGATATTTTCGCCACATTCAATTGAAAGCAGCCCCGGGATTTTGCCTTCCATGGCCAGCAGTCTTGCTTTTGCTTCGGCCAGATTCTCGGCTTTGCAGCGCCCGTTGGCGTGTTCATGAAAAGTCCAGAGGACAATATGTCTGATCATTTCGCAAGGATTATTTTATAATTTGCCCTTCCAGCTGGCATCGCGGTGAAGCACAGCCTGATAAAATATGTCATTGACCGGATATCCGGTTTTTTTGGCGGCTTCGAGGTCGGCCGCAGCTTTTGCGTAGTCATCCAGATTGTAATAGCAAACAGCGCGATTGATAAGCGAATATGGATCGGACGGATTCAACTGTATCGCCTGCGTGAAGTTTTCGATGGCTTTTTGATATTGTTTTGCTGTGAGATATGCTTTCCCTTTCCAGAAATACACAATCTGATAGCCGGGGTTGATCTGAATGGCTTTGTCGAAATGCTGAACGGCAGGTTCAATGCGGCCCCGGTCGAGTTCATTCAATCCCATAAAATAATAGGCCTCGGCATAGCGCGGATTGATTCTGACAGCCTGCTGCAGATCGGCATTCGATTGATCGTATTGCCTGATGTTTCGGTAAGCCGTTGCACGCCAGAGCCAGGCTGCCGTGTCCTTAGGATTCTGTTTCAGATAGGTTGAATAATCCGGAATCGATTTACCGAAAAATTCCTGCGCTTTGCGCGCGTATGCTTCAGCTGTTTTCAGGTCGTTCCGGTTGCGGTATTCATTGGCCACCGAATCCTGTTTTTTGCCCAGCTCGCCCAACGTGTTGGCGCGGCCAATCAATGCATCGTTGTAAGCAGGATCAAGTTCCAGCGCCTTGTTGAAATCAAACAATGCCAGTTCGGGCCGGCCGGTATTGAAATACAAAATACCGCGGTGCGCCCATGGAAGTACATAGCTTGCATCCAGCGATAAAGCCTGGGTAAAATCATGTTCGGCTTTATTGGCGTACTCCATACGTTTGATCGGATTGTCCTTGTATTTTTTCGAGGCATATACATCCCAGTACAGGCCGCCGCGGTTGTCCCATGCATACGGATTGCGCGGAAACTGCTCCAGTACATTGGTAAATAAAGTATCTCCGTTTTTCCACACGGGCACGCGCATAAACGACATGATGGCAAATACGAGTACAATACCGCCGATCACCAACTTTCGTATTTGCTGCTGCGTCGCATTCCGGCCAAGCCAGAAAGCAAATGGTACAGCCAGCCCGATGTATGGAACATAGGTATAACGTTCGGCCAATACCGCACCACCAACGGGTTTCAGTTGTAACACCAATGCCAGATTAATCAGGAAAAAGGCAATTCCAAAAAGCAGTTCCCTGTTTTTGCGGCCAAACCAGGCAACTATGCCGGCCAGTACCAATGTGATAAACGGTGCGATGCTGTAAATCACAGGCAGCGCATTGTTATCCTTGATGGGGTAGGGGTAATAGCCCGAAAGCTTGATGGGAAGCGCAAACTTGTAAATATAGGTCAGCAAGGAATGGTTGACAATCTGCAGGCGTTCGGTCAACGTAAGCAATGGAGCCAGATCCTGCATGGCTTCGGCCTGACTTTTCAATGCAATCAGACCAAACAGTACCGATAAAGCCAGCATGGGAATTTTCTCTGCAACCAGCATCAGATCAAGCTTGCGACGACGATACCAATCAAACAAAAACAGCGACACCGGAAAGACTACTGCAGCCGATTTCGACATGAGCGAACACACAAACAGCAGCAGCATGAGCAGATATTGTTTCAGCTTTCCGCGCTCTGCTTCGGTGTAATCAATGTATTTGATCGTTGCCAGCAAAAAGAAAAATGTGTACATCACATCCTTACGTTCCGAAATCCACGCAACGCTTTCCACATGCATCGGATGCAGCGCAAAAACGGCAGCCACAAAAAACGGAATCCAGTCATTCTGCGTTTTGAAAAAGCGCTTGATAAGAATGAATACCAGCATTGAGTTGGCCAGATGAAACAACAGATTTACGAAATGATACCAGGCTGTATGTTCACCTGCAATCTGCCAGTCGACCGCGTAGGACAGCGTTGTGAGCGGATGGTAGTTGCTCATATAATTGATTTCGCTGAAAATATTTTTGATATTTTCGAAACTCAGCGATTTCACAAACTCGCTTCCGGTCACATATCCGGCATCATCCCAATTGTAAATAAAGTCGGTATTAAACGATAGTGCATACGCCAGTACAGTCAGAATAAACAATGCGATGTAAGGAATCCATTTGTTTTTCAGATTGTTTTCAGCAAGTGGTTTATGTACAGTAGTCTTTGCCGGAGCAGGTTTCTGTTGTGTCTTGGCGGCTGGTTTATGCGAAATTTGTTTTTGTTTTCGGGGGCTCATAGGTTCGGTTTATGGCGTACTGATGGCTTGATAAAACAAAGAATGTATGCGGGTACGGATATTTTGCTCCGTGATTTTTTTATTCTCTGCATCAGGATAGGTGCGGTTTGACAGAAATATATATACAAGTCCGGTGCGTGGATCGGCCCAGACAAAGGTGCCTGTAAAGCCGCTGTGACCAAAGCTTTCGGGCGATGCTTCGTCGCATACGTTGCCGTTGTGTTTGCCCGATGGTTTGTCAAAACCAAGCCCACGGCGGTTTTTATCAAAATATGTCGAGGTGAATTTCTGTACCGTCGATGCGTTGAAATATTGTATATCTGCATAGGAACCGCTGTCAATCAGCATCTGCATAATGACCGCTGCATCCCAGGCATTGCCGAACAATCCGGCATGACCCGAAACTCCGCCCAGCATGGCTGCTGCCTGATCGTGTACATAACCATGCACTTTCACGTGACGGAATGTTGTATCTTCTTCGGTAGGCGGAATGCGGCTTTTATCAAATTTTTCCAACGGATTGTAGGTCATCCACGACAAGCCCAGCGGTTGATAAAACTGTTCATCGACATAGCAGTTCAGAGAATCTTTCACTAAGTTTTCGACCATTTCTTTCAGCAACATAAAACCCAGATCGCTGTATTTGTATTCATGCAGCGGGCTCAGCTTTGCATTCATAATAATGGTGCGCATGGTATCCACATAATCGCAGCGCAGATACAACGAGTCGCTCACACGAATTCCAAACAACGAATCGCGTATAGTTCTATAATATAATGTGTCTGGACGACCATTTTTTAAGGTCGCTGTGTATAATGGCAGCCACGACGGAAGTCCCGAAGAATGCGTCAGCAAGCGGTCTATATGAATTTGTCCGGCAGCGGTATTTCGTGCAGCCGGCAAATGTTGCTGCAATTCATCATCGAGTCTGAAACGGCCTTCGTCGTATAATTTCATCACAGCAATGGTGGTCGACAATACTTTTGTAACCGAGGCCAGATCAAATAAATCAGTACGTTTTACAATTTGCTTATTGGTGTAATCGTGATAGCCGAATGCTTTATTATAAAATACTTTTCCGTTAACTGCAGCCAGCACCTGACAACCCGGAAAAACAGAATCGGCCATAGCTGCACGAATAATGGCGTCAACCGAATCGAGTTTCGATACATCAATACCGAGCTCTGCGGGCGACATTTCAGCAAGACGATGATCGGTAATTGCTGTTACGGTACCGCTGCCTTCAGGATATTTTTTCGAAATGGAAACCGGCAAATGACCTCTGAAATTGTGTATCCCGGCCAGACTCCGTGCACAGGCAATTTCGGCCAATGTATCGCGCTCATAGGTAACGATCAGTGCAGCCGGCTCGCAGTCTGCTTCCCAGAGATGATACGCATAGGGATTTCCGAACAGACACAAAATTGTTTTTGTCTGGCGACAGATTTTTTCAACTGTCGGCATTACTTTACCATTGAATCCGTAATTGTTTTTATTCCAGTAACTCATGTTGTGCACGGCCGCAATCACCAGATCATAGTTTTTTATTTTGCCGGCAACATTATCGAATGTACTGTCAGCTGCATTTTCCGGAAGATAAAATACATCGGCGCATACATGCCGCATCAGTTCTTCGTGAAAAGGTGTTTCCCGATCAGCACGAAATGACACAATTGCTATTTTTTTTTGGATATTTTTCAATGGAATATCAACGCCGTTTTGAAAAACCAGGGTTCCATTATTGAAGAAAACTTTTTTCTTTAATTCGTAAAACGCTGTCTGATTCAGGTCTTTGGTGATGTTTGCTTCATCAGTATTATTCCATTTTGTAAGACCTTCGTTGTATTTTGTAATCAGAATTTTTCGCACACTCGCATCGATTTGCAGCGAGTCGACTTTACCACTGTCGACTGCAGCAGCAATTGAATCAATGGCCGTTTTAATTTTTTCGGGCATCAGCAACACATCAATTCCGGCCTGTAAAGCTTTCACTTCAATCTGGCCCGGCTTGCTGTTTTTCATCACACCTTGCATGCCCAGCGCATCGGTAATGACTAATCCATTGTAACCCATTTCATTTTTCAGCAGATTGGTCACAATATTTTTATTAAGAGTTGACGGAATATCTTTGGTGTTGTCGAGCGCAGGAACAAACAGATGAGCAATCATTACGCCCCATATATTTTCGTCAATCATGGCCGCAAACGGCAGCAGATGAACCGAGTCGATGACCGCTAAATTATCGGTCACATCGGGCAGGGTTTTGTGCGAATCCTGCGAAGTATTTCCATGTCCCGGAAAATGTTTGGCAACGGCCATGACGCCCTGCGATTGCATGCCGCGGCAAAACACCGATGCATACAAAGCCACCTTGTGCTGATTCTCGCCGAAGGAGCGGTAGTTGATGACCGGATTCAGGGGATTGTTGTTGACATCGACCACCGGTGCAAAATTGATATGCAGTCCAAGCCGCTTGCACTGCTGTCCGACAGCAACACCATAATCATATATCAATGCTGTATCGTTGGTGGCTGCCAGCGCCATTAAGCGGGGCAGAGCGAGCACACTGTCGAGGCGCATGGCAGGACCCCATTCGGCATCCATGGCCACGAGCATCGGAATTTTTGCTTTTTGCTGCCAGCGGTTCATCAGGCTGACTTCCTTTTGGGGTGCGCCCTGAAAGAAAACGATGGAGCCGGGCTGATACAAGGCAATGGTGTCGTCCATCGATGCAGCATACTTATCATTCTGATTCGAATACACGGCAATCATCATCAGCTGTGCAATTTTTTCGCGTCGGGTCATAGTCTGCAACACAGAATCGGCCCACGTTTCGGCAGGTTGCTGCTGCGCGATGGATTGTACAAAAACAACAAACAATATTATGGTGGAAAGGAAAAAACGCATGACAGATGAAATGAAAAGATTTATCTACAAAGAAAACAGGATTTTACGAAATCTACAAGTTTAGTTTTGAATGATTTATTGTTGATAACTCACTGGCACTAAAAAATATTGTAGTTTTGAATATTGTTGTCATGTGGTGAGGATTTTCATCGTGTCGCGCCAAATCATGTTTGTATGAAAAATGTATTTGTCATTTTTATGGTTCTGTTTGCCGGCATAATGTGTACATTTCCGTCCTGTCGCCCTGTACATGATTATCAGCAACGCATCGCTGCCTGCCTGTTGCAGCAAAAGCAATCAGTTTCAGACACTACAACACTAAGCCGGAAGGAAATTCTGAGGAAGGGAAAAAAATTGTCACGGCATTTTTTTGGTATGGCCCGTCATGTGACATACAGAATGGTTTATTGCCAACAGAACGAGGATTCGGTATGGGTGGTCTCAAGCAAATGTCATAATGGGACTGCTGATGTAATTATATTCGATCGCACCGGTCAACAGCTTGATACAGCGATGACTTTATACAGGTGTAAATCAATCACCGATTTAAAACGGCGTGGCATCTATGATAGAAAATAAACAACAGTTTCATATACCTTTATGTAGATAATCCGATCATGAGCAAGATGACACAACTTTCAAATGCGATGAGCGGTTTTTTCAAATCGTATGGAATGACCCATACCGGAAAACATGTCTGGATGCACAAAACCGGATATGGTGGTGGTATCATCGAGTTTGATAAATCGACTTACGGACCTTTCTTTTTTGTGTATGTTGGACTGAGTATTTCAGCATTGGAAAACGAAGAATCCATTCAAAAGAAAAAGACTTCAAATTCAATATTCTATAGGGAGTTGCTGCAATTCGGAAATTTCCCGAAAGAGGAATTCAGTAAATTCTATCAGGAAGTGACATGGATGAACTTTACAGATGAAAACGAGCTGAAAGTAAAAATTGAAAACATTCAGGAATATATCATACAATCAAAGGTGTTCGATTTCTTTGCGCAGCTTGAAACCAATGCCCAACTGAAAACTTTCCTGTTGGAAAAAAAATACAACGAAATGCTCAGTTATCATTTGGTGACTGAAAATGAAATATTGACCTATGCCAAACAGCTGCTGTAAAATAAAGGCTTAGTCGTCAAACAAATGACTATCGTATTTCATAGTTCCCTGAACGGTTTCCAAAAAGTATTACTTTTGCATTAAAAGCAAGCAACATGGACGAGATTCTTGAAACTCCGCAGCAGCCGGCAAAAGAGCTGAAAAACCTGATCACTGTTGAAAATGCAGTGGTGCGTCATGGCGATAATCTGATTCTGGAAAATGTATCGTTCCGGATCGGAGCAGGGGAGTTTGTTTATTTTCTGGGTCGCACAGGTTCCGGAAAATCAAGTGTCATGAAAATGTTGTACGCCGATATTCCTTTCGAAGGCACCACGGGTACAGTGCTGGGTTTCGATCTGGCTGCCATCCGCACGCGCGATATCCCGCAACTGCGGCGGAAAATGGGTATGGTCTTTCAGGATTTTCAGTTACTGACCGACCGCAACGTAAAAGACAATTTACTTTTTGTGTTGCAGGCTACAGGCTGGAAAGACCGCGAGGCCATGGATTCGCGCATTGAACATGTGCTGGCTGTGGTCGGACTGGGACACAAAATAGATAAAATGCCGCATCAACTCTCGGGTGGTGAACAACAAAAAGTAGTGATCGCGCGCGCTTTGCTCAACGATCCCGAATTGCTGCTGGTAGATGAACCCACCGGAAACCTTGATCCACAGTCGTCCGAAGAAGTTTTGAATACGCTGGTCGAGTTGAAGAAATCAGGCAAAGCCATTCTGATGGCCACACACGATATGCTGGTGATGGAAAAATTCCCCTCACGAACGTTGTGGTTTGCTGATGGAAAAGTGACAGATAATGTTGAGTAATCAGTTTTCAGCTTTCAGTAGTCAGTAGTCAGTAGTCAGCTGAAAGCGCCGACCGAAGCGTCGGTGTAGTCATCTATCAGTAGCCGCATGCCTCAAACCGCATGCCTCATGCCGCATGCCTCATGCGTAGTGTGCATTATTTCCGGACATATCCCTTCTTCAGAAACCAGTGAATGCCGCTGATGAAGAGAGCACAATACACAAAACTCACGATAATATACATCGGAAAATTTTCCTGTCCGGTATTTATTCCGACCAGCTCGCCGAACGGATTGGGAATCATTTTCGACATGACGCGCATTGGAAAAAAGTTGCCCGGAATATCAGCAATATAATACGTGATGATTGGTTCAACAATAATGCTGTAGCCCAGTAAAATGGCGATAACCAGACCCGACCTTTTAATCCACACACACAGGAAATACACAAAATTGAGATAGAGCAGCAAGGTGATAAAATAGGCGAGTACAAATTCAAAACCTTCGAACATAGGCACTCCTGCTGCGTTATCGCCCAGCAAAAGAATGGTGATCGTTAGCACGAAAGTCGCTGCCAGACTAAGTAATACAATGATGATTTCCTTGGCCCAGATGGTTTCCCACTGACTCATACCATCAATAATATTTTGCTGCAGTGTGCGGTAATTGAATTCATTAATCACCAATGTAATAATGATAACCGCCAGCAGCAATTTGAACCAGCCCGCCAGATAAGCCAGATTGTGCCAGATATTCGGAAAACTGAAAATGGAAAACTGCTGCAAAAGAGCCTGACCGGCCGATTGTTCGTTGTCAGGCGATTGGCTGATGATATAATCCATGGTGAACGATGACAGCACAAAAAGCAATACATATTATCCGAGCATGATCCAAAACACAGGACTATACAGGGTTTTATGAAGTTCAATTTTTAATAATCGTTTCATACTAATTGGTCATTTCGAGGAATTGTGTTTCAAGATTTTTTCGTCTGCCTGCCAGATGAGTAAGCGCAATGCCCTTTTCGAACAGATAGCGGTTCAGCTGATCGTTCGGAATTTCGGTATTAAAGCGAACAACATATTTGTCAAGCTCGCGCGTAATGTCAGTCACAGCGCTGTGATCGCGCAGGGCAACATACAATTCAGTCATATCTGTGGCCTGCACTTCAATCAGATTACCTTCGGTGAGAATATCGCTCACGCGGCCCTGAATCAGCAATGTACCGTTTTTGATAATGGCCACATCGGTACAGATTTTCTCTACTTCATCCAGCATATGGCTGGCCATGATGATGGTCATTCCGTCTGCTGCTGCGCGATGTATGAGTTCACGGATTTCAAAAATTCCCTGCGGATCAAGTCCGTTGGTGGGTTCATCCAGAATCAGCACTTCTGGTTTTCCCAGCAAAGCTGCGGCAATCGACAGGCGCTGTTTCATACCGAGCGAAAAATATTTGAATTTGCTGTCTTTGCGATCGTATAAATTTACCAGATGCAGCACCCGCTCAATATCGCTGTAGGGCGCGCCTTTGATATCGGCCGATATCTTCAGATTCCGTTCAGCACTCAGATATCCGTAAAAATTCGGCGTCTCCAGAATGGAGCCGATGCGTTGACGGTGCTGTGGAGTCGGATCCTGATTAAACCATTTAAAAATGCCTGTGGTGGCCGGAATCACATCGAGCAGAATGCCCAATGTAGTTGTCTTGCCGCTGCCGTTGGGGCCAAGAATGCCATAAACACTGCCTTTCGGCACTTCTATGTTTAAGTCATTCACCGCTTTCAGCGCGCCGAATTGCTTGCTGAGTTTGAATGTCCGTAGTACTGATTCCATACTTTTGGGTTCAGATTATTTCAAAACAAATGTACACACAATTTGTAAAGATTTATTTATTAATTTGCAGTGAATTTTATTCAGATGAAAAGTATTGCTTTTATTTTTCTGATGATGTTTTGTGCCATGAAAACGATCACTGCACAGCTTGCGGTGTTTGTGGCCGATTCATCGCAGGATTGGATGAAGTATGCGGCCAAAGAAGTGGCGGGTTACGAATGGCGCATTCAGGGACAAACGCTTCGTTTTGGCTCGGAGCCCATCAAAGCCGACATACACCTGAATGTGATCGACACTGTGTTTTTCCGCAGCCAGACACGCTTTAAATGGGATACAATTCTGTGTGTCATCGACGAGCCCAATACCTATTTGTTTCAGTACAACGAATGCTGTCCCTGTTTTAATGTGGTGCCCGCCGACTCAACATGGTTAAAACTTCAAATTTGTTTCAGACTCACCGGCAATGCAACTGGCTATAATCTGCTTGGAACCGTTGGTTTCAGCGGTCTGTGGGTTAATGAAGCTTCTTCCGACACATTGGTTGATGAATGTCGCAGCGCCATGAGTGCCAGCTGCTACGATGTTTCACTCAGCGAAATACGCACCTGCGAAGGCAATGATTGTCTGTCTTTGTTATGTATGCATAATAACGGCGACCACAATGTGAATGACGGATTAAGCTTTCAGATTATTTCCACAAAATTCAGATACCGGTTTATTCCGCTGAGCAACCGGCCTGTGTATATTTTTTACGATCCTGAACAGGATATAGTGCGCATCCGCCCGTAAAATCAGAAAATAAAATCAATCAGTTTTTGTACGTTGTGCTGATTTGAAAATCCGTTGCTGATTAAAATCTTCTGTCGCTGCTCGAGAACTGTTGGTGAAATTTCCATGTTGCCCAGTTTTTTAATCATGGCTTTCATATCGGCCGGACTATCGGCAATATGGCATAAACCCTCAATTCCCGTGTTTTCAACCATGGGGGTATTCACCAGTAAATGACGTCCTTCGTGCAACGCCAGCAAAAGTTTTAATTTAATGCCGGTGGCCTGAAAGGTTGGTAAAATATTGATCTGCGCATCGGCCACCAGACGCGAGAAATCGTCGGGACCCAGATTATCTTTCAATTCAATATGACTGAATTTTTTCACCATGGCACGAAGCTCTTTACTGGGTTTATTGCCGGCAATGACCAGCGGATAATCCAGATCATTGAACACTTCATTTACCAGATACAGCGCTGCGCGGTTGTTTTCGCTCACATCGAGACTGCCGTGATACAAGGCAAATGAGCCCAAACCATGCTGCACCCGAATGGTTTCGGATGGATGAAAAGCGCTCACCGTGCAGATTTTCGGATTGATGCCGTTAAAATGCAATTCATCATTTTTCGAAATGGTGAGAATACCGGTTGCGTGCGACAATTTTTTTTCGAAGCGTTTCAGTTTCCGTGATTCACTTTGAAAATACAATACCTTCAACGGATCGGATTCGGCCTGTGCAAGCCCGTTGTAATATTCGTGTTCGATATTGTGGGTTCGTACAAAACGTTTTTTAAACGCCAGCGACGGATGATCGAGATACAGACAGGTGTGAATGCCTTCGAATAAAACCGGATGTTCATCGGCGGCCAGACGCTGCACCAGTTCTTCGGAAGAGCGCGACACCACTATAAATGGCTTCGATGATAAAATGTTTGCCTTGTTGTTGTTGCGCGGATAATAAAAAACTTTATCACACAACTTACTCAGCACAGGTTCGCGCTTGCGGCCGCCATACTGAAAATTATGCAGAATAATTTTTACTCCTGCACGATGCAAGGCTTCCAGCTTGTAATACACATCAATGGCGCCGCCGTAATTGGCCGGATATGGAATATCGAAAGAAACGATATGCAGAGTTTTATCCGAGATATTCGCGTAATTTTTCATTCAGTTCTTTGGATTCATTTTCCCAGCACAGGATCTCAGATACTTTCGACGCATTTTTCTTCCATTCGTTTAAACGGGCTTCGTCCGAAATCATCATATTTATCGTGGATGCCAGAACAGAAGGCTCTGTATTTTGTGTCACAGTGCCGACTTTGTACGTATTGACAATATTGGCGACTTCAACCAGGTCGCTGCACATGACCGCAATACCAGCCTGGATATAATCGAAAATTTTATTGGGCAGGCTGTAGCGGTAATTGATATTTGTATTCTTATCAAGCGTAAGTCCGATGTCGGCAGCCAGGGTGTATTGCATCAGATCTTCGCGTTTCATGGGTGGCAGCATGATGACTTTGTCGGAAACTTGTTCTTCCACAATCATTTTCTGAAGTACCGGTATCACGTCTCCGCCGCCAATGATGAGCAATACAGCGCCTTCGACTTCTTTCATGGCCAGTACCATTTCTTCAACGCCGCGGTGGATATTGATGCCACGCCCCTGTATGAGCAGGATTTTTTTATCAGCCGGAAGGCCAAGTCCGGTGCGGGTTTTTGTTGTTGTGAAATGATTCCGGAGCGGCACATTGCGCACCACCAGTACCGGAATTTTGTATTCGTTGCGAAACAATTCAGCAATTGACTCATTTACCGTAATCATAAACGGAAGCTTCGGAACAATGCGGCGTTCGATGCGTTTCCAGAATCGTTGCACCCGGGGTCTGTTCTCGAGTTCGGGCACTCCGGTAAAATATTCATGACTATCGAAAATCAGTTTTTTCCCTTTCAGCTTCGAGGCCAGCCGGCAGGCCCACAAGGTATCGAGATCGTTTGCCCACAGCGCATCGAAGCGCGAAAACATCAATCGCAAAAACAGCCGGATATTGAAAAATGCATAAAATGCGGGGCCTTTACGGAACAGCAGATTCATGCGGATACAGCGATAGGGGCGGGCAGGCATGGGCAGACTGTCGGGCAGGCGTCGCCCGACGAGCGTTACCTGATAGCCCATATCGTGCATCAGCAAACAAGACCGATGCACACGCTGGTCGGTAACCAGATCGTTTATGACTGCAGAAATCACTTTCATTTCCGGACAAAATTAGCCAAAATATTTCAGGGGATTTTACTGAATCAAACAGGCAGCAGAAATTATCCTAAATAATCGGGCAATATTGTATAAAATATTACCAATAATCCAATTATATCTATATTATTGCGTGAATTAACAATAATAAATTGCTATTAGGCGGAATATTCATTAAATTAAACGAATCATTAATATTCATCATCATGAAAAAGCAAGTAACGTGGGTTCTTGCTATCTGTTTAACCATCTTTGCGATAGCAATCCCTGGCAAAGTAGATGCCTGGGGTCCGGATGTGGTTGTTAACCCCGAGCCGGGCCGCTATTATTCTGCTTCAAAGGTCTCAGTTTCCTACGATGGTACCATTTATTATGGACGTCTGTATTCTACAATCAGCGCCGATGGACCGATGCAGGTTCTCGAAATCCTTAAATCGGTTAACAACGGCTTTACCTTTACCAACTGCCTGTCATTTACATTGTCCGGCTCCGAGCATTTTACTTCATTCGATTTATTAGCTGCCGGGACCGAAGAATCGAATTTTGCCTTGTTTATTTCCCGTACAACAGTAAACGAATCAATGTCCTCTTCTGTCATTTTACTATCACGACATACGGTCAGCGGTGGTTCATTGCTTCTGGTTAATGAATCCTACGCTTCTGCTCACGGGTGGGGCAGCGTTTGCCTGACATCGGATTATCGTAAAAAAAATTATGCAGCGGATCCATATTCATTATCAATGGCTGCTGTAAAAAACGATGTACTCATCGATTCGGTGATCGCTTGGACCGATGAAGTTGGCGGATATGGTCTGAACCGCGTTTCGCTGTTTGGTGCTGCGTCCGATATACGTAATGTCAGCGCTGCCATTGGGTCAGTTACCGCCGAAACCAGTGTTTATGGCCGTTTAGGTATTGTTTGGGATTATTATCAATTGCCAACCGATGAATATGGTGGCATGAAGGTGATGTTTCTCTACCCGAATACCGGTGCCTTTCCTTATTATACCGGACCATATAATGTTGGCTTTGGAAGCGATGTGTACAGAAATCCCAGTATGGCCCTTTCGCAGAAAACAACCAACGGTACCGGCTTCGGTGAAGGCGACATGCGTACTGTTATTCTTGCCGAACATAGCTCCGGAGCTATTTATGGCTATGTGTGCGACAGCATTGTACATGCAATTCCAAATCCTTCCAAATATGAATTTGTACTGGCCAGCGATTTTACCATCAATAAAAACCCCTATGTGATATATGACCCGATTAATGAACATTTTGCCATGACTTATTTTAATGCATCCGACAACTGGATTCCATATAAATACAAAGAAGTGGGAGCTCCGGGATATTCAAATGCATTGGTGATGGCAGAAACTGTGCGCGATGCCGATACATATTGCGATTATCCCGTGTCGCCGCGCATCGATATAAATGCAAAGAAAAAGAAAGCTGTTATGGTGTGGAGCGACAACGGACAAAGTATGTTCGATGCCGAAAACTCTACTATTGGTTACGAAGAATTTGCCACAAATCAGTCCTCTCCGGTAACTGTATTTCCGAATCCTGCTTCCGAAAAAGTGATGGTGAATTATCAGATTGCTACAGCTCAGTTGGTGACTATTTCAATGATTGATATACATGGAAAAATTGTAAAAAGCAAAGTGTTTGAAGCTGATTCAGGAGATATGTCAGTTACGCTTGCTACAAACGAATTGCCCCCCGGTGAATATATAATTATGATTGAAGGAGCTGATTTTGTGGTTTCGAAAAACCTGCTCATCGCAGAATAGTTTTCGACTTTTTGTTGAACCGGTCGCATGGAGCAGGATGCGGCCGGTTTTTTTGTGCGACCGAAAATCTATACTTTTGTCTGATAATAGGAAGTTCAATGACCGACATCAGACCAATACAGCAGCACGCATTTCATAT
>Ga0074193_1002573_pt1 | contig 15921 bp, 20 predicted proteins | sample EPASupsiteHSE605_FD_64523 | JGI IMG/M metagenome (GOLD analysis project Ga0074193, IMG submission 64523) | Bioremediated contaminated groundwater from EPA Superfund site, New Mexico - Sample HSE6-05 | ecosystem: Environmental > Aquatic > Deep subsurface > Groundwater > Contaminated ... | reverse complement strand
AGTGTTCCCCCCACCCCAAGTTTTTCAACTTTCCTGGCCCATTCCAGAACATCGATCCCGGTCGGTTTACGGCCTCCGTGCGTATACACTTCCCAACGTCCCTCTCCGACTTTGCGGGCATCGATTGCGACAACAATGCACTGGCTGCCGAAGGCGAGAGCCCCTTGTTCGATTAACTCCGGATTTTGAACTGCAGCCGTATTTAAGGAGACTTTATCTGCTCCGGCCCGCAGCATTCTCCGGATATCCTCAATGGTTCTTAAGCCCCCGCCAATGGTAAACGGAATAAACACTTTCTCAGCAGTTCTTCGGACGACATCGACCATCGTTTCCCGTCCTTCGGCAGAAGCCGAAATATCCAGGAAGACAAGCTCATCGGCACCTTCACGGTCATACAGCGAAGCAAGTTCCACAGGGTCGCCCGCATCCCGCAGATGAATAAAATTAGTCCCTTTAACTACCCGGCCGTCGTGAACATCGAGGCAGGGTATGATTCGTTTGGCAAGCATTAAATTTGCTCCTTTTGCTTGGGTTAGTCACCGTAATGGATGGCCCGGTGACTTAATCAGCAGGTGTATAAGTAATGTAAATTAGAAATTATATTTTAACAGATAACCTGCAGGGCCTCTTCCAGGGTGAAAGCGCCGGAATAGATCGCTTTGCCGACAATTGCGCCTTCAATCGCTATTCCATGGTCAGCCTCCGCTTTCAGTTTTTTCAGGTCATCCAGCGCGGAAATGCCACCGGAAGCAATCACTTGCAGGCCGGTTGTCTCAGCCATACTGACGGTGCTGGCAATATTCGGGCCACCAAGCATCCCGTCCCGGGAGATGTCGGTGAAGACAATCCGGGACACGCCGACTTGCTTCATCGCTTTGCCGAGGTCCTCCGCTTTGAGATCGGTGCTTTCCGCCCATCCCTGAACCGCCACCATGCCGTCTTTAGCATCGATGCCGACAATAATCTGATCGCCATACCTACGGACAGCCTCCATCACAAGCTCCGGGTCCCTCACCGCGACCGTCCCGAGTATGATCCGAGCTACGCCTAATTCCAGCAGTTCTTCGACTCTGGCCAACGTCCGGATACCACCGCCCACCTGAATTTTTAACGAAACATTCTTGACAATATCCCGAATGGCTTCATCGTTCACAGGTTTTCCGGAAAACGCCCCGTTCAGGTCGACGATATGCAGAACCTTTGATCCTCTGTCCTTAAAATCAGCCGCCACCTCGGCAGGATTGTCGGAGTATACGGTTGCATCCTCCATTCTTCCCTGCAGGAGACGGACAACTTTACCGTCTTTTAAATCGATTGCCGGATATATGATCATTGATTTTTCACCCATTTCCCAAAATTATCGAGCATGACCAGACCCCAGGGGCTGGACTTCTCTGGGTGGAATTGCGCACCCCAGACATTGTCTTTACCGACCAGCGCAGGGAACTCCAGCCCATAATCGCTGGTCCCGGCAATACAATCCCGATCAGCTGGCTGAGCGAAATAAGAGTGGACAAAATAAAAATAAGAATGGTTCGGAATATTATCACAGATCCTGTTCGGTCTGACAACATTCAGCGTATTCCAGCCCATATGCGGTATCTTCAAACCCGGCGGGAATTTGACCACCCGGCCTTTCAGAAAACCAAGACCGGCATGTTCTCCATGTTCCTCGCCAATCTCAAAAAGCAGCTGCATACCGAGGCAGATGCCCAGAAAAGGTTTGCCGCTTTGTACATACTGTTTTAAAGGGTCAAGCCAGCCTCCTTTCGCCAGCGCATCCATAGCATCCGCGAAAGCGCCGACTCCAGGCAGAATAACTCCGGCCGTACCGGTTAGCTTCTCCGGAGACTCCATGATCTCCGCTGAAAACCCAAGTTTTTCAAACGCCTTTTCCACACTTCGCAGATTTCCGCGTCCATAGTCTACTATGCCTATCATTCTAATGATGTCCTCCAGTAATTACATGCTTTTTTGCCAGCTAGTACCTTGTCAACCTTAAAAGCTCTATTCTATAAGCTCCCCTTGGTGGAGGGTACGCCGTCAACATGACTGTTTTTCCTCACAGCAAGTCCGAGGGCCCTGCCCGTGGCTTTAAATAAGGCCTCCAGAATGTGATGCCTGTTTTTTCCATCCAGCATGCAAATATGCAGCGTGATGCCGGCATTCGTCGCCAATGCCCGGAAAAATTCTTCCGCCATCTCTACCGGAAAATCACCGACCATCCCTTCCGGGCAATCAACTTTCCAGACCAGAAATCCCCGGTTGGAGATATCTGCGGCAACCTGAACCAGGGCTTCATCCATCGGAAACAGGCAATCTCCGACTCTCTCAATTCCGGACTTGTCCCCCAGCGCTTCTTTCAACGCCTGTCCAAGGACGATCCCACAGTCTTCCACCAAATGATGCTGGTCAACTTTCAGGTCTCCTCCGGCTTCAATTTCCAGATCAAAATGGGCAAACCGGCAAAAAGCATCAAGCATGTGGTCAAAAAAACCGATTCCGGTATCTACGCTTACTCTCCCGCTGCCGTCAATCGCCAGCGTCAGTGTAATTTCCGTCTCCAGGGTCGTTCTGTTTAGATTGGCACTCCTCACTCCATAGGCCCCCTTACTAACCTTATCCTTTTATTATACATGAAGATACTGTTCTTCCGCCATCACGATTTCAACGCCACTTCTGTCTGACCTCTATGGCTCTGGCATGCGCCTCCAAGCCTTCTTTGCGGGCAAGATACGCAATCTGGGCGGCATCCCTTTGCAGTGCTTCTTCGGAATAATTGATCACACTGATTCTTTTGACAAAGGTGTCGACGCTAAGGACAGAGTAAAAGCGTGCGGTTCCTCCTGTCGGCAAGATATGGTTCGGTCCCGCAAAATAGTCGCCGACCGGTTCAGGCGTATATCTTCCCAGGAATACCGCCCCGGCATTTTTCACCTTGCCCAGCCAGGCGAACGGCTCCTGCACAGCCAGTTCAAAGTGTTCGGGGGCAATACGGTTGACAAGGTTCATCCCTTCCTGAATATCCCTGACCAGGATCGCCGCCCCGTAGGTCTCCCAGGATGCCCTGGCAATTTTAGCCCGTGGAAGCGCTTCAAGCTGGCGTTCCACCTCAATCACGGTCTTTTCCAACAAATCGGAGTACGGCGAAATCAGAATTGCTGAGGCAAGCCTGTCATGTTCCGCCTGCGAAAGCAGGTCTGCCGCCAGTTCCTCCGGGACAGCGCTTTCATCCGCAAGGATAAGGATCTCGCTCGGTCCGGCCAACATATCAATATCGACAGTTCCGTAGACCATTTTTTTGGCGAGGGTGACAAAGATATTGCCCGGCCCCGTAATCTTATCCACCGGCGCAATCGACGCTGTGCCAAAAGCAAGAGCAGCAACCGCCTGCGCGCCTCCGACCTTATAGATCTCTTTTACGCCGCACTCTGCGGCAGCGACCAAAACCTCCGGCGAAAGGCTTCCGTCTTTCAGCGGCGGAGATACCATCACGATCTCCTCGACTCCGGCTACGGCTGCCGGAAGCGCATTCATTAGAACGGAGGATGGATAAGCTGCTGTTCCTCCCGGAACATAAATACCTACCCGCTGGAGGGGGCGGATGATCTGGCCGAGGACACTGCCGTCTTCAGCTGCGTCAAACCAGGAAGCCCTTTTTTGCTTTTCGTGGTAGGTTCTGACGTTGTTCATCGCCTGGCTAATTGCTTCCAGATACACATCATCTACTTTTTTATAAGCTTCCCAGATCTCCTGATCGGTGACCCGCAGTCCCGAGGCCTTCAGGTCAACCCCGTCAAACGCGGCAGTCAGGTCATATAGGGCTTCATCCCCCTGCTCACGAATCTTTTGCAGAATTCCTGCAACTTTTTCTTCGAGGTCGTGGTTATCGCCGTAGGATTTATTAATAAGCTTCTTCAGGTCAATATCCTGAATTTTTTGCACAGTCTTCATCGTCTTAAGCCTCCTTTGGCAATGTCAGTCGTACTACTGGACAAGGACTCTGATTTTTTCTGCAAGTCCCTGAATGCGTTCGTATTTTACACGATAGGACACACGGTTGGCAATCATTCTGCTCGTAGCTTCGAGGATCTGGGCAACCTCGGCCAGTTTATTCTCCCTTAAGGTCTTGCCGGTTGAGACAATATCCACAATCATTTCAGCCAGACCCACCCGGGGAGCAAGTTCAATATTGCCATGCAGCTTGATTGGTGTGACCTGCATGCCGTGCTCATTGAAGAACAGCTGGGCGACTCTCGGGAACTTGGTTGCCGCTCTCTTATGATTCAGCACGCTCAGGTCATACAGGCCATCCGGCAGCTTTTGCGGCAGGCTTTCCTCCGGCATCGCCACGACAAAGCGGCAGTACCCGAATTTTAAGTCGACCAGCTCGGCGACATCTTTGTTTTGTTCGATTACAGTATCCTTGCCGACAAAACCGATATCCGCAGCTCCCTGCTCCACATAGGTCGGGATATCCGTCGGGCGGCAAATGATGATTCTCGCCTCTGATCCAGGAAGATCAAACAACAGTTTACGGGAATCATTTTCTACTGATCTGCAGTCCAGCCCTGCTTCCGTCAGAAGCGCCACTGAATCCGTCAGTAATTTTCCTTTTGGCAGCGCTATGGTTAAATAATTCTTCGGCACAATGCAAAGCCCCTTCCAAAGATTCATGATTAGACCAATGGTCTAAAAGTAAATGGTAAATCATTGATTATTGATTATTGATCATGTAATTTCAATCTTCTCCAGCAGCGCAATTCCGCGGCTGGAAGCCATGTTTCTGGCATCGGTGTCCGCCAAAAATCCGAGGGCCATCTCAACTTTTTTGCCGCTCTTTCTGAGTTCCCGGCAGCGTTTGATCACAGCTCCGGGGGATTGTCCGTAAACCAGAACATCGGCCATATCCAATTCAAAATCTGCAGCCTTCTCAAGTATAAAGCCAAGATTAACCGCAAAGCCTGTTGCGCCGTGGTTCATTCCAAAATCTGCATAGAGGCCATCGTAACGTCCTCCTTCAATCAGCGGAACGCCGATCCCCGGAAGATAACCTTCAAAGATTGCGCCGGTATAATACGAGAACCCTCTTAAAATCCCAAGGTCCAGGGATACGTAGTCCTGAACTCCGAATTCCTTTAAATACAAATAGATGGTCCGTAAAGATTCAACAGCTTTTCTTATCGGTTTGATATGCGTCCAGTTCTGGAGCTTATCAAGGACTTCTTCTTTGCCGGTCAGATAAGGCAGGGAAAGAAGAAGTTCCTTTGCCGACTCAGGCAAATCGTTGGAAGAAATGATTTTTTCAAGTTTGACCATGTCCTTGCGGGCTATACCGTCTTCCAGCTCCTCCCTGACTTTGGTTTCAAACTTCATTTCTTCGGCAAGCCCCGAGAAAATCCCGTTATGCCCGAGGTTCAGCTGAAAATTTTTGATTGCAAGCGTCTTCATGATTTCTATGGCCAGCGCAATGACTTCAGCGTCTGCAATGTCATTATTCGAGCCGATCAGTTCAACACCCACCTGTCTGAACTCCCGGTAACGGGCGGAATCATTCCTGTAAACATCACCGCTGTAACAGAACCGCAAAGGAAATTGTCCGCCTTTCTGCCTTGTGGCAACCATCCTGGCAATCGGAGTCGTAAATTCCGGTCTTAACGCTAGAATATGACCATTTTTGTCAAAAAATTTATATAGATGGTCATCCTTATCTGCGTCAGGCTCTACACAAGCCCGGTATTCGAGCCCGGGAGTCGCAACTTTCTGATAGGACCAATTTTTACACACACTGATTGCTTTTCCTTCCAGTTCCTCCAGCTGTGCTAATTCAGCCGGCAGAAGATCGATCATCCCCTCCGGAATTTTAAGCCCCAATGATGAACGTTCCATAATTATTGCACCTCTTTTTTCTGAAAGTTCTTATTCTTTGTGGTTTTTCTCCATCCGCTCGAGAACCATCTTGTACCCATCGGCACCATAGTTTAAACAACGTTTGACCCTGCTGATGGTGGCAGAGCTTGCTCCGGTAATTTCAGCAATCCTGGAATAGGTCACATCTTCCTCCAGCATGCGGGCGACTTCCAGCCGCTGCGCGAGGGCCTTGATCTCCGCTACCGTAGCCAGATCCTCAAAGAAGCTGTAACATTCCTCTTTCGTTTTGAGCAGAAGGATCGCTTCAAAAAGAGAATCGGTCAGGGTGTCCCTGATCCTTTCGTCACTCAACATGATTACTTACCTCCGGGATTATCTCTTTTACACTTTAGTTTATTAAAGTATTCGCCTGGTGTCAAGTACAATATAAATAAAAATCTTTAATCGTGATTCCGTTTAAAAAGATTAATCAGAATTGGCTTGCAGGCCCGATATACTCAGGATATAATCTACTCAACGTCTTATTTTTTTACCCAGAAATGAAGGAAATCGGTGGTTTATTTTACTGAAAAGAGTGAGTGAGCAAATGAGCAAATACTGGAGCAAAATTGCGTCTGGTCAGAGACCGTACATACCGGGAGAACAGCCGAAAGACAAAAAATATATCAAGCTGAATACGAACGAATGTCCCTATCCACCTTCGCCCTTAGTCCTCGCAGCGATCAAAGAAGCTGCGAATGAAAAACTGAAGTTATACCCTGACCCGAACGGAGAGGACTTGCGCCAGACCGTAGCCGAATATTACGGCCTGAAGAAGGAGTGGGTATTTGTCGGAAACGGCTCGGATGAAATCCTGGCTTTTGCGTTTATGGCTTTTTTTGACCCGGGCAGCACGATCCTGTTCCCGGATGTTACCTATAGTTTCTACCCGGTCTATACCAATCTGTTTCAGTTGAACTACCGGCTAGTTCCACTGCGGGAAGAATTTTCTTTATACCCGCCTGATTTCTACGATTCCGAAGGCGGCGTCATTTTTCCAAATCCCAATGCCCCTACCGGCAACTATGTAACGGTGGAAATGATAGAAAAAATCCTTATCCGCAATCCAGATAAGGTGGTCATCATTGATGAAGCTTATATCGATTTTGGCGGTGAAACTGCCATTCCGCTTATTGCGAAGTATCCGAATCTGCTGGTGATCCAGACTCTGTCCAAGTCCCGGTCTCTGGCAGGCTTAAGGGTAGGCTTTGCTTTAGGTCAGGATGGGCTGATGGAAGGCTTGAACCGGATCAAAAATTCCTTTAATTCTTATACGTTGGATCGCCTATCCATGGCCGGAGCAATCGCAGCCATGAAGGATGAAGCTTACTTTCAAGCCACGAGACAGAAAGTGATGCAAACCAGGGAAAGAATTGTTCCGATACTCAGGCAAATGGGCTGGCAAGTGATTCCTTCACAGGCGAATTTTATTTTCATATCCCATCCCATGCTCCAAGCCGAAGGGACCTTTACCTCACTCCGACAGCAGGGCATTCTGGTTAGGTACTTCCGCCAGCCTAAGATCGACAATTACCTGCGTGTCAGTATCGGCAGTGACGAGGAGATGGACAGCCTGCTCCAAGCACTTACTGAGCTTAACCCATAACATTTGTTATGGTTCGATACTAATCCCATAATTCCCAAACTTCAGAGGCGTACCCTACTGTGGCCTGTCTGCCATTGCGTACGATCGGCGTCCGGTAGAGACTTGGATTGTTCAGCAGCAATTCTTCCCTGACATTGGAACTGCTGATTTTATCGAGGTTTAACCGGAAATAGTCCTTGCTTCCGGTATTAAACAGGTTGTTCAGGCCAACCGCTGCTTTGATGCTCTGCAGTTCCCCTTTGCTTAATCCCTTTTGGTCCAGATCAATCAGCTGATATTGAATGCGGCGTTCTTTAAACCAGCGTTCCGCTTTTTTTGTATCAAAACACTTTTTGATCCCAAATATCTGTATGTTCATGAACTCTCCTTAACCTCCCGATCAGGCTTCGACCCGGTATCTTCCGTTCTTTTCGGCTAAATAAAGCTTGTTGCATTTTTTTGTATCAAAAATAAAGAATAACACGTAAAAGCGAAGATGTCCAAATTTCTTGGACATCCCCGACTACGCAAGCAATTTGCATTTATTTTTGGTTTTACCATCCAGCAGATTCAGCCGTAAGAATTAGAATATTACGCCAAGGGCAATTAGAATCAAAATTGCAATCGCAATAATTGCTACCCCATAATTGGGTACAGCCACTGGTCTGGCAACCGGCACACTGCAGCAACAGCCACCTCTATACATCCTTTGGGCCTCCTTTCCGGGACACTTGTATTATTTCGTTATCCTAGAATACGATTCCCATTGCAATCAACAATAATATGATTACAACGACAATAGCGATCCCACAAAGACATCCGCCGCCCAAGCCTCCGCCATAAGCGCCTACAGCACCGTCAACAGCCATTTTTTGCACCTCCTGCTATTCTATATTCGCTCTATTCTATTCACATTTCCATAATATGGTACTTTATTTTGCTCAAGGGGCAAAAATATACCCTCCCGAGCAGTTTACTGCCAATAGGAGGGTATATTTTCAATTTCTTCATTACATTAAAAATTTAAATTGTAATTTATATTTTTATCTTGTTTATCTTCGCGGAAATGCTCTCCTCGCCCTTGGTTCCTTTAGAACCTCAGCCCAGATCACGCCACGCATCACTTCCGAGGATGACAAACCGAGACCGAAGGCTTGTCTTTTTTGAGAAATTTGATCTCTCGGTATGATCTGCCTGTTGGTATAATCACTGCCTTCGGCTCCCCAGGTTCCTTCCTGGTCTGCGGCTCCTTCATCACCGCCAAGGCCTTCAGTGCCCTGGGTGCCCTCGTTCGAAATATACCGATCATAGTCCGATCGTCCTTCTTCTCTCCATTTGTTTTCTGTTTTTTGGACGGTTTCAGCTTTCCGCGAAACTGAAGAAGCAGAAGTTGGAGGGGCAGCAGCCTTTTTCTTGACGGTTGATCCGTACGGTCCAACCTGCAGCTCTCTCTCAGCCTTTTCCACAGATTCCCTAAGCTGTCTTTCCAGATCTTCGAAGAAATTTCCTTTTTTCTTTCTTTCCATCCGGGAAATATCTCTGTCCATATCAACTATCAGAGGTTCGGGCGGCGGCATATTGTCCTCCGGCCTAACAGGCCTGCGCTGCGGAGGTTTGTCTTTATTGGCAAAGAAGCTGTAAATTACAACCGCAATAATGATAAATGTTATGATATCCACTGAACATCACCTACTTCTTGGGTATCGTCGTTTCCGGTTCATCTCCTTTGGCTGTGACAGCGATATTATCCCGCATGCGGGTATCTGCAATCACGTTTTGCAGATTGTAATAATCCATAACGCCAAGGCGTCCTTCTTTTAAAGCTGACGCCAGTGCCAGCGGCACCTCGGCCTCCGCATCCACGACTTTTGCTCTCATTTCCTGAACGGAAGCTTTCATTTCCTGTTCCCTGGCCACAGCCATCGCTCTGCGTTCCTCCGCTTTGGCCTGGGCAATCCTCTTGTCCGCCTCGGCCTGATCTGTTTGCAGCTGCGCTCCGATGTTTTTGCCGACATCGACATCGGCAATATCAATTGAGAGGATTTCAAAAGCTGTTCCGGAATCCAACCCTTTATTCAAAACGGCCTGGGATATCATGTCCGGATTTTCGAGGACATTGGCATGGGAAGAGGAACTGCCGATACTTGTTACTATGCCCTCTCCGACGCGTGCAATAATCGTTTCTTCACCAGCTCCGCCAACCAGACGGTCAATGTTTGCCCGAACTGTAACTCTTGCTATGACTCTTAATTCAATCCCATTTTGTGCAACAGCAGAGACAGTGGGTGTTTGGATAACTTTCGGATTAACGGACATTTGCACCGCTTGCATAATATCACGTCCTGCCAAATCGATGGCTGCGGCTCTTTCAAATTTAAGCGGTATAGCTGCTCTTTCCGCAGCAATTAATGCGTTAACGACCTTGTCGACATTTCCTCCGGCAAGGTAATGGGCCTCAAGCTGTGCCGGGGTAAGTCCCAGACCAGCTTTATGTGCTTTAATCAATGGGTTCACAATCCTGATCGGTGCGACTCGCCTAAGTCTCATCCCGATCAGCGTGAATATGCCGATATTAACACCGGCTGCCAAAGCCGAAATCCAGAGACCGACCGGAATAAACGTAAAGAGAACCATTAGAATAATCAGAACCAGCATAATCAGTATCACCGTTGTAACAAGTGCCGTTGTCATATGTTTTATGACCTCCTATTCATTTTCTTCCCTGCTCACAATGATTCTTGTACCCTCAACCGCGATGACCTTTATCGCAGAATCTTTAGGGATAAAACTTCCATCTGTGACGACATCGACCCGTTCCCCTTCAATCTGCGCTGTGCCTGCCGGACGGAGCAGGGTCAGGGCTTTTCCGGTTTTCCCGAGATAGTGTATATAATCTGTTTTGGGTGCTACGAAGCCTTCTTCGGTTCTCTGCTTTTCCCCCAAAGCTACCTTGCGCCAGAGTTTTTTCAGCCGACCTGTTTTATACCCAATATAGATCAGCAGCCCTGCCACAATAAGTATGATCAGAAGATACACGACACCCTCGGCGAACGAATCAGCCACTAAAAATACTCCGCTGATCATCATCAAAAGCCCGATGATTCCAGAGACGCCAAAGCCTGGAATAATGAATATTTCCAGAATAACCAGAATGATTCCTACAATAATCAGGGAAAGAGAAATCCCGACAAAAACATCCAAATTCACATCCCCCTTTCTTCGCTTATTTTAGCATAATTTTACTTTTCGGGCTATTCTTTCTTCGTGCTGTCACGCCAGATTCATGAATTCATTCGTAAAGACAGCCGTTTCCTAAACCTTACAATATCCGGCAATGATTAAATTCACCTTAGAGCTTATTCGATAATGTATCATTCATTCTGCATATTAATAATCTGCATTAATCATTTGTCTGCATTAATCATATCTTAAGCTTACTGCTTATAATAATAGTCAGAGGTGATATAAATGCCTGATTTATTGAAATTCCTTCTATATTCTATTTTTGCTTTTGGAATTATTCTCCTGGCAGCAATAGTTTCTTGGGTCTTTTTGCTTCTCCTGGGCATCGGGATTTCCACCCGCGTCATCTATCAGAAATTTTTCAGCAAGAAGAAAAAGACCACACTCGGGGCAAATGCCTTTCGCCAAGGGACGTGGAATAAAACTGCTAATGACAGTCAGCGGGAATATATGACTGTGATTGATGCGGATAATACAGAGAACGAATACCGGATACCGAAGATATAACAACTTTAAGGAGACAGTGTAAAGGAAGAAGCAGATAAACAGTTAGATAAAAAGCTCTATGTCCGCTTCCAGGGCATCCTGCAGATAATCTTTCGCTGTCATGATTTTGACATCCGGAATCATTTCTTCAAGTGTAAAACCCATGATCTCAAGGGAAAGCTTGCATATGTAAAAGCTTACCCCCTTTTTTTGTGCTCCTTTCAGAAAAGCGGAAAGATCGGGTGCGTCCTGGTCTTCCATCATTTGTTTCAGCATGGCTTTTCCAATACCAGCCATATTCATCCGGGAAAGCGGCAGGTCTTCCGGACCTTTCGGTGCCGTCATTCCCAGCATTTTTTCATAAACCGTTTTGTCTTCCAAAGACATCTTCTCCGGATCGCGTATCAGGCACAGACCCCAAAAAGCGAAAAAGATACTGACTTTCATGTTGAGTTCGCGAGCCGAATTGGCCAGGATCAAGGCAGCCATTGCCTTGTCATAATCCCCGCTGAACAAAATCAGGCTGAGTTTTTTCTCTTTTTCCATGATAAGCACCACCATTTCTTAGATGTATGCTTTTATTGTCGGTAATGGTTCTTATCTTTATGCAGGCTTGACTGCCTTAGCTGTACATTTTCAAATATCGTCTTCTGTCTTTGGCAATTTCCTGCAATACTTCCAGTAGCCTGCCAACTTCGTGAGGTTCATTGTATAAACCAAAACTGACTCTGACCATCCCGGGTCTGTTTTCCGGAAGATGATCTGCAACTGCGCTTAAGATGGCTGGTTCGACTTTCATGAGCTTTTGGACGTAAGGATGCGCGCAAAAACACCCGCTCCTGACAGAAATGCCGGCTTCTCCGGCTAGTATATCCGCCAGTTTCTCATGATAAATGCCCTTCATATTAAAGGGGACAATCCCGACCCGTTCCTGACTTTGATCTTCTGCACAATATATGTCGATACAGTCTATTTTCTTTAATCCCTGAATCAGTTGAGATGTTAGGGTTTTTTCATGCTTGTACACATTTCGCATCCCGACTGCACTTAAGGTTTTTATACTTGCGGCCAAGGCCAGCACGCCCATTAAGTTGGGCGTTCCGGCCTCATCTTTGGAAGGAGGATCATTCCAGATTACAAAATCGCGGGTTACAGCTTTGACTGTTCCTCCGCCCTGATAATCGGGGCTTCCCTTCAGGAAAAAGTCTTTGGGGCCAATCAGAACGCCGGTCCCAAAAGGCGCATACATCTTATGTGCGGAGAAAACAAGAAAATCGATATGCTTGCTGGAAGCGGAGGGCTTCGTATCAAACGGCTGATGAGGAAGCAGCTGTGATCCGTCAACCATGACCTTGGCACCATATTTATGAGCCCATTCAGCAATTCGATGTACGGGATTGACATAACCTGTTACATTTGAAGCTCCGGCTACAGTTACCAGCTTGACCCGGCCTTTATATTTTTCCAGCTTTTCAATAAAATCGTTAAAGATTAGTCTGCCACATTCATCCACCTCAATATAATCGACCTCATACTTTTCCCGCCAGGGCAAGTCATTGGAATGATGCTCCATGGAAGTTGAAAGGATAACACTTTTTATGTATGGATCCACGTCCTGTGACAGCCTGAAGGCCACTTTATTGATAGCTTCTGTGGCATTCTTAACAAAGATCACCACATCCCTTTTGTGGTCTGCACCCACAAAATCCATCACTGTTTTCCTGGCATTTTCATATTTTTCCGAAGACAATTTGGACTTGTAGCCGGACCCCCTGTGAATTGACGAATAATACGGTGCAAAACTGCTGATTTCCTGGAGCACTGAAACAAAAGGCGGCGTCGTTGCTGCATTGTCAAAATTGATTCCCCTGCAGTTTTTACCGTTTTTGAGCCCAACCTCCGCATCAATTCCGACAACCAATTTACCGTAATTCATTTTGGTAATAGCAATACTCATTTTCCTCTCCCCTATAACATAATAATCCCCTCATAGTTTATTGGCCAAGGGAAAATTTGTTACTTCATTACGCGCAAACTCATTTTATATTCATGAATCAGCGTCGAGAACTGCTCATTATTGGCTTCCTGAGCCACTAAAACACCACTTTTTTTTAGTAATCTTTGATGAACTTCTTCCCGGTTGACTAAGAATTGGAGCATTTTCTTTAGTGAAGTGTCCTCAGTCAGTGTGAGATGACGCAGGTACAGTCTCTTAGCCCTGATCTCCGCTTCTTCATTGATTTTGAGCATCTCATTAATATTCGTACTTTTCTCAACATATTCCATATTCCAGGACTCCTGCCCGGAATTGGCAAGAGGCAAATCAGCAAGGCCAAGCTTTCTGACTGCAGCTGCAATGATCTCCATATGCGCAAGCTCTTCCGAAGCAATCATACCCAAAAGATCACGAATATATGGATTGATCACATGCAGGCGTTGATACATATGACGTGTAAAAGCAGTAAATTCCCCGTCTTTCCCGCCGATATGTTCCAATAAGGTCCAGGCCAGCTTCTCATTTTTCTGCTCAACATAAACCGGATATAGTAAACGTTTCTGGTAACTAAACATCCCAATTCCTCCTGACGGTCATGGCAAATCATTCTTTAACTTATTATATTGACGATCCTTTCAACCGGTTCCGGCCCATGCATTTTAAAAAGCCCTCGCTTTTGTTCCCGTCGAGCATGTATCGGATGTATGCATATCTGGCCCCGTTGTATTCCTGAAATATTCTCCTGGCTTTCTCAGGATCATGGTAGACCTTCCAATAACCGGTCAGCAGAGGTTTTTTATCGGGGAAATAGATAAAATCTGCCACATCGTCCAGTGGGAAGCCCAGAAATAGTCCAATTTCGTGAGGGAAAGGCCCAATGATCCATTTTTGTTTTAAAGTCTGGATTGCCGTATCCTGATCCGTCACCCCACAATAATCCAGTGATCTTAAGAAATGCTGGTTCTCAGGGATTTGAAGTATTGAAGATAATCTGTCTGCGGCATAAAATAATACGCTGACAGAAGCTTTATTCCTGACAATTTCCTGGACCGTCACATAGGGGTAAAGCCTATCTTTGATTTGATCCCAGGTCTCCAACGCATCTTTTTTGATGGCAGTGGTAAATGTAAGCAGCTCAGCTGGCTTGGATGCGATAAGCAGCGGTGCAAGATGATAGGTGATATTATCGAGCAGATATCGCCGGGTATCCTGTTTTTTTCTTTGGCTGGTGTAAGTTGCGAAGAAGTTCTGCATATCATCCTCCCAAAACAAATTTTCAATGGTACTAGATTTATTTTCCTAAATGCCAGAACGGATTATACAAAAAACCTGTTTCCTTATTTTTGTAAGGAAACAGGTTTTTTTCATCTTGTTATTATATTTTAATACTGTGTTTGATCGCTTACTTTCTTCTTTCTTCATTTGAGCGCGAGTTTGTCCATCGCGGCCTGCATGATTTCAGCATCTCTGACTCTTAGAACGACCTGGGCCTGCTCGTTTTCCTTTTCCACAAAACCATACATATATTCAACGTTCACACCCTCGGCAACAAGCTTGTTCAGTTGTCCAGCCAGACCTCCCGGACTGTCGGGAACTTTTAGCACCCAGACCCGGGTGATCTTGACGACACAATTGCGCTCCCGGAGTTTCTCCGCAACTTCTTCCGGGTTCTCCACGATAATCCTGAGTACACCGTAATCTTTGGTGTCAGCAAGGGACAGCGCGCGGATATTGACTTGAAGGTCAGCTAAAGTATTCAGTGCGTCTGCCAGACGGCCCTGGGCATTTTCCAGAAAAATTGACAGTTGTAACATATGTTTTTCCCCCTTTATTTTTTTCATTTAGGAGAATTTAGCTTAATTGTTTTTCCTTGCGTTTATCAATTACACGCTTCGCTTTTCCTTCGCTGCGCGGGATACTCTTCGGCTCGACAAGACGCACCCTGGCCGCAATATTAAGGATCTCATGTATTTTAGTTTGAAGCCTTTGCTGGAGCTCTTCGAGTTCCCGGATCTCATCGTTGAAGCTTGCCGCATTCACCTCAATCTGGACTTCGAGGGTATCGAGATTGCCCTCACGGTCCACAACAATCAGATAATGCGGTTCGATTCCGCCCACCGACAGGATCGCTTCTTCAATCTGGCTTGGGAAGACGTTGACACCACGAATAATCAGCATATCATCGACTCTTGCCGACACTCTCTTCATCGTCCAGCCGGTGTGGCCGCAGGTACAGCTTCCATAGGTGATGCTGGTAATATCTTTCGTTCTATAGCGGAGTCCGGGGAAACCCATTTTGTTAAAGCTGGTAAGAACGAGCTCTCCTGTTTCTCCTTCCGGCAGAACATTTCCGTCTTTATCGAGAATTTCAGGGTAGAAGTTCTCATCTATATGCAACCCTTCGCCTTTCAGGCACTCCAAAGAAACGCCGGGTCCCATCGTTTCACTCAATCCATAGATATCGAGCGCCCGAATACCAAGTCTGGCTTCAATCTCTGCCCTCATCTGTTCTGTCCAGGGTTCAGCGCCAAATATCCCGACCCTCAGCTTCAGGTCTTCTTTGGTCATACCCTCTTCTTCCAGACTGTCTGCCAGATAAAGTGCGTACGACGGAGTACAGCAAAGAACCGTACTTCCAAAGTCACGCATCAACATCAGCTGACGCTGGGTATTGCCTCCGGAGATCGGAATGACTAAAGCC
>Ga0074193_1002572_pt1 | contig 15933 bp, 12 predicted proteins | sample EPASupsiteHSE605_FD_64523 | JGI IMG/M metagenome (GOLD analysis project Ga0074193, IMG submission 64523) | Bioremediated contaminated groundwater from EPA Superfund site, New Mexico - Sample HSE6-05 | ecosystem: Environmental > Aquatic > Deep subsurface > Groundwater > Contaminated ... | reverse complement strand
CAGACGTAGACGTATTCATGGTTGCTCAGAAAGGACCTGGACACCTTGTTCGTCGTGTCTTCACCGAAGGCCAGGGCGTACCTTGTTTGATTGCTGTTCATCAGGATGCAACCGGCAGAGCTTATGATCTTGGTCTTGCCTATGCTAAAGGTATTGGCGGTACTCGCGCTGGTGTTCTTGCTACAACCTTCCGTGAAGAAACGGAAACCGATCTTTTCGGCGAACAAGCTGTTCTCTGCGGCGGCGTTACAGCTTTGATCACTGCTGGCTTCGAAACACTTGTTGAAGCAGGTTATGAACCAGAAAGCGCTTACTTTGAATGCATGCACGAAATGAAATTAATTGTTGACCTGATGTATGAAGGCGGCATGGCTAAAATGCGCCACTCTGTCAGTGATACAGCTGAGTATGGAGACTATGTAAGCGGTAAACGCATTATTACCGACGAAACCAAAAAAGCTATGCGCCAAGTTCTTACCGAAATTCAGGATGGTACCTTCGCCAACAAATGGCTTTTGGAAAATCAGGCAAATCGTCCAGCCTTCAATGCTATGCGTAAACGCGCAGTTAATCATCCGATTGAAAAAGTCGGCGCAGAACTCCGCGGCATGATGTCCTGGGTGAAAAAATAGTTATTACTTTAATGGAACGAGCGGCGGGTACAAGACCTGCCGCAGGCGTTCCTGAGTGTACAATCTTAGGAGGATTATAGTTATGGGTATGACGATGACCGAAAAAATATTGGCGAAACATTCTGGAAGAGATAGTGTTTCCGCTGGTGATTTACTTGTTTCACAGCTGGATTTGATTCTTGCAAATGACATTACAGGACCACCGGCTATTGACGAATTTGAAAAAATCGGCAGATCGGTATTTGATAAAGACAGAATTGCGCTGGTGCCTGACCACTTCTCACCCTGCAAGGATATCAAATCTGCTGAAATGTGCAAACGTTTACGTGATTTCGCACGCGAACATGAGATTACCAACTATTTCGAGGTTGGCCGCATGGGTATTGAGCATGCATTATTGCCGGATGCTGGACTGATTGCTCCTGGCGAGGTAATCATTGGCGCAGATTCTCATACTTGTACTTATGGTGCTCTTAACGCATTAGCAACCGGTGTAGGTCAGAGTGATGTCGGAGCGGCCATGGCGAGTGGTACTACCTGGTTCAAAGTGCCTTCTGCCATTAAGGTGGAGCTGAAAGGCAAGCTGCCTAAGTATGTCAAGGGTAAAGATATCATTTTGACCCTTATCGGCATGATCGGTGTTGATGGCGCTCGTTATCAATCACTGGAGTTTTGCGGCGAAGGTATCAGCGAACTGGAAATGTCTGATCGTTTTACTATTTGCAATATGGCAATAGAAGCTGGCGCGAAAAACGGTATTTTCCCAGTTGATGAAAAAACTTTGGCTTTCCTGAAGGGCAGAGTAACACGTGAATTTGCGGCGGTAACAGCTGATGCTGATGCTGTCTATGACAGTGAAATAACTATTGAGCTTGATAAATTAGTGCCTGTTGTAGCCTATCCGCATTTACCGGAAAATGTTCATCCGGTAAGCGAGTCAACTGGTATCGTCATTGATCAGGCAGTTATTGGCTCTTGTACCAATGGCAGACTCGAGGATCTGGCGCAAGCTGCTGAAGTATTAAAAGGTAAAAAAGTTCATCCGCATGTTCGCTGCATCATTATTCCGGCAACGCAGGAAATTTACCAACAGGCAATGAAATTGGGTTATATTGATACCTTTATAGATGCAGGCGTTGCTGTCAGTACGCCGACCTGCGGACCATGTCTTGGCGGTTATATGGGGATTCTGGCTCATGGCGAGCGCGCAGTATCTACTACTAATCGTAATTTCCGCGGACGCATGGGACATGTTGACAGTGAAGTATATCTGGCAAGCCCTTATGTAGCTGCGGCCAGTGCGGTTATGGGCAGGATTGCCAGTCCTGAGGAGGTCATTAAATGAGTAAAGTATGGCGTTATGGTGATCATGTTGACACCGATGTTATTATCCCGGCCAGATATTTGAATATAGCTGATTTTGAAGAACTCGCGGAACATGCGATGGAAGATATTGATTTAAATTTTGCTCCCAATGTGCAAAAAGGCGATATCATTGTAGCCGGCAGAAACTTCGGCTGCGGTTCGAGTCGTGAACATGCGCCTATGGTTCTGAAAGTCAAAGGTGTGCAATGTATAATCGCTGATAGTTTTGCCCGCATTTTTTATCGCAATGCGATCAATATTGGCTTGCCAGCGTTGGAGATTGGCAAAGAAGTTGAAAAAATTGAAGCCGGCGATGAGTTGGAAGTGAATTTGACTAAAGGCGAAATTAAAATTGTGAACAAGGGCCTTGTGATCAATACCAAACCGCTTCCGGAATTTGTGCAGAAGATCGCCGACTGCGGCGGTTTAATCAATTATATAAAAGGAGAAAAATAAGAATGCGAATAACTCTCTTGCCAGGTGACGGCATTGGTGTAGAAATTGTGGAAGCAGCTGTTGAAGTATTGGATGCTGCAGCCAAAAAATATAATATGGAGCTTGAGTATGACCGCCAGTTAATTGGTGGTGTGGCGATAGATGCCACAGGACATCCGCTTCCGGAAGCAACCGTGAAATCTGCTCAGGCAGCTGACGCTGTATTGCTCGGCGCAGTAGGCGGACCTAAATGGGACAATGTTGAACCAACACTCAGACCGGAGAAAGCACTTCTCGGTATTCGTAAGGCTCTGGGCCTTTATTGCAACCTCAGACCAATCAAAGTTTCCCGTTTTGTTTCTCATCTTTCTCCTTTGAAGGATGAAAGAGTCGCAAATGCGGATCTCCTGATTGTTCGTGAATTGACAGGCGGCATTTATTTCGGTACTCATAATGAAGCCGCGCTTGATGAAAACGGCGTGGAAACTGCTTCCGATATCGAAATCTACAGCCGTCCGGAAGTGGAAAGAATTGCCAAATTTGCTTTTGAAGCTGCTAAAAAACGTAAAGGCAAAGTAACTTCCGTTGACAAGGCAAATGTTCTGGCTTCCTCCAGAATGTGGCGCAAGATTACGGCAGAGGTGCATGACAAAAATTATGCCGAAGTAGAATTGAACAATCTTTACGTCGACAACTGCGCTATGCAGCTTGTGCTTAACCCGGGACAATTTGATGTTATCTTAACCAATAATATTTTTGGCGATATTCTTTCTGATGAGGCTTCAGTCATTGCCGGTTCTATTGGTCTCCTGCCTTCAGCCAGCTTGGGTGACGGTACTGGTATGTATGAACCTATTCATGGCTCGGCACCGGACATCGCCGGTATGGGCATTGCTAATCCTCTCGGAACAATTTTGTCAGCGGCAATGATGCTGAGATATTCCTTGAACGCTGATGCTGCGGCACTGGCCATTGAAGACGCTGTTGACCGTGTGCTGGCGAAGGGCTATCGTACACCGGATCTTGCGGGACCGGGACTGACAAAAGTATCAACCTCGGAAATGGGACGTCTGGTGGCTGAGGAACTAGCCTAAAGATTTTGAAAGAAATGGAGTGAATACTATGCGAATAACCGGTGCGGATTTAATGGTGCAGTGCCTTCTTGAACAAGGAGTCAATACTGTGTTTGGCTACCCTGGAGGTGCGATTCTACCATTCTATGATGCGTTGCGCGAATCAGAAATAAGACATATCCTGACTGCACATGAGCAAGGAGCAGCCCATGCCGCTGATGGCTACGCACGTGCGAGCGGCCGCGTCGGTGTTTGCATTGCTACTTCAGGTCCAGGGGCTACCAATTTGGTCACAGGCCTGGCGACTGCTTTTCTGGATTCTATTCCGGTCGTTGCTATTACAGGACAGGTACCGACAGAAATGATAGGACATGATGCCTTTCAGGAAGTTGATATTACAGGTATAACGATGCCGATAACTAAACACAACTTTTTAGTAAAACATCCAAGTCAATTGGCGACGGCCATGAGGCTTGCTTTTGCCTTGGCTAAAACTGGCAGGCCGGGCCCTGTTCTTATTGACGTTCCGCGTGATGTACAAACGGCAATGCTGGATTATATTGCTGAAGAGCCGGTGACCATTGAAACGGAAAAACCTGATTGCAGTAAAATTAAAAAAGCAGTCGAAGCCATCAATTCTGCCCAAAGGCCAGTAATGCTCATTGGCGGCGGCGTAATTAACAGTAATACAGAATATGATGCGATGGACCTGGCTGAAAAACTGCAAATCCCCGTCGTAAGTACGCTGATGGGTTTGGGTGCCTGCAGCGCTTATCGCGGTTTGTTTCTGGGTATGACCGGAATGCATGGGCACGAAAAAGCTAATAATGCGGTCAAAGAGGCAGATCTCATTCTTGCTTTTGGCAGTCGCTTCAATGACAGGGTCACTGGTGAACGCGGCAGCTATGTAGCGCATAAAACTTTTGTGCATATGGACATTGATCCGGCGGAGCTTGATAAAAATATTTATTCGGAAATAGGTATTGCCGGTGACATGAAGATGACGCTGAATAAGCTTGCGGAGGCTTGCGAGCGCAAAGATCTCAGTGACTGGTGGCAAAAGATAGCAGCCTGGCCTGCAAATGATGAGGATTGCGGCGAGGAGGAAGCTCCTAAATTTTTGAAGGCTTTGAATCCTGTTTTGAAAGATCGCGATTTCATTATTACGACAGATGTCGGACAGCATCAGATGTGGGCTGCTCAGAATCTGAAAATCCAATTTGCGCGGCAGTGGATTTCGTCCGGTGGTCTTGGCACAATGGGCTTTGGCTTACCTGCGGCTATGGGTGCTCAGTTTGCACGCCCGGCAAGTCGCGTCATCAGTATTTCGGGAGATGGCGGCTTTAAGATGACAGGTTCAGAACTCTTTACTATTGCGAGCAACTGTCTGCCAATAATTTCGATTGTCTTTAATAATAGTGGCTTGGGTATGATTCGTCAGCTGCAGACCGTATTTTTTGACAAAAGATTTACGTCTTGCGAGATGCCGGGCTATGTTGATTTCGTGAAGTATGGCGAGGCTTTTGGCGTTAAAGGCAAACATGTTGATAGTCCTGAAGCACTTGCTGCGGCTGTTAGTGAGGCTCTGGACAAAAACGAACCATGCATTATTGAGGTTGCTATTAACCCCAAGGATATGGTTAAACCGATGGTATGCCCAGGTTCAGGTATTAACTCTTTCGTGAAATTCAGTAGTTAAGCTTCAGACCGCTGCTTTGGCAGCGGTTATTTTTTTGTATAAAGCAGTAGTAAGAGAAAAAAGAATAATTCTTATGGGTAGGAATAAGTTTTTCTTTGACGAATATTCTTTAATATTACTATTAGTTAAGACAGGGGGCAGCTATGGACTTTACTATTCCTGAATATGTCAATAAAATATTGAAGGCCTTAATGGCTGCCGGCTACGATGCTTATCTTGTCGGCGGTGCTGTACGAGATCTTTTACTAGAAAAAGAGCCCGAAGATTTTGACGTAGTGACTAATGCCAAACCGGAAGAAATTATTGCCGTTGCTAAGCATGAAGGTTTTGGCGTTGTCGAAGAATTGGGCCAGAATTTCGGCGTTGTGATGGTAGTGGTCGATGATAACTCCGTCGAGGTTGCTGCCTACCGCAGTGAAAGTTATGGCGAGGATGCGCACAGGCCTGAAAGCGTCTGGTATTGTGAAACTTTGGCTGAGGATCTTGCACGCCGTGATTTTACCATTAATGCGATTGCCCTGGATATCGAAGGTAGGGTGATTGATTGTTTCAACGGTCTGGAAGATTTGAAAAACCGAGAATTGCGTACCGTCGGACAAGCTTCGCAAAGGTTTGCTGAAGATGCGCTCAGAATGTTTCGCGCCTGCCGTTTCATATCTCAGTTGGGTGTAACCTGTGATGCAGAAGTATTTGCTGCAATTACTGAACAATTGCCAAGAGTCAGCGGTTTGTCCATGGAACGGGTTCGCACGGAAATTAACAAGCTGATGAAAGGCGAATTTGTAAACCAGGGATTGGATGCCTTGGTCAAGAGTGGTCTGGCTGAACAGTCATGTCGTAATCGTCAGGAAGGCAAAGAAATACAAATACCTATTTTGCCTGAATTATCGGCGCTTGTCGGCGTGCCCCAAAACCCTAATTTTCATATCTACGACGTATGGAACCATACTTTGAAAGCAGTATCGTTTGGAGAAAAAAGTCTGGAGGTAAGATGGGCGCTGCTGCTGCATGATATAGGCAAAGGACAGCCATCTGTGCGCGGATTTGATGCCGAAGGCAATCCGACTGACTATGGGCATGAAGAACTTAGTGCCCGCATGGCTGAAAAAATACTCAAACGTTTTCAGTTTTCGGCTAATTTCGTGAAACGGGTAGTCTGGCTGATAGCAAATCACATGCAGTTAGGTTTCCGTGTTGGTAAAGACGAGCTTGGAAGCAGACGCTGGCTGCGAAAGGCGGCCTTGTCAGGAGCTTTTCGCTGGAATAGTGACATGCAGGAAGCTTTTGCTCAGCTGTCCTCTGTCTGCCTTGCCGATCTGGCGGCCACAAATGCCCATGAGCAGGAAATAATTACCATGCGCATGTATAGTGAAGAGCTTCTGCGTTTGGCTGCCGATATGCCTGTTCACACCAGCGATTTGCTGCTTAGCGGTAAACAAATAGCGGAAATATTAGGCGACAAGGAAAGTTTACCCCAACTAATACAAATTCTTCTGAAACGGGTACAGGATGGATCTGTGGAAAATTCAGAGGAAGCGCTGACAAAGGCGGTTAAAAAATGGCAACAGCGGCGTTTGCAGTATGAAACGTCTGCAATAGATGAAATGTGAGCCGGCATTTTTTATAATCAAGGTGCGTTACAAACTGGTTAAACACTAATTATAAGGGGATAGAGAATGAGAACGAGAAGTATTGTATTTTTGATGTTTTGTTTGTTGGCTATAGTGGTGGTGCCATTGCAGAAGGCAGAAGCAAAGAATAATAAAGATACGGTTGTTCTGGGTATCGAACGAATTGATGATTATGCCAAGATTTTCGCCGGCAAAAGGGTTGGACTTATTACCAATCAAACCGGTGTGGACCATAACCTGAAAAGCTCAGTTGATTTGCTTAGAAGCAAAGTGCAGCTGCAAGCTGTTTTTGTACCGGAACATGGCCTCTTCGGCGCAGCAAAGGCCGGAGATGATATAAAAAATGATAAATACGAGGGAATCGAAGTTCGCAGCCTTTATGGAGATACCAAAAGACCAAGCAAGGCTATGCTTGCTGATATAGATGTTTTGGCTTTTGACATTCAGGATGTCGGTGCTCGTCATTATACTTATGTTTCTACCATGGCATATGCGATGGAGGCTTGTGCTAAGGAAGGCAAAACGTTCGTGGTTTTTGACAGGCCAAATCCTTTGGGCGGCTACTACGAGGGACCTACGCTGAAAAATGGTTTTGAGTCTTTCATCGGTTTGTACAACGTGCCGCTTCGCCATGGCCTGACCGTAGGTGAGTATGCACGTTTCATCAATAAGGAATACCAGATAGGAGCTGACTTACAGGTAATACCAATGAAAAATTGGACAAGAGAGATGCTTTTTGAACAAACAGGACTGCCCTGGATTGCTACTTCCCCTAATATTCCAACAGAAACAAGTGCGTTTTGCTATGCGGCAACAGGCATAGTCGGCGATATGAATGTTTCGGTAGGGATTGGCACCACCAAGCCTTTTGAATATATTGGCGCACCGTGGCTTGATAAGCTGGATTTTGCAGCTAAACTTAATGCACTGGAGATGCCAGGTGTTATTTTCAGACCAATGGCCTTCATACCAAATTATGGAATGTATGCCGGTGAACTTTGTCAGGGCGTGCAAATGCATATAACTGATAAAAGAAGCTTTCAACCAGCGCACGTAGGCGCACAGATGGTTAGATTGTTGATGAAAGATTATTCCCAAAGAGACTTATTTCCCAGAAGGAGTTCTGATGGTTACAAAATAGACATTGCGTTAGGTGAGAGCTCTTTACGTTATGCGGAAATACCATTGGGGGACATTTTTAATCGTTGGGATAGGGAAAACGCATATTTTGCGGAAAAGGCACAGCCTTATCTTTTGTATCCGCTAAAATAGAAGGAGGACATAATGATTTTAAGTAAGAATTTTATCGAAGTGCTTTACGAAGCAGCACATATCCAACGCTGGAATGATCATATAAGACCACAAGGGTTTACTGAACTTGACAAGCAAGCTCATAAAATGGTTATTCTGTATGTGTTATCACGCTATGAAGAACAGGATCATGGCGCCAAACTGAATTGGCAGGTTCTGGTAGAAGGCGGTATTTTTGAATTCTTACACAGAATTATTCTGACTGATATTAAACCACCGGTTTTTCACGAACTGATGCGTGTACACGGTGACAAACTAAATAATTGGGTCTACAACGAACTGGAGCGTAAGGTGCCTGACATTGATCAGGATTTTCTGGGCAGAATGAAGAATTATTTTGATACAGATAGTTATCCGAAGGAGAAGAAACTTCTGAAGGCAGCCCATTACTTGGCGACAGAGTGGGAATTTCGCATAGTATACCATCTCAATCAAGGTATTTATGACGTTGAGGCAACGAAAGTTGCTATTGCCAATGAAATCGAAGAACATTATGATCTGGCGGGTGTGCAGAAGATATCACTGGGCGGCAAAACACGTAAATTCGTTGATCTTGTCGGCCAGCTGCGTTTTCAGAAAAGATGGGCACAATCGCCGAGAGTGCCGGAAACCTCTGTGATGGGGCATATGATTATAGTAGCGATACTGGGATATTTTTGCGCTTTACGTCTAGACGCCTGCCCTCAAAGAGCCGTCAATGATTTTCTTTGCGGCTTGTTCCATGATTTGCCAGAGGTTCTGACCAGGGATATTATTTCACCAATTAAACGGTCTGTTGCAGGTCTTGATGAGTTAATAAAGGATATTGAAAAAAGACAAATTGCGGAGAAAATATTGCCTTTGCTGCCGGGTGAATGGCATAAAGAAATCCTTTATTTTGCTGAAAATGAATTTGCTGATAGGGCAATTGTTGACGGAAAAATAAAACTTCTAAGTCATCCGGAAGAAATCAGCGAAAAATATAATGAAGACCAATATTCCGCTGTTGATGGCTCGATATTGAAAGGGTGCGACCATTTGGCAGCTTTTGTAGAAGCCTGGTTGTCCATACGTCATGGCATTACTTCGCAACACTTAAGGGAAGGCGAAGAGAAAATCGGGGAAATGTACAAGTCTAAAAGTATTGCCGGCATATCTTTTGCAGAGATTTTCGGTAAATTTAACTAAATTTTTAACTATTTTAGTACAATTCGGCAGTCTTTTTAATTTTTCGATGCATATTATTTCATGAAATATGTGCTTTGAATTAATGTGATGACAATGATTGTTTTAATAGTTATAAAAAAATACTATTTTTTTAGAGGAACCTGTTAATTGTTCCTCTTTTGCGTACAAATGTACATTTTGTATAAAGTATACGGGAAAAGGTTTACAATCTTGACAGTGTAAGGAAACGGTGATAAAATTCTTTTTGTTAATTGTACATTTGGACAACGATAGAATAAGCGTACAGTTTAAGACTTCTTATTTTTAATGGTTGGGGGTAAAAATATGACTATGAAATTTGCTAAACGTATGGAAAGGCTGCAAGCCTCTGAAATTCGTGAACTTTTGAAGTTGACACAAAAACCGGAAATTATTTCTTTTGCTGGTGGTTTGCCTGCGCCAGAACTCTTCCCTGTGGAAGAACTTGCTAAAGTATCTGCAGATGTTTTAAAAAGTGAAGGCAGACAATTGCTGCAATATGCAACAACTGAAGGCCGCCCATCTTTGCGCAAAAAAATTGCTGACCGCATGTTGGCAAAATATAACACAAAAGTCAGCCCCGACGAAATTTTGATTACCACTGGTTCTCAGCAGTGTCTGGATTTTGCCGGCAAATTATTTTTGGATCCGGGAGATGTTGTGCTTTGCGAAAGCCCATCTTATCTCGGCGCTTTAAATGCCTTCAATGCTTATGAACCTAATTTTGTTGAAGTGCCAACTGATGACGGTGGTTTGATTCCTGAAGAATTGGATAAAATTCTCTCAACTACCGACCGCTGTAAATTTATTTATGTAATTCCTGACTTCCAAAATCCTACCGGCCGTACCTGGAGCATGGAACGCCGCACAAAATTCATGGAAGTCGTCAATAAACACAATCTGCCTGTACTTGAAGATAACCCATATGGTGAATTGCGTTTCGAAGGAGAAATTCTGCCTTCCTTGAAATCAATGGATACCAAAGGATTGGTTATGTTCCTTGGTACTTTCTCCAAAATCTTCTGCCCAGGCCTGCGTCTTGGCTGGGTTGCGGCTATACCGGAAGTATTATCTGAATTCATCAAAATAAAACAAAGCGCGGATTTGCATACTTCTAATTTTGACCAAGGCTTGGCTGATGCCTATATTGAAAACTATGATCTCGACGCTCACGTTGAACAGATTAAAGCTTTGTATAAGCACCGCCGGGATGTAATTATCGAAAGCATGGAGAAAATGATGCCGGAAGGCGTGAAATGGACTCATCCGGAAGGCGGCTTGTTCCTGTGGCTGACTTTCCCGCAAGGTGTTAGTGCCGCACAGGTATTTGTTAAGTGCATTGAGAAGAATGTTGCCGGTGTTACAGGCGATGCTTTCTTCCCAAATGGCAAAACCGACCGCAACATGCGTATTAACTATTCCAATATGCCTGATGAAAAAATTGTCGAAGGCATCAGAAGAATGTCTGAAGCAATTAAAGAATCGATGTAAGCCAATTTTACGAGCCTGCTATTGAATTTTTAAATTCAATAGCAGGTTTTTTTATTACCTATGATATAATTAGATGTTAAAACTTAGTGGGAAAGCGGTGACAACGTGGCAGATAAATTTTTAGTAGTGGACGGCAGCAGTCTTATCCATAGAGCATTTTTTGCTTTGCCGCCTCTTATGACGAAAAAAGGTCTCAACACAGGAGCTGTTTATGGCTTTTGCAACATGCTGTTGAGGGTTATAAGCGACGTTAAACCAAAATGGGTTGTTGTTGCTTTTGATAAATCGCGAGTGACTTTCAGAACAGAAATGTTTGATGGCTATAAAGCTCAACGCAAAGAAACACCGTGTGAACTGTCTGAGCAATTTCCAATTGCCCGGCAATTGCTGGAAGCAATGAATATCAGTGTGCTTGAAATGGATGGCTATGAAGCAGACGATATCATAGGTACTTTTGCTAAACATAAAGCCGGGGAAGCTGAAGTGATCATTGTCACAGGTGACAGAGATGAATTACAGCTTTTGGGCGATAATGTAAAAGTGTTTTATACAAAACGCGGAATTACAGATATTCAGGAATTCGACGTCGAAGAATTCAAGGCTAATTATGAGGGTTTGAAGCCAATACAGCTCATTGATCTTAAAGGCTTGATGGGCGATACATCTGATAATATACCCGGTGTGCCGGGAGTTGGCCCTAAAACGGCAATGAAGCTGATTTGTGAATATCAGTCTGTAGAAAACGTTTTAGAGCATATTGATGAAATCTCCGGCAAAAGTCTGAAAGAAAAATTGTCCAATAATAAGGAAAAAGCACTCTTGTCAAAAGAGCTGGCTACTATCTTTACTGATGTACCCGTTGATCTTGACTTAAGCAAGCACGCATTGAAAAGCATGAAGGCAGAAGCCAAGACACTGATGAAGGAGTTGGAATTCCGTAATCTTTGGGAACGTTTTGCTTTGGTTTTAGGCGATGAAGAGCCGGCAACCTTTGATTTGTTTGGCGAAGAAGTTGTGGAGCAGGTTGAAAGATACCCGCAGAAAGCTATAATGACCAGCGAACAGGCCAAAGCACTGTTTTCTTCAATTAAAGCAGAAGGTAAGAAAACTTGCCTGTTAGCTGAGACAGCAGGGAAGATTCCAAAGTTAAAACTGAGTGATTTATCATTGCTATTTAATCAGACGATATATACTATTCCTTCAGCTAGTGAGGCTTGGCCTGAGGTTTATGCCTGGCTGGCCGATGCATCACAGAAAAAAGTTGTCTGTGATGGTAAAGATATGATCAAGGCTTGCCTGGCAAATAATGTCAAGGTTGCTGGCATTGCCGGAGACTGTTCTCTGGCTGCCTACCTCGTGGAGCCGGGCGAAAATTCTTATAGTTTGAAAGCTCTGACTGACCGCTATCTTGTAAAAAATGACGGCGGCACAATACAGGATCTGGAAGAACTTGATGTGTTGTTATCTGAATATCTGGAAGAAAAAGAACTGGTGAAATTATATCAGGAAATCGAATTGCCACTGATACCAGTGCTTGCAGCTATGGAACTGACAGGTATTGCTGTCGACGAAAAAATGCTGGCAGATATTACTGAAGAATTCCGTCTAAAACTTGATGAATTGGAGCTTTTGGCTTATGAACAGGCTGGCGAGCAATTCAACTTGAAATCGCCGAAACAGCTGGGAGTCTTGCTTTTTGAGAAGTTAGGTCTACCTGCTGTTAAAAAGACAAAAACAGGATATTCAACGGATGTAAGTGTTTTGGAGGAATTGGCTGCGCAGCATCCTTTGGTTGGCACCATTTTGCAGCACCGTCAATTGGCGAAGCTGTATTCTACCTATCTTGAAGGCCTGAAACCCTTGATAAATCCTGTAACCAAACGAATTCATACGCATTTTCAGCAAACGGTTACTGTGACTGGCAGGCTTTCCAGTACAGAACCAAACCTGCAGAATATTCCAGTGCGTACCGAAATCGGTAAACGGATGCGAGCCATGTTTGTACCTGGAGATGGTTATGATTTGCTTATGTCCTGCGATTATTCACAGGTTGAGCTCAGAATTTTGGCACATATTGCGCAAGACCATCTTCTTCTTGATTCGTTTGCCAAAGGTCAGGATGTCCATGCCAGGACAGCGGCAGAAGTATTTGGCTTGCCTTTGAGCGAAGTATCTTCGGAAATGCGTTCACGAGCTAAAGCGGTTAATTTTGGCATCGTCTACGGTATAAGTGATTACGGTCTCAGCAAACAGCTGGGTATAAGCCGCAATGAAGCCGGTCAATATATTGAAAACTATTTTAAACGCTATACAGGCGTTAAAAAGTATATGGAAGATATGGTTGTTAAAGCAAAAAAAGACGGCTATGTTTCAACCTTGTTCGGCAGACGCCGCTATTTACCTGACATCAATAACAGCAATTTCAACTTACGTAGTTTTGCGGAACGTACGGCAATTAATACACCGATACAAGGTACCGCGGCTGATGTTATCAAGCTGGCAATGATAAAAGTTCAGAAGGCTTTGGTAGAGAGTGGCTTCAAAAGCCGCATACTTTTACAGGTACATGATGAATTAGTCCTGGAAGTTTGCGCAGGCGAAAAGGAGCAGGTTGCTGGGATAGTAAAAGATATTATGGAAAAAACTGTTGATTTGTCTGTACCTCTTTTGGCCGATGTAGCTTATGGAAAGAATTGGGCAGAAACAAAGTAAGGAGAAATAGAGATGCCGGAATTACCAGAAATAGAACAGGTCAGAAAAACACTGACACCTCATATATTAAACAAAATAATTAAGCGTGTAGAGATAAGACTGCCACGCATGATCAAACATCCATCGCCGGAAGCTTTTGCCGATATTTTAGTTGGCCAATGTATACGTGACTTGAAGCGAAAAGGCAAATATTTAACTTTTGAATTTGGCACTAATATTAAATTGATTGCGCATCTGAGGATGACAGGCGCACTGATTGTTACGGACAGCGAAGACGAAGAACCTGAATATGCCAAAATAAAATTTGAACTGACCGGCGGTAAAACGCTCTGGTTCTGTGATATAAGAACCTTTGGTACCTTGCATTTGGTTATTAATGATGATGTAAGGCTCCCGGGCTTCGACAATCTAGGGCCGGAACCAGGCACTAAGGAATTGAATGTTCCATATTTGCAGGAAATACTCAAAAGACGCAAAGCATCGATAAAAGGTATTATATTGGATCAGGAAGTTGTTGCCGGTTTAGGCAATATTTATGCTGATGAAGCACTCGCCGTTGCAGGCATATTGCCGCAGCGCTCAGGGGATTCACTTAATGAAAAAGAAATTGAAAAGTTGATAAAAGCTATCAATAAAGTAATTAAGCAAGGCATCAAAAATCATGGAACCACTTTCCGCAATTATAAAGACGGCAATGGCAATCAAGGACGAAACCAGGACTATCTTCTGGTCTATGGCCGTAAGGGTAAACCTTGCAAAAAATGCGGAGCAGAGCTAGTCGGCACCAAAGTGGCAGGGCGCGGGACAACTTACTGCCCTAACTGCCAAAACTAAGGGGTGTTACAGTGAAAATAATTGGTTTGACCGGCGGTATAGGTTCAGGCAAGACGTCTGTAGCTGCCAAATTAAGAGCTTTAGGAGCACGTGTTTTTGATGCTGATGAAGCTGCTAAAAATGCTGTTTTACCTGGAACTGAAGGCTTTTTTAAAGTAGTTGAAACCTTTGGTCCCCAAATTGTTGATGCAGATGGCAAGCTCAACAGGATGGCCTTAGCGGAAATTGTTTTTAATGACAAAGAGTCTCTAAAAAGGCTCGAAGAGATAATTCACAGCTACGTCTGGCAAGAAACTGATAAATTTTTAAGCGAATGCCAGCAGTCTGGAGAGCGCGCTGCAGTTCTTGACATACCGCTTCTTATTGAATGCGGCTGGCACCAAAAGGTTGATGAAGTCTGGCTGGTAGTTCTGCCTGTTGAAGAACAAATTATGCGCACAATGAAGCGCAGCGGTATGACGGCGGAAGCGGTGCAAGCAAGAATAGCCGCACAAATGCCTTTGGAAGAAAAGAAAAAATATGCAACGTTGATTATTGATAATAGCGGTTCTTGGGAAGAAACTGAAAAACAAGTAATTACTGCCTGGGAAAAGGCAGTTAAATAGCGGAGGGATAGGCTTGCGAAGAAAGAAGAAGAGCAGGCGTTGGTTTTATTGGGCGCTTTTTGTCTGCCTGGTCTTTGCAGCCTGGCAAATTTGGCGATCTGATGAAGTTCAGATGCGGTTCGTATATTTGTGGCCGTATCAGGAAGAAATTATAGAGTATAGCAAGAAAAATAAGTTAGATCCATTTCTTGTTGCAGCTGTCATCAAAAATGAAAGCGGTTTTCGGATAGATGCTAAGTCTAAACCCGGTGCTGTGGGACTTATGCAGATAATGCCCAAGACCGGCGAATGGATTGCCGGCGAAATGGGCATGCAGAATTTTGAAATGGCGAAGCTTGCTGAAGCTGAAACAAATATTCGTATGGGTTGCTGGTATCTGAGCGAACTGGAATATGAATTCGGGCACAATCGTGTTCTTATGTTGACAGCATATAATGCTGGGCGCGGCAATACCAGAAATTGGATGGAAGAATACAATTGGGATACAGATTTTGGCAGCATAGATGCCATTCCTTATGTGGATACCCGCGAGTATGTTCGAAAGGTTCTGCATGACAGGGGACAATATTATAAATTATATAAAAATCGTATTAACGACTATTGACGTGATAAGTGTGATATGCTATCATATTACCGTTGCCGGTACATGATGCGCGGTCGTGGCGGAACGGCAGACGCGCTAGCCTCAGGAGCTAGTGGGGGCAACCCCGTGGAGGTTCAAATCCTCTCGACCGCACCAATTTTATACTGTAACAAAGACTTCTCTCTATGCGGTTGTGGCGGAACGGCAGACGCACCATCTTGAGGGGGTGGCGGGGAGACCCGTGTGGGTTCAAATCCCACCAACCGCACCATATTGAAATTATTGAAGCTTGTTTTGACATTGCTTTGAGAAAACCTAAGACACTACGGATATTATCTGTAGTGTCTTTTTTATATGTATTCATATTATATTTTTCA
>Ga0074193_1002571_pt1 | contig 15935 bp, 7 predicted proteins | sample EPASupsiteHSE605_FD_64523 | JGI IMG/M metagenome (GOLD analysis project Ga0074193, IMG submission 64523) | Bioremediated contaminated groundwater from EPA Superfund site, New Mexico - Sample HSE6-05 | ecosystem: Environmental > Aquatic > Deep subsurface > Groundwater > Contaminated ... | reverse complement strand
CTACTACTTGGCCCTAGGGTTGAAGAAGGAACTGGAGAGGAAAGATTGTGAGGTGATACTGCAAGTATTACCAGAATGGGAGGGTGATGGTGATGCCCGATGTGACACTGTTCTAGTTTTAAGGGGATTAAGCCGTTACCAACCAAAACCACAGCACTTCAATATAATGTGGAACATATCCCACCCTGATGAGGTGACTGTTGAGGAGTACAACCAGTACCAGCACGTGTTCATAGCCTCACGATATTGGGCTGATGAAATAGTCCAAAAAGTGGATGTTCCAGTGGAAGTCCTGCTCCAGTGCACCGACCCGGACTTGTTCTACCCTGACCCTGATGATAAATATAAACATGACCTGCTTTTTGTGGGAAACTCCAGAGGGGTGCACCGGAAGATAATAAAGGATCTGCTACCCACGGATAAAGACCTGGCAGTTTATGGTGCAGGTTGGGAGGGATTAATAGATAAAAAATATATTAAAGGCAAGTACATACCTAACAATGAACTAAGGAAGGCTTATTCATCCTGTAAAATTCTATTAAACGATCACTGGAATGATATGAGAGATAAAGGATTTATTTCCAACCGCTTATTTGATGGATTTGCATGCAGTGCCTTTATAATATCTGATAAAGTTCAAGGCGCCGAATATATTTTTGGAGAGGCTTTGGAGACTTATGAACATCCAAGGGAACTCAATAATTTAATTAACAAATGTCTTGAGAATAAATCAAAGACTACAAATGTCCAAAAGACCGTAATTGAATATCATACTTATAAAAAAAGAGCAGAAACTATTTTAAAAATTTCGGATAATTTATATTAAACATTTTTGAGTTTATAGTTTTATCCTCCCTATTTTTATTTTCGGCTAGTTGTAGTTCCTTTTTGAATGTCGCTCTGATAGTTAGGATAGTGCCCAAAAGGTACAGTTCAAGAAATGTGTTAGCGATTGATTTTTTGTATAGCAGCGTATTTTTCCCAAGTTTAGTGATTTTTAGGTAATTAAATATGTCTTTTATTATCTCCACATGTGCTTGTTGTTATACAACCGATGGATAGCTTAATCTTAATATGAAATTTCCATTTTTTAAATGTTAGATAATTTTGAGTTTTTATGGAGTAGTCAAATTTAATTTAACCCCCTCCATTTTTCACCATTCGGAGAGGCATTGTATGGCCTTTTTAGAGTTATAACCGAGTAGTGTGATGATGCCTGCTAAAAGTGCATTTAGAGAAACGTATTTTATTACTGATCTGTAGGTAAATCTGTGTATTTTCTTCATAGAAAAGGCTTCTTTTGTTAATTTATTCCAATCTTCGATCATACCCCTTATAGGCTTTAATCTCTTCCAATTGGTGATTTTTCGTTTAAAATCACGCACTAATCGTTCATAAAAACTTTTATCCTTATATTTACTAGTATTTTTATTAAAACAATCCAATGGATAGCTTAAACTATCTAATATCTTGTTTAGTTTGAAATAATATTTGGGGAAAATAATTGGAATAATATTATAACCCAAAATCCCATTAATATAATTATCCTTACTGTAATAACCTTTATCAAAAATAAATGTGTCTCCTTTCAGTATTAAACGTCTATTTTTCAGTTGTTCCATGATTTCTGTAAAAATTGGAGCATCATTTGGAGATCCCTGATGAATAATAAAGGCCAATGGCTTCATTTTAGGGTATTCTAAAGCTATAGTGGGCTGATATCCAATATAAAATCCCTTAGAAGAACTGCAACCCCATTTAAACTCTTCATCTTCCAAAGATTTTTTAGATCTTTTCTTCCGATTCCAATTCAAATCCACCTGCAAATCAGTACTATCCACCAAAATTTTGGCATTTCTACGCCTTTTACTAGGATTTTGAGTGTTCAAAACACCATTAACCAGTTTTACAAACTGATTTTCTGAAAACCTAGACATAAAACGATAAAAACTGTCAACATCAGGCACATATTCCACACCAACAAATTTTCTAAGCTCTTCCCTCTCATTAAGCTCTCTTAACACATATGAAACATCCACAGAAAAAAACATACTAGTAAACATGACTCTAAACATAATTCCAGCTTTATCTGCGGGTTTTATGCCGTGTTTAGCTATTTCCTGCTTTACTCTACGGGAACCGAAAATTTTAAGTATTTCACCCAACAATTTCCACTTGGAGTCTCTTTGGTCACAGATCAACGGAGATTTCATGTAAACACCAGGAGGAAGTATATACTTCCCCCATATTAAATTTATCGGTTCAAAAATAGTTAAAAAATGATTAAAAGTAAAATAAAAATGCACTTTTAGAAACCAAATAGTTTCAACATATCAAATGGTGAAACTAAAGTTCATAAAGCCCCATTAACCATTGAAATTTGGAGGGGGCTAATTTAATTATAATACAAAAATTATTAAACAATTTACGATTAAATTATTACTTATATCGATATGTGGGGGAAAAATGAAAAGCAAGGTAATTGTTGTTGGAAATTTAAATCAATTGAAGGATGTTTTTCAAAATATTGAAAATGATTATATAGATTCACTTATTTTTGCGACTAATAGAAATGATATGAGTGATAAATGGTTTTTAGACAAAAATACAATTCATATTAATTCAGTTAATGAAACTGAGAGTGATTGGATTTTTATAGCAACTTCACGGACTAATGAATTTATAAAATTTAAAAAACAACTAATTGGGTTGGGTGTTGATGAAAAAAGAATTTGGCACGGCTTTGATATTAATACTTTCACTTTAAGATTAAAAGGCTTTAAAAACTATAACACCGGTAAAGTAAAATATAAAAATGATTATTTTATGAAAGAAAAACCGACTGTTCATGAATTGAGATTGAACCTTGACTTTCGTACTATGAATAAGTTAGAGCGGTTTTTCTACAATAATATGGGCAAAACTATCTATAAATGGTTGCATTATTTTGAAATATACGATCGGCACTTCAGGAGATTTAAAGGAAAAGAGGTTACTATTTTAGAAATTGGGGTATTCAAAGGAGGTTCACTCGAACTCTGGCGTGATTATTTTGGAAGCAAATGTAAAATATATGGAATAGATATTAATCCAGATTGTAAAGAACATGAAAGTGAGCAAATTGAGATATTAATTGGATCATCTGAGGATCTGGAATTTTTAAGTAGAGTAAAGAAAAAGATTCCTGAAATTGATATTTTAATTGATGATGGAGGTCACACCATGAACCAGCAAATTGTGGCTTTTGAAGAGTTATATCCCATTTTATCACCTGATGGAGTATATCTTTGTGAAGATGTGTTGACTTCTTATTGGGAAGAATATGGTGGAGGTTATAAACAGGAAAATACCTTTATTGAGCATAGTAAAAACTTGATAGATTATCTAAACGCGTGGCATTCGAGAGAAAAAGAGTTAGATGTGAATAATTTCACCCTTTCTACGCATTCCATGCATTATTATGATGCTGTTTTAGTAATTGAAAAACGAAAAATGAACCCACCATTTGCAGCAATGATTTGAATCCATTTATCAGTTTCCTCGCAAAGTGATTCACAAAAATTAGAATAATAGATGTATAATATAATAGATAAGAGTTGATATGTTTTAAATCAGTTATAAAACTAAAAAATTTATGAACGTTTAAACTACAAATTAATTTTGTGAGAGGTAAAATATGAATAGAATGTGGGATATTTTAATGAGGCCGATTATTGAGGCTATTGGTGCTAGTTATATTGTTGAGGTGGGTTCAGAAAAAGGTACGAGTACTCAAAATATTTTAGAGTATTGTGTGGAAAATGATGCTCATATGGTTGCTATTGATCCTTTTCCTCAGTTTGATGTGGATGAATTTAAGGAGGAGTATGGGGATAGATTTGAAATTTTTAGTGAACTTAGTTTAAGTAGCTTGCCTCTTTTGAAAGATTATGATGTGATTTTAATTGATGGGGATCATAATTGGTACACTGTTTATAATGAGTTGAAAATAATTGAAAGAACTTTTGAAAACAAAAAATTTCCTCTTGTGTTTTTGCATGATGTGGGGTGGCCTTATGGTCGGAGAGATCTTTATTATGATCCAGATAATATTCCTGCAGTTTATAGGCAACCTTATAAAAAATTAGGGATGTATCCGGGCAAAGCGTATTTATTGGAGGAGGGTGGGTTGAATAGAGGGTATTGTAATTCTATTTATCAGAATAATCTAAGAAATGGGGTATTAACTGCAGTGGAAGATTTTGTTAAGGAATCTGAGTTAGAATTTTCTTTTGAGCATATTGATCTATATCATGGTCTGGGAATATTGCATCTTAAGGATAATGAATTGGAGACTATTATAAAAGAAGTTATTAAAAGTGCTAATTTGTTGAATAAGGTTGAAGAGGAAAGAATAAAACTTCAGATTGAGTATACTCAATCAAAAAAGAATTTAATATCATTGGAAAATCAATTAAAGAAATCTCAAGAACAAAATGCAAATTTTAAACGATTAGAAGATGATTATGAGGTGTCAAAAAATTATAACAAATCGTTGGAAAATAAGATTAAAGAAGCAAAATTAGTTCTTAAGCCGACTACTGATCAATTGGAATTATTATTTAATTATGCAAAACTAAAACAGGGAATTATTCGTGATATGGGTGAAAGGGAGGTGGAATTGAGGTCTCAGGTTGATGATCTTGTATTTGAATTGTATGAAATGGATTATAATAGTAATAAGTCATTTTTTTCTAGGTTTCCTAGTTTGTATATTTTGTTTAGTGGAATTAAGAATGATAGAAGTTTAAGGAACATTTTTGCCAATATAAAGGGTTATAGGGCTATTAAGGAGAATGATTTGTTTGATGTGGGTTATTATTTGAAAAATAATAGTGATGTTAGATCATCTTATAGGGATCCTTTGATTCATTATATTTTTAATGGTTTTAAAGAGGGTCGTAAACCTGGTCCTAGTTTTAATGGTGATTTTTACTTAAGAAAACATGCAGATGTCCGGGAATCAAACTTGAACCCACTTGTACATTACAGCCTCTACGGAATAAAAGAAAATAGAAAAACAAAAACAAATAAAGTTGTTTATACGGTAATAACTGGAGATTATGATGATTTATTAACCCCTGAACATGTCAATGATGATTGGGATTATGTATGTTTCACTGATAACATGAATTTGTCTTCTGATTTCTGGGAAATTCGGGAAATGGAAGGATTTAACCTTGATAACATAAGAAAGAATAGAATATATAAAATTTTGCCACACATTTTTTTGCCGGAATATGATTATAGTTTGTATATTGACGGAAATTTCAGAATAATAGGTGATATAGATGAATACATAACTAGATTTTTGAAGAATAATCATATGCTGTGTTTTATTCATCCAGAAAGAAATTGTATTTATGAAGAAGCTCAAACAGTTTTGAAGATGGGAAAAGACTCGGAAAAGTTTGTTTCACCCCAAATTAATAAGTATAAATCTGAAAATTATCCAAAAAATAACGGATTGATTGCAGGTGGAATTTTGTTCAGAAAACATAATAATCCGCCAGTAGTAAAGATAATGAATGCATGGTGGAGAATGGTTGAATTTTACAGTCGTAGGGATCAATTGAGCTTTAACTATGTTTGTTGGAAATATGATTTTAATTTCGACATGTGTAATTTGAGCTATTGGGATAATGAATATTTTGAACGTTTACCTCATGTAGGAAATAAGACTTAAACCAGTTACAATAAGTTAAGTGATCCTAAAACAATGCTGTGAACGTTCCTAGGAATAAAATGATTAAGATAACTTTTAGTGAGCTTATTAAAGGAGGTTAATGTTAAACTTTAACAAGCACGGGAACGAAGGAAATACCTATAAAAACATCAATCAATAGGAACATTTTAACAATAACTCCACAGACAGAACTGGCCCGCTAATAATAAATATACATAGTGATTCGGTGGCTGGTGTACATAGTAATCCCTTTGTTGGTGTTGTTAGGAGTTTTCACTACTATCTGAAATAAAAAAACAAACACGCTTATTGATTAGAGCTTAAAACATAATCTTTCAGAAAATAAAGTTATTATAATTTAATTGAGGTTAAAATATGAATAGAATGTGGGATATTTTAATGAGGCCGATTATTGAGGCTATTGGTGCTAGTTATATTGTTGAGGTGGGTTCAGAAAAAGGTACGAGTACTCAAAATATTTTAGAGTATTGTGTGGAAAATGATGCTCATATGGTTGCTATTGATCCTTTTCCTCAGTTTGATGTGGATGAATTTAAGGAGGAGTATGGGGATAGATTTGAAATTTTTAGTGAACTTAGTTTAAGTAGCTTGCCTCTTTTGAAAGATTATGATGTGATTTTAATTGATGGGGATCATAATTGGTACACTGTTTATAATGAGTTGAAAATAATTGAAAGAACTTTTGAAAACAAAAAATTTCCTCTTGTGTTTTTGCATGATGTGGGGTGGCCTTATGGTCGGAGAGATCTTTATTATGATCCAGATAATATTCCTGCAGTTTATAGGCAACCTTATAAAAAATTAGGGATGTATCCGGGCAAAGCGTATTTATTGGAGGAGGGTGGGTTGAATAGAGGGTATTGTAATTCTATTTATCAGAATAATCTAAGAAATGGGGTATTAACTGCAGTGGAAGATTTTGTTAAGGAATCTGAGTTAGAATTTTCTTTTGAGCATATTGATCTATATCATGGTCTGGGAATATTGCATCTTAAGGATAATGAATTGGAGACTATTATAAAAGAAGTTATTAAAAGTGCTAATTTGTTGAATAAGGTTGAAGAGGAAAGAATAAAACTTCAGATTGAGTATACTCAATCAAAAAAGAATTTAATATCATTGGAAAATCAATTAAAGAAATCTCAAGAACAAAATGCAAATTTTAAACGATTAGAAGATGATTATGAGGTGTCAAAAAATTATAACAAATCGTTGGAAAATAAGATTAAAGAAGCAAAATTAGTTCTTAAGCCGACTACTGATCAATTGGAATTATTATTTAATTATGCAAAACTAAAACAGGGAATTATTCGTGATATGGGTGAAAGGGAGGTGGAATTGAGGTCTCAGGTTGATGATCTTGTATTTGAATTGTATGAAATGGATTATAATAGTAATAAGTCATTTTTTTCTAGGTTTCCTAGTTTGTATATTTTGTTTAGTGGAATTAAGAATGATAGAAGTTTAAGGAACATTTTTGCCAATATAAAGGGTTATAGGGCTATTAAGGAGAATGATTTGTTTGATGTGGGTTATTATTTGAAAAATAATAGTGATGTTAGATCATCTTATAGGGATCCTTTGATTCATTATATTTTTAATGGTTTTAAAGAGGGTCGTAAACCTGGTCCTAGTTTTAATGGTGATTTTTACTTAAGAAAACATGCAGATGTCCGGGAATCAAACTTGAACCCACTTGTACATTACAGCCTCTACGGAATAAAAGAAAATAGAAAAACAATGGAAAACCAAAATGAAAAGAAAATTGAAGATGTTCAATTAAATAGAGATTATAGGGTTATAATTAATTCGGGATTCTTTGATGTTGATTGGTATATAAAAAATAATAAAGACATTAATTTTTCCATAGTAGACCCAATTAGTCATTATTTGGAGAGGGGTGCAGAAGAAGGTCGTGACCCCAATCCTTTTTTTGATACAGATTGGTATATAAAAAAATATTCTGATGTTGCAAAAGCCAAAGTAAATCCTCTAGTCCATTTTATAGATCATGGTGAAGTTGAGGGTCGAAGTCCTAACCCCTTTTTTGATCCTTTAGATAATGTAGAATTTTTAAAAGATTTTGGAGAAGGATTAGTTTACTATCCTTTTTCAATAGATGATTTTAAAATTAAAGGTGTTAAAACACTATTTTTCTCCCATAATTTGAAAACACAGGGCGCGCAAAAAAGTTTATATGAACTTGTTATTGGATTAAAAAATAGAGAATTAGTAAATCCTATTATTTATTCCCCAACTGATGGACCTTTAAAAAAGGCTTACGAAAAAAATGGTGTTAAAGTTATTGTTGGAAATGGGATATTGGATAAACCTCTTAGACTAAGTGAATTTAATAAGAGTATATTTTCTCTTATAAGAAAGTTGGAAAAATATCAAATTCAATTTATTCATTGTAACACATTAAGAACTTTTTATGGTGTTGAAATTGCTAAAAAAATGAAAATAAAATGTAGCTGGAATATAAGAGAAAGTGAGGATTGGAACACATATTTCAATTATCTACCCGAAGAGGTTAAAGAAGTTGCTCTAAAATGTTTTAACTATCCTGAAAAAGTAATATTTGTATCAGATTATACAAAGGAGATTTGGGATCACTTAAGTAATGACAACTTTATTACTATTCATAATGCTTTAAATACTGAAAATTTAATGTATGATTCCTCAAACTGGTCTCGTGAAGAAGCAAGAGTAGCTTTAGGCATTAAGGGGGATGAAATAGTTATTATACAAGTTGGAACTATATCCGAAAGGAAGGGCCAGAAAGATCTTCTTTTTGCCATTAATGAGTTTCCATTGGAAATTATAAAAAATATAAAAATATTTATTATTGGAGATAGTCCTTCTGAGTATAGTGATGAAGTTCATGTATTGCATTCAAAAATGCCACAGGAATACAAAAACTCTGTTCAAATTATTCCAGAGACGAGTAGTGCAAAAGAGTTTTTTAAAGTAATTGATTATTATCTGGCTGCCGACATATTCGTGTTTTCTTCAAGGATAGAAAGTTATCCTAGAGTTATATTAGAATCATTACATTTTAGTTTACCAATAATAACTACTCCTGTTTTTGGGGTTAAAGAGCAATTAGACGATGAATGTGCATTGTTTTATGAACCAGGGGATATAAAACAGCTAAGTAATCAATTATTGAAACTTATTAAGAATGATAATTTAAGATATAAACTAAGAACGAACTCTATGAAACAGTTGGAAAAACTGTCAACGTATGATGAAATGTTAGAAAAGTATGGTAATATATTTGAAAACATTTAAAATGTGAAATGAATAGGAGTATAATTATGGATCTATCAATAATTACTATTGCAAAGGATTTAGATGTACTAAGTAAATTATTAAATTCGATAGAAAATAGCAATCATAATCTGAAAATTGAAGTATTGTGTTCATGGAACGGCAATGGAGAAATCAAAGAAAAATCACAAGATTTTAATTTTCCTTTTGTAATTAACTATATCAAGCCATATAATTTTGCTAAAAATAATAATGAATTGGCAAATAAGGCGAATGGTAAGGTTTTATTATTCATAAATGATGATGTTGTTTTGGATGAAAATAGTTTACAAACAGCATGGAATGCTTTCCAACAAGATAATATTGGAATTGTTGGTATTAATTTGCGATATCCTAATGGTAAGATACAACATGCAGGTGTATACTTTGGAGAGAACGGGTTGTCTTTCCATAGATTTAAACATAAGTTGGATTTTGATGATAAGAGGATTACTAGTAACAGAATTGTGCCCGCTGTAACTGGGGCTTTTATAATGATAGATAGAGCAGAATTTTTACAACTAAAGTTTGACGAGACATTCCTAATTGCTGGTGAGGATTTAGTTTTAAGTTTACTTTATCAAAAAAAATTTAATAAAAACGTATTATATGTTGGAGAGGCAACTGCAATACATGATGAAGGTTCTACTCGAAGAAAGAATGCTACTAGAGTCACACCTCCAGAAGACGTAGAAAAAATAACAATGGCTTACAAAGATTGTAAAGAAATTGTTGATTCGATTATGGAGAATTATAAATTAAGAATTGTAACAGAGAGACATGCCTGGATTTTACATAGAATGGCTTCTGAAATAAAATCTTCACTTAAAAATGTGTGGATTAATCAAGATGTATCTGATGCAGATATCCATTATTATATAAATTATGGTCTTTTCAACAAAAAACCTTCGAATGGTATAGTGGTAGCGAATTTTACACATTATGACCCTAATCTATTGAATGAAGAATTTATTCAAGTTGCTAAAGAAGTGGAACATTGTATATCCATATCAGAGGAAACAACTAAAACAATGAAAAGTTTAGATATTGATGAAAATAAAATTTCTACTGTAATTATAGGTGCTGATAAAAGCTTTAAACCAAAGCTGACTCTGGGTGTTGTTGGTCGTGTTTATCCCTCTGGACGGAAGGGAGAGGATATGCTTAAAGAGATTTGTGAAGATGACGAATTAATGCAAGATATGCAAATTGTATCATTAAATGATTGTTGGGGTCTTCCAGTATGGAACTTAAATGCTGATGATTTTTATAGGGCCATTGATTATCTTTTAGTTCCTAGTTTGCTTGAAGGTGGCCCTATCCCTTTTATGGAAGCTTTAGCTTCTGGAACATTAGCTATTGCACCTCCTATTGGAGTAATCCCACAATTCCCACATATAGAATATGAAACAGGAAATATTGTGTCACTAAAAAAAACAATAAGAAATGTTAAAAATAATTTTTTAGATAGAAGACTAAGAATTGCTGAATACATGGAAGATTACGATTGGGAAAGATGGGCATATACTCATGACAAAATTTTTAAGAAATTATTATTTGACTTAGATTAACAACCAAGGTAATTATATGAATAATGTATTAGTTACTGGTGGAGCTGGATTCATTGGTTCTCATTTAACTGAAAATTTGCTTATTGGGGGAAAAAAGGTTATTGTAATAGACAATTTTAATAATTATTATGATCCTATAATAAAGGAAAGGAATATTCAGGAAGTAATTAAAACCCAAAATAAGCTTAAATTGGATGATGATTATCTTAAAATTTATAAAGGGGATATCAGAGATGATTTATTAATTGATAGGGTATTTAATGATAATAAAATAGATGTAGTAGTACACTTAGCGGCTATGGCTGGTGTAAGGCCATCAATAAAGGCGCCAAAAGAGTATTATAATGTTAATATTGATGGTACATTAAATTTATTAGAAGCCTGTAAAAAAAGGAAAATTCAAAAATTTGTTTTTGCTTCAAGTTCATCTGTATATGGAAACAACCACAAAATTCCTTTTGCTGAAACTGATAATGTGGATAATCCTATTTCTCCTTATGCTGCTAGCAAAAAAACAGGAGAACTCTTATGTTATGTTTATTATCATCTGCACGACATTAGTGTAGCATGCTTAAGATTTTTCACTGTATATGGGCCAAGACAAAGACCAGATCTAGCCATTCATAAATTCACTCGACTTATTTTGAATAATAAAGAAATTCCTTTCTATGGTAATGGTTACTCAGAAAGGGATTATACTTTTATAGATGACATTATTGACGGGACAACTAAAGCTATTAAATGGTTAAATAAGGAAGAAAAACGGTATGAAATATTTAATTTAGGAGAATCTAGAACTGTGTCCTTAAATCAAATGTTGGAGACTCTAGAAAGAGTGCTTGGTAAGAAAGCGCTTATTAATAAATTACCTATGCAACGTGGTGATGTAAATAAAACATTTGCAGATATCACAAAAAGTAAACAAATATTAGGATATGATCCAAAAATTAATTTTGAAGAGGGGATCTCAAAATTTGTTCAATGGTATAAAAGTAATATGTAGGCATTTTTATTAGGATTAAGTTATACTTAATATTCATCCAATATTTTTGTTAAATCACAGTTATTGTAGTTGAAACTAATTGATAATCAATTTTTGCGGTAATATTGGTTTCTCCATTTTTGATTGCATAAAAGGTTGTTTCAGAAATACCCTCATTTGTTCTACTTGCAAAAGGATTAATGGTCCCGATAGTAGAATCTGTTAAGTTAAATGTAATTTGCATTCCATTAGGCACATAACCCTCACTAGGGTCATGATAAACACCATTAGAGTCATGTAAAAAATCGGCGATTATTATGGAACTAGCACCTTGGGATATAGTATCAGGGTTTGCTGTTACAGTTAAAACCAACCAAGGACCAATATTTGAGTTAAATACAGTAGCAGATGGGTTCGAATTTGAACCCCACCAGTTATACCTAGCATCCATCGTTCCGACACGATTATACATGTAATAATTTACATATGACCCAAGAATTCTGTTAAAATGAGCAGCAACATTACCGCCATCATTGTAGATAATTCTACCTTTTGTTGCATAATTATTATTAAAAGTGTTATAATTAACAGTTATGGTACCTAAATTAAGGTTATAAATAACTCCTCCATTAATGGCTTGGGTGTTGGTAAAACCGCAGTTAGTTACAATTAAAGTTCTATAATTGGATATTGCTCCACCATTTCCTTTGGTTGCTGAATTATAGTTAAAACTACAATAATTTATATTTGAACTTCCACTGTTGAGTATTGCTCCACCGTTTCCATTAGTTGCTGTGTTATTAATAAAAGTATCGTTAATAACAGATGCTATGCCTAAATTGTCATTATAGATAGCCCCCGCCTTTGGTGCTTTATTATTTATAAATGTGTTTATTCTATCAGTTAATCTTAAATCAGTTCCTAAATTATTTTTATTAAAGATAGCTCCCCCACCATATGTTGTCGCTATATTAGCCAAAAAAGTATTATTGACAACGTTGGAATTACCGTCTATACTTGAAAGAGCTCCACCATAAGTAGCTGCAGTGTTGTTGGCTAAAATACTTTGTGTCACTGTCAAAGTACCTCCACTGTTTCTAAGAGCTCCTCCATCGTAATTGATTGCTTCATTTCCTGTCAATGTGCTGTTAATTATTTTTATGTAGCTTTTTGTTACAGCATATCCGGTGTTATCATTCATTATCGCTCCACCACTTCTTTCTGCTGAGTTATTGGTGAAGTCACAGTTAGTAATTATTAAATTACTTTTTTCTTCCAAGCTACTTTGTCCATTTATAACAGCTCCACCACCGAAAAGAGTTGCTACATTATCTGAGAAAATATTTTTATTTAAAGTTGTATTTCCATGTAAATTAATAATGGCTCCACCTGCAACTCCGCTATTATTGCTGAAATTGCTGTTAGTCACAGTCGAATTACCTTTACCATTTTTGATGGCCCCACCCGAATCATCAGTTGCTTTGTTAAACTTGAATAGACACTTATCAACGATTAAATTACCGGTATAATTTTCTACTATATTACTGTTGTGAATTGCTCCACCCCCACCTTTAGATGTGTTGTTGCTAAAAGTGCTGTTAGTTACTTTTGCAGTTCCTTTGGCTGTGATGATAGCTCCTCCTCCTTGATCTATAGCTATATTACCATAAAAAATATTTTCATCTAAAGTTGCATTTCCAAAATTAGATAAAGCTCCTCCTTCAACTGCCGTGTTATTATTGAAATTACTGGTATTCACAACTAAAATGCCATAATTATGAATAGCGCCGCTCATCATGGTAGTGGCTATATTATTGGAGAAGATACTGTTAGTAACAATCAAAGTGCCTAAAAACAAATTTCTGATAACTCCGCCAGCACATTCCGCTTGATTGTTTCTGAATATATTGTTTTCTATTATCAAAGTACCTTGATAATTGTAAATAACTCCTGAATATTTTGCTGAGTTATTGATAAACTTATTGTTAATTGAGGTTAAAACACTGTTAATTGAGGTTCTATACTCACCATTTACAATAACTCCACCATTTACAGGAGCTATGTTATTTTCAAAAAGAGTATTAGTTATATTTAACAAACCTAAATTATATACAGCTCCACCATTATTTTGAAGCCCTAATACTGAATTATTAATAAAACTATCCTTGTATAAACTTACATTAAATAAATTATCTAAATTGTAATTATAAACAGCTCCAGCACCGGTTATAGCTTTATTATTTGTGAAAATATTTCTCGCAGATGTTAAATTACCCCGATTATAAATAGCTCCAGCTTCATAAGTTTTTGCAATATTATTATCGAAGATAGTGTTGGTAATAAGAGAAGTTCCTTTATTAGTGACAGCACCCCCTCTAGGGGCAGTGTTAAAGTTAAACATGCATATATTCACGTTTAAAGTCCCAGAATTATGTATTGCTCCACCATCAGTTGAGTTCCCATTAGTAAATCTTAGATTAGTTATTTTGAGTTTTATTCCGGTGGGAATTATAAAAATCCTGCCAAGTTGTTGTGCGTCAATAATTGTATTTTTTTGATTTTCACCTATTATATCCATATTATTTTTTATAGTTATATTTTGTTCTTTGTAGATTCCACTGGCAATTTGGATAGTACCATTGATTTGCACAGTCCCTGTGGCGTTTTTAATAGTTTTTTTGGGTCCGATAACGTCACTCGTGTGGATTGGGCTAGTACCGTCCCAGTTATCGTTTCCAGATGTACCATTAACATATATAACAGATTGATCGGATACTGCTGTGACAGTACCAATATTAAACGCGAATATTACCATACTAATGAAAAACAAAAGCATGATTATAATGGGTTTTCCGAAGGTTTTCATTTCAATCTAACCTTATACTTTTCTTAGTATATTCATGTAAATCTATATATGGTCTTTATAAAATAGTGTTGTCACTACACTAAATATATTAATCATTTTTTTGTGATGATTTTCACAATTCTGTAAAAATATTATGAATCTATGGATTTGATCATCCTTATCATCTTACTTATATAATTGGAATTATCAGGGCATCATTATACCTTTAAAACTTTACAAGAAATTCATTGATACTGAAACTAATCAACTTGTTTAAAAAAATGTTAAATAATATAAAATGATAATATAAATTAAAATAGTTCCATATCTTTAAAAATTAACCGCTAAGAGTATTTATCAATACTTTAAATAATATAAACTCTATCTTAACAGATATGCCCATTAAAAATCAATTAACAGTTATGTACAAGAATTTAAAAGTTTAATTCAAATCTCTATTATGAAATAAATCATTTGTGCAATTTGATTATTTTAGGAGGATTTAATGAAAATCACAATTATTGGAACAGGATATGTGGGTTTGGTCACAGGAGCTTGCTTTTCAGAGATGGGTAATCAAGTTTATTGCATGGATATTGATAAAAATAAAATAGAAAAGCTAAAAAAATCTATTATCCCTATTTACGAGCCTGGATTGGAAGAATTAGTACTTAAGAATCAGTCGAAAGGTGATTTAATTTTCACCACTAATATTAAAAAAAGTCTGGATAATTCAGATATTTGTTTTCTTGCAGTAGGCACTCCTATGGGTGAAGATGGTAGCGCTAATTTACGACACATACTTGACGTTGCTAAAGAAATAGGTCAAGTATTAAATCATGAGATTATTATAGTCAATAAATCTACAGTTCCTGTAGGCACTGCTAATCAAATAGATGCAATCCTTAAAAAGGAATTTGATCAACGGGACATTAAATTTAATATTGAAGTAGTTTCTAATCCCGAATTCTTAAAAGAGGGTAATGCTGTAGATGATTTCATGAGGCCCGATAGAGTTATAATTGGATCCAATAACGAAATGGTTATTGAAATACTTAAAAAATTATATGCTCCTTTTACTAGTAGTCATGAGAGATTCATTACCATGGATGTGCGTAGTGCAGAAATGACTAAATACGCGGCCAATGCCATGTTAGCCACTAGAATATCCTTTATGAATGAAATGGCCAATATCTGTGAGGAAGTAGGTGCGGATATCAATAATATACGGAAAGGAATAGGGAGTGATAAACGCATTGGATACAACTTTTTATACGCAGGGTGTGGTTATGGGGGTAGTTGCTTCCCTAAAGATATTAAAGCTTTGATCAAAACCGCAGCACATCATGGATATGACGCTAACATATTAAAAGAAGTGGAAGCACTTAATAACCAACAAAAACTTTCTTTAGTACGTAAAGTAGTAAATAAATTTGGAGAAGACCTTTCTGGGTTTACATTTGGAATATGGGGGCTTTC
>Ga0074193_1001325_pt1 | contig 15938 bp, 10 predicted proteins | sample EPASupsiteHSE605_FD_64523 | JGI IMG/M metagenome (GOLD analysis project Ga0074193, IMG submission 64523) | Bioremediated contaminated groundwater from EPA Superfund site, New Mexico - Sample HSE6-05 | ecosystem: Environmental > Aquatic > Deep subsurface > Groundwater > Contaminated ... | reverse complement strand
GCAGGTATGTTAATTGAATAGCTATTCCTTTCTAAAAGTCCCTTATACCAAATTAGGTGCATAGTGAAAAAACAAATAATATGCCAGTAAAAAAACAAATAATATGCCAGTAAAAAAACAAATAATATGCCATGAAAAAACAAATAATACTCCAATATTTTAATTTTTGGAAAAATGTGACAATTGGAATTGTAAGAAGAAAAAGAATTGTCTGACCTTAATAGATATATTTTAGGACAAAACTTTTTTATACTATTGTAGTATTGTATTTTTGAACATAATATTATTTTTATGATTTCATAGCGTTTATAATCGGATATCTTTACATTTCGAAAAAGGACTTAATCAGTAGAGGGTGTTAGTATGTTACTTAGTAGTATTTCATCCAGTATGGTTTCTAGTATGGTTTCTTCAAGTGCCGCTTCAAGTGCAATTTCTATGGTGACAACTCCCGGACTTCCTCAGTATGGGGCTGTAGTAATTATTGGACTTATATCGCTCCTTTCTCTAAAGGAAATTACTTCAGCATCTGAAAAATGGAATAAGAATCTTAATATTTCTTTTAATCAAGCAATTATTCCTTTGTTTCTATGCTTTATGGGAATTGTCTATTTCAAGATTAATGCTATTGTCTGACTGCACCTTTTACAGAACATATTCTGAATGTTCTGTTCTGTACTAATTTTTTAGAAATTATCTACTTTTTTGTTTTTACTTTTTCTGAGAACTTGCTTCCACTTAAGTTCCAATATAATTTTTGTTTTTCCAGAGATCCAGTGCTCCAAATTTGCATGAAAAAAGTTATAAATTTAAAATCTTAACTCCGAAATATTAACCCAATTTCTACAGTAAAGTTTCAAATTTCGTAATAAACCCACTTTCCGCACTATTTTTTCATACATAATATTTTTCGTACTTTTCTCCCATCAGTTTCAACACTTTAATGGTTTCCTCATCCAGATTTAATACCTTCTTTATCCTTTTTCCATCAACTTTGATTACTAATTCTGTTACTCTTCTGAACAGGAAGAATACCCATTTCATGGTTGGAGTCTGTGTTTTCTTCTTAACCTGGTTTCTGATAGCTTCTTTTGCCTCTTCCAATCTTGTTCTCAGTTTCCACTCAGCTATTGAATACAACAATAAGCATAGAACCATTACCATTGCAAGTGCTTCTATTCTAGACTCTTTTTTCAGGTATACCTCAGATACTCTGAAGCTCTTATCTTTAAGGAACCTGAACCCTCTTTCAACCGTTCCCTGTTCCTTGTAGTATTCCAGGAGTTGATCTGGAGTCAGCTCCAGATCGTTAGTTGCAAGGATGAACCTTCCTAACTTTGCTCTTCTTTCCTGTACTTTCTCCTGATCATGTTTTATCTCTGCTTCTATCAGGTAGAAAGTCTGTACCTCTTCATCTTTTCTTGGTCTTCCTTTCTTGTTTTCAAGTCTGTGAGACTTGGTTGTAATTTCAAGTTTTGTGAACTTATACTCTTCATTCTCTTTCAACCATTGTTCAGCAGCCATTCTTGCGTCGGCTTCACAGGCAAATTCGCGATTAGAAAGCTTTTTAATGGATTTTTCTGCTGCTTCAAGTTCCTTAAGAAGCTTTTCATCAAACGTCTTCTCTTCCTTCTTTTTCATTTCCTCTGAGCAGAATACAACCCATAACTGTTCCATTCCACCATAACAAGATTTTGCCGCATAACAAGAATAACGTTCATCAGAGCATGTTTCCAGAATTAAGTTTGCCATCAAGAGTTCCTTTGCTTCATTGATGGTTGCAGGAACTCTAGATATGAAAAAAGCATTAGTTCCTATCTCTTTCACATTATCTTCAGTATAAAATGCGCTGTCTGCAACATGGTAGACTCTCTCATCGAGATTCAGGTTCTGCGTTAGTTCCTTGATAGTTTTGACGAGAACTTTCTTATCGGAACTGTTGCCGTCTAATGCTCTTACGAAAAGAGGAATTCCTTTCTGATCAGTAACCATGGAAATGGTAAAACGAAGTAAGTCGACTCTCTTGTCTTTAGGATGACCATAAATAATGTTGATAGTTTTGCCATCATTATCGTGGTCATAGTCACCATAAACACTGAAATTTGTAGTATCTGTATGGCAAAAACGGGGGTTAATAGGAACGTGTTTCATAGCTTGCAGAATTATATGGTTGAAGAGTTCGTTTGCTCCGTATTCATAGATTTTATCCAAAGTTCTGCCAAAAACGTCATCATTAAGGTGTTCTGGGAGAACACCTTCTCCCAGTAACCTTTCAGTGGGTAGGTTTTCAAAAAAGTCAGGAAATAGGTAAAGACGACGCTCGGTAAACCCTAAACCGTTAATGCACATTGCTTTGATCACAGTAGAATGAGGGATGTTATGGCCACTTTTCTTGGGGAGAAGATTGTCAATCAAATCTGAAATTTCAAGTTCGTCAAATACGCCAGCAATAAGGCCATAATGACCAAGATGGGTAGTGGATTCAGAGCTGGGGGAAAGAGTCATCACGGTAAAATAGGAAGAAATTTTATAAAAAATACTTGCATGATTTAAAAAATATAAAATCCAGAAATTTTACTGCGGAAAGTAGGTTTTAAAGATATTAATTCCAAAAAAGAAGACTGAATTTTTGGAAATATTAAAGAAACTTTAAATAGAATTCTTAAAAATAAGACTTTAAAAGTTTGATTTTAAAAGAAGATTTAGCTGAGGTAAACTTTAAGGCAAAATTTTTAAAATTAAAAGAAGTTGTATTTGAATATTAGAGTAAAGTTTTGGAAATTGCAAGCTATGATTTAGGAAATTGCAAGCTATGATTTAGGAAGTAGCAAGCTATGATTAATAAACTATGTTAATAGTAGTGGACCTAGAGTATAAATTTTAAGGTTTTTAACCCGTATTTTTTCTTTTTCAAGGATTCTCAAGTCCTATTCACAATTATTAAGTCTTATTCATACATCTAAGTCTTATTCATACATCTAAATCTTATTCATACATCTAAGTCATATTCATACATCTTGAGTTATATTCACACCCTGTTATATATGGTGCGTTTATCATAATATTTGGAAGGGAGATCTGTATAAAAAATTTCAACCCGTTTGTTTCCACTGGAAAGGGTGAAACTCATAAAAGTGAAACTGGACCTCCTGACCTTCTTCTTTCGAGTACGACTTAAATTCCGCTTGTTCCTTCAGATTAAATTTTAGCTTTGAATTCTTACATCAAGCTTTTCAACCTTCAGGCTTACTTACCTAACTTCGATAGTTCTTCCGCGCTTACACCCTCGTGAACTACTTTTGCAATTCTTCGGACAAGACCTGTAGGATCCTGTGCCTGGAAAACATTTCTTCCTATGGCAACTCCCTTTCCTCCGGCTTCGAGAGACCCTTCGATCATTTCCAGCAGTTCCTGTTCAGAATCCATTTTTGGACCACCTGCGATGATCACGGGTACAGGGCAACCTTCAACTACTTCTTTAAAAGTATCAGGGTTTCCGGTATAGTTTGTTTTGATTATATCGGCTCCAAGTTCGGCTCCGATTCGGGCTGCATGTTTTACGACATCCACATCATATTCAGAACGAACTTTTTTCCCACGCGGATACATCATTGCAAGGAGAGGAATTCCCCATTCGTCACACTTTCCTGCCACGTAACCTAGTCCCTGCAGCATTTCATACTCGTCTTCAGCTCCGACATTTACATGAACTGATACGGCATCGGCTCCGACTTTTATAGCTTCTTCCACGGTTGTTACCAGAACCTTATGGTTCGGGTCAGGAGAAAGAGAAGTTGAAGCTGAAAGATGTATTATAAGACCCACATCATGCCCGTATCCACGGTGTCCGTACTTTGCAAGCCCCATATGTCCGAGTACGGCATTTGCCCCACCTTCTGCGACCTTGTTTACAGTTTCCTGAAGATTTTTAAGCCCTTTAATTGGACCTGCACCTACTCCGTGGTCCATAGGAATAATAATTGCATTACCTGTATTTCGATTGAATATACGTTCCATCCTTACGGATTTACCTATAGTGTTCATAGGTTGCATATTTCGAATTACAGGATATAAACTTTATCAGTATATTCTCTAAGGAACTAAATATCAGGATTTCTTTTGCTCACTTTTCACGAGTTAGATTTTCGGGAACTCAAGACTGAAAAATTTAAAATCGAAAGATGAAAATCCAGGGATAACTATATAAAATAAATCAATTATAAAAAAGATAAAAATAATTAAAAAGTTAAAAAGGTTAGAAAAGGTTATAAAGATTGAAAAAAATTAAAAGGTTGAAAGACTTAAGGATTAAAAAGGTTGAAAAAGTTAAGTAGTTTCAAAAGTTTAAAAAACTTATACGCTTTTTGATAACTTATTTTATATTTTCATTCTGATAAATCCCTGAATACCCATTTTCTACTTCACTGTCCAGAGTATAGAATAAAAGCTGCATAATTCTGGCATCTTTTTTCAGCCTGAAACCTGCAGTGTTGTAAACCACCAGCATCGACTCGCTGCGACCACTGTATCCTGCATCCCATACTGCGGTTTCAAGAGTAGCTCCGCAGCGGATAAGGGTTGACCGCGGTTTTGCAATCGCAGCAAGGTTCATGGGAATATTCACAATCTCATTGAAAAGTACCTTATAAATTCCTTCGGGCAGGTGAATCCAACCATCATTCCCGAATTCAAGGGTTTTCCCATCCGGAAGCTTTCTTTCAGAGTTATCAAAATCCACGGCCCCAGAACCTTCTATTGTTTTCACTTCTTTCAGGGTAAGTTCAAGTCCGTTAGGTTGAGTCTGGGTTTCTATATCAATGGCATTTTCAAGCAAGGGAGGCTTTGCCTGTATAAGTTTTTTCAGTTCGGTGCTGGATAGAAGAGTCATCGGAACTGTAATTGTAAAGATTCTTTATTACTGTTTCGGATTTCATGTTATAATTTATCTTTTTCTAAACTCTTTCCTTTTTGAGTTTATTATTGTTTTACTAATATTATTATCTTTATTATTTTAGACAAGAACTTATGAAAAGGTTTATTCTTTTCAGGTAAATAACCACTACCTATTAAGATATTCAGACTAATGTTCAATCGGGTTTAATAAAGAGCTTACGAGAGGCTTCTAATGATAACAAAAAGATCTATTCCATGTGTAATTTTCTCTATAGTTCTTATCTTTTTATTAACAGACTGTGCCCTGGCTGCCACGAGCGGCACTTCGGGTATTTCCACAAAAGATAATTCATGGAGTTGCTCCAAGGAAATCCTAATTACCGAGAATGCAGGTAAAGACCTGCAAGGGTACCCTGTCCCTGTTGTTTTGGACTCCTCGAATTTCAATTTTTCAGAGGCAAAAAGTGACGGCTCTGACCTTCGATTCTCCTCAGGAGATAGAACACTCAACTACTGGATTGAGACCTGGGATCCTGAAAACGAAGATGCTCTTATCTGGGTCAGGCTTCAGTCTCTCTCTGCGAACCAAACCGTTAAAGTCCTCATGAGGTATGGGAACCCAGGGGCTGAAGCCGTAAGTAGTGGAGAAAAAACTTTTGACTTTTTTGATGATTTTGAGGGCAATAATCTTAATGAGCTGGACTGGAACGCTGAAAGTGCTGGAGGAGGTTTGGTTGAGGTTAAAAACGGGATCTGTAATGTCTCAGCTCCTAAGGTTCACGCCTATGACTCCTCTATGATATATAGCAAAAAAAGTTTTGAAATCAATTCTATGTTTGTGGTCAAAAGAATGAAAGTCACCACAGGTACGGACAATAGAGGACCTGTATTGCAGCAGGGTTTCATAGACCAGATAGACAGCAAAAAAAATGAAATCAAGCATGAGACCGAGCTTGCCAACGAAAGGCAGGTGGACCTGGAAACAATTAACAGGAAGCAAAAAAACAATCTCTATGATCTTACTGACGTCGATGTTCCTGAAGGGGAATGGTATGTCTCAGGAATTGCCTGGTATGAGGAGAATAATACTCGCAAAGTATCGTGGTTTAAAAACGGAGCTCGTGATCCGAAAATGGACTTTGCCTCAAATGATTCCGTAACCAATATCCCAATGCATGTTTACCTGTATACCGCTTCTTACAAGGACTCCTCAAAGAATACAGGTTACATGGCAGCCGATTATGTGCTGGTTCGGAAATTTATCGGAACCGAACCGACTGTAAAGATAATTTCAGCTCAGGAAGAAGGCAAAGTTTCTTCAGAAAGCGTTTATAAGAATAATTCTGAAAACTTTATGGAAAATCATTCAGAAGGTACCTCTGAACAAAGTATTTCTGAAAATAACTCTGAAAACATCTCTGAAGGTAACATTAAGTATAGTTATAAGAACATATCTGAAAATATTTCCAAGCCTCAAAACACAGCTGAATCCGAACCAAATTCCGAAGAATCTGCTTCCGAGGGAGTTTCGCAGGCTCAGAAAAAAATGACTCTGAACGAGACTGGTACTTCGGAACGCCCATTTTCTGACTATATAGGAATTTCCGGAATCAGACTTTCTTCCCCGTACGAGTTCGATTTCTTTGACCTTGTAAATGAATTGAACTCCTCAGGCATAGATACGATTTTCCTCAGCGTAAACAGCGAAGACGTATGGCAGTATGAACGCTTTGTAAAGATGGCACATGAAAAAGGGATTTCCATAGATGCCGTGCTCCTGGAAGACGTAAATTGTACAAAAAAAGGAACTGATGACCTCTGTAAGAACTCTCTGGATACAGTACTTGATTATAACGAAAAGTCCCTTGCTCCCTTTGATGGGATTGTTATCTACGTAAACTCTTCTACCTGGGAAGGCTCTAAAGAAAGCACAATAGATTACAGAACACTGTTTCAAGTAGCCAATAAAGAAGCAAAAGAAAATGTGTCCATCTCAGCTAGCCTTCCGCTAAATTATACTGCATCGCAAATCAAGGAAATCTCTCCTTTTGTTAATTCCTTCATTATCAGAGCTTATCCTAGCGAAACTAGAGAACTTAATTCCGTTTCAGGTATCGTTGACGCCATTGCCCTCGAAATGGGAGAAATAAGAGGTGCTGGCTCAAGAGGAATAATAGAAATTTCTGTGGAAGAAGGCTTTAAGGATAAATATTCAATACAGCAACTTTTTACCGGCCTAGCAGATTATTACTCGAATGATTCGGCTTTTCTGGGAGTCTCGGTTTTCAACTACGATACATATAAAGGACTGCCTCAAACACAGCAAGAAGAGAAGGAGTCTGTAATTTCCGGATTTAAAACTCTTACAGTGATTCTTGCGGGGCTTGGAGCTTTTACCCTTTTAAAAGGAAAAAGAAATTAAGCTAAAGAGAAAGTGGCTCGAAAACTAAACTCGAGCAGAAATGACAGGAAAAAACCAAATTTTTGGCTTTTTTCTATTTCCTTTTAATTTATCTCGTTTTAATTTACTACCTGAGACTATCCCAAAACCTTGAATTTTGAATAATCACTCTAATTTTTAATATGAAAATAGTATGATAGGTTGGGAATGAAATTGGTTTTGGGATGAGCTCCCTTTTAATTAAGTTATTTCCTTTTAGTTTACTTCCTTTTAATTAAGTTATTTCCTTTTAGTTTACTTCCTTTTAATTTTTTTCTTTTAACTTAATTTATTTAATTTATCTTCTTTTAGTTTAATTTATTCTTTTCTTATTCCATCCTTCTTTTTCTCTTTTCCGTTATCATTTTCCTGATGGATTTATGAAACGACCTACTTTCTTCCTCTGCTGTCTTTCTATCTTCCATTGTCCTCTTTCTGTTTTCAGCCGAAATCTCAGAGAAACTTATACGTTTAGTTCAGTAAGAGAAATCTTTTTATGGAGATTGAACATTTATACTTTTGTTATTCTGTTGAAATTTGAATTTTTCAAACGTTCAAACGGGGGTTCTAGCATCAAAATTCTTGGATTAGTTGGTAGTCCTAGTATTAATGGAAACACTGCAAAGCTTGTAAATGCAATTCTCGATGGAGCTGCCGAAAACGGTGCAGAAAAAGTAATTTACAACCTAGCTTCTCTAAACATCAAAGGTTGTGACGCCTGCTTCAGATGTCGGGAATCAGGCTGCTGTGCAATAGACGACGACATGCAGGAACTTTACCAAGAAATCCTGGCTGCAGACACTATTGTACTCGGTTCTCCTGTTTACATGTGGCAGATGACTGCCCAGACCAAACTCTTAATTGACCGCCTGACGGCCTTCTTAAAACCTGATTTTTCAAGCAGACTTGATAATAAAAAATTAATCCTTGTTTTTTCTCAGGGAAGTTCGGATAGGGATGCCTTCAAACCATATTTTGAATACACAGCCGGCCTTCTTTATTATCTCGGCTTTGATGTACTGGAAACCGTTATTGTAGCTGGCACTGATAATCTTGAAGTCTCATTCAGGCCCAAGTTACTTGAAAAAGCAAGAGAACTCGGAAAATTGGTCTCGGGTTCCCCTCTTTCCGGTTCTGAGTTCAGAAGAGGTGAGTCAAGCTTGATCCCGCTTCTTTGAATTTCTTACCTTATTCTCTTTTACTTCTTATTACCTTTTTAATTGATTTTGCTCATTTTAAGGCCTTCTTTCCACTCTTTTAGACTCCATATTTTAGATGCCATATTTCTTTTTTGGGCCTCAAAAATTCATCTGAATGTTATATAATCCCAGCTCCACCTTCAAACGCTCCTTTCTTTAATTCCAGTGCTATAAATGCTTCAACGTGATGCACCGAAAAGATCTGTCATTCCCAGGGTATTTGCCTGCCTGAACCCTAATTTGGAATAGTATTCAGGATGCTCCAGCACTATTCTTGACACTTTTATTTGGTATTTATTGACAGTAGAGAATCTCAGCCCGGATTCAGAAGACTCTAATTAACAATATAAAATTGTTTTTATAAAAATTATCGAACTGATTACTGAGTCATATACTTCATTCAGTAGAATTTATATGGTTGAGAGATTCATTTAAAGAAAGTTTAAGAAAATCAATTTCATCTGGATCCATAATTCTACACTTCCTCCAGCCTTTCCCTATAAAATCTGTAAAAAGGAGTTCCATTTATGATCCCCCTTTTCAGTGCAGGAAAACTCGCGTTTGGAAGCATTAAAAGTGCAAAGCTGCGTTCGACCCTAACAGTGCTTGGAATCGTCATAGGAGTTGCAGCCGTAATTGCAAATGTGTCTCTCGGAGCGAGCTTCAACCAGCATTTTACAAACGAAGTGACTAATATAGGATCGAATTTCATTTATATTCAGGGAATGCAACCCAAGATATTTTATGACAATGAATTGAAGATCGTTGAGAACACACCCGGAATTTTGGGAGTTTCGCCCTTGAAGTCACAAACTGCAGAAGTCACGTACATGTCCGAAACCAAAAACATTTTAGTTAGCGGAGTCGGCAAATCTTATGATGAAGTGGCAAACACAAAACTTCAGAAAGGAGACTTTATCACTGACAACGATGGGTACGTTGCGGTTATCGGATATAAGGTTGCAAACGAGAAATTCGACAGAAACATCTCGGCTCGGAACTCCATAAACATAACCTTCAGAGTTGGAGAAGATGAAAAAGTTACAAAGACCTTTAAAGTTAAGGCAATAATTCAGAACCCGGAAAATACTGTTATCCAGGCATATGACGATAACGAAGCCGTTATTATCCCGATAGATGTCATGAACGAGATTCTTGGTGAAAAAGACTATGGTGGGGCTTTTGCAATGGCTGATGACCCTGCAACGGTTAAGGAGACAGCTGATGAAGTTGACAAACGCCTTGCCCGAAATTTCGGTATTTCCGAAAGGGAATTTGAAGATAAAGATTCGCGACCTTATTATCTCCTCAATCAGGCAGAAGTACTTGAACAGACGGATATGATGGCAGCAGCCCTAAGTTCTTTCCTGACAGCCGTTGCGCTAATCTCGCTGCTGGTTGGCTCGATAGGGATCATGAATATCATGCTCGTAAGCGTAACTGAAAGGACAAGGGAAATAGGAGTGCTCAAATCCCTTGGATTTACAGGCTTTGACATTCTTTTCCTTTTCATGATAGAATCAATTCTGCTAGGAGTTTTCGGAGGACTCCTTGGTAGTACGGTAGGAATAGCAGGTGCGTACAGCGTTGAAACCCTCCTCAAACTGCCTGTCGTCTTTCCGTTCAGCCTCATTGCAGCCGGGTTCTTCGTGGCTGTTTTCGTAGGCTTTGTCTCAGGTGTCTACCCTGCAAGAAAAGCCGCAAAAATGAAGCCTATAGACTCACTAAGGCACGAGTAAAATTCAGCAAAAATTAAAATGAATAATTTAACCTAAGAATCCTTAACGGATTGTTATCCAGCAGTTTACTTAATTCTTTTTTACACGATTATTTTTCTGTCTTTACTTTTGACTTCGCCACTACCTGAAACCTGCATATTGAACTCTTCCGGGTTCCCTTCATAGAATACATTTCCACTTCCACTTATATTAGTGTCAAGTTTTCGGTCCGCGTAAACGTTTGCATTTCCCGAACCCCTGATACTTACTCTGGTTACCTCGGTCCTGAGTTCAAGGGCGTCAATATTTCCCGAACCTTCTATATCTATTTCGTGTGAAGAGGCATTGCCTTTCAGGAGGATATCCCCAGAACCGGAAATCAGGCTCTTCAGAGAGCTGGTATTTGTCTCCAGTTCGATATCACCTGAACCTGTGATTGTGAGATCCAGATTTTCGGAACTAATCGGCATAGTTCCTGTAATATCCCCCGAGCCACTGAGGGAGAGGCTCCGGACTTCTTCCATCCCTGCATAGATCTTAATAGTTTTCTGGGGGCATATGCGTTCTTTCGCACGGATTACCAGAACTCCGTTTTCCACATTCGTCTCTAGGAGGGGCAGGATGTTATCTTCTGCTTCGATTTTAAGGCTGCTGTCCCCTTGCTCAATAAATACGTTTCCTGGAATACGTGAATCCAAGCTGTGAAAAGGTTCAATGCTGCGAGTTATAGTTTCCACATTTCCTGAGCCACGTTCGCACTCATATTCCATACATCCGCTTTCAGCTACCACCGCAGCTAGCAACAGGATTCCCAGGAGAAAAACAGAAGTCCCTGCAGACTTTGTTACGTTCATTTTTCCTTTCATTTTCCCAATCGATATTTTTTCCCATCTTACTTTTCCTGCCCTTTCAAGCAGTTTTTTCATCCCCTTCTCATTTTCGGTCATATCTCTATCTCCACGATATCTTTCCATTTCCTTTAATATCGTTCCTTTTAGGCATCCTCATTGATAGAAACGAGGAGCATAGTCATGGAGGAAATACTCATAGTGTGTTTGCTTCGAGGTTTTCATTCTAGCTCATTTTGTTCCCGGGTCTTAAAGAGCAGCATAAGAACTGATGCCTTACCTGGGAGTTTTTAACTGAATAAGAGTAATAGAATCCTCTTAAATTCACTACCAAACTGGAACTTATTCCTCCCTTTTTCAGACAATTAACTAAAGTATTAGTTTCTCCAAAAAAATTATCATATCTTTTCAGGCTAAAGTCCAATTAACCCTCTTAAAAGCTGCGAATTTTATTAAGGAAGATTTATAATCCCCATCTAGCTATATATTATGAAAGCTCCGCTTATACCACAAAACGAAGGCTTCAAATGAAAATTGCTATTCGAAATATTAAACTTTTTGAAATGAGAGCTTGCAGGCAAATACTATTAAGGAGATCTGTCCAAAAATACTATTCTTAACTGTACTTTTAGGGGGGATAACTATAAGTTACGGCACTATAGAAAGAAAGGAATTACAAGCCTTCTCTGAATGAAGAAGTCAAGAGGGAGCTAAAAATTATATTTTTTAAAGGCTTTCAAGGGCATATAACCTTTTAAATAGACCAGATTAAATTATTGATCTCCCAAATAAGGATTTTACTGGGAAAAGAACTTGAAAATTATAAGGGCCAGGATAAAGAGTCCGTAACCTATTTGGACGAGCACTTCCCCACGCTCAAAGGGCTCTTTTTTGGTTTTAACCGCTCCGTAGCGTACCTGCCCCAATCCAACTCAGGAAGGAAAACAGAGGTCACATATGGATCCAGCTTTGTAGGTTTCCTGTTAGGTGCTGATAAAGGAGAACAAAGCAGAGCATATTGAGAGTCTAGCTCAAAGAAGCAAGTCATTCTCCTGGTGTTTCAGTTCCAAAATAGATTCTTTGTTTCCTGGGAAAATTCATGATCTCAGGTTCTATTCAAAAGTCAAGTTTATGAGCCTATTTCGGAATCGCAGTACTAGTTTATTGTTGGATTCCATAGCTGTGGCAAAAAAACATCCCCATCACTAGAAGGTAAAAAGGTAAAGTAAACGTTCTAGGGTTAATTTGTTTAAAAAACGATAACTACAAAGACTGCCGTAAGAAGTATAAAGATAAGTGCAGCAATTATTATACTGTGGCCTTTTCTCCCTGTCAAATTCTCTCCCATACTATTCCGGACCAATAAATTTTATTCCGGAATCATTATTTATATAAAGATTATATAATTTATTATAAGTATATATTCGTTTAACTCTCGATTTTACCACTCAATTTTTATCGTTTTATTTACATATGTAATTTAATTATTGAATTTATATAATTATAACTAGTAATTAGTTTTACTGATTCGAAAAATAGTAATATCTCAAGAACAACTACTTATATACAAAGGGGGTTTGCAACTGGCACAGAAAATGGTTGAAAAATCTGAAGATGAATGGAAAAAAGTACTTACGCCTGAACAATATCATGTCCTGCGGCAGAAAGGCACGGAAAGGCCCTTTTCCGGCAATCTGTACTATAATAAGGAAAAAGGAGTTTACACCTGTGCTGCATGCGGGCAAGAACTCTTTTCCTCGGGCACCAAGTTCGAATCCGGAACCGGTTGGCCAAGTTTTTACGATGTAATCTCCAGTGACAAGGTAAGGCTTAAAGAGGACACTAGCTATTTCATGAACAGGATAGAAGTAGTATGCTCCCGCTGCGGAAGTCATCTAGGTCATGTATTTGAAGACGGTCCTGCACCAACCGGAAAACGCTACTGCATTAACTCCGTTTCTCTTAATTTCAAGAAAGAAGGGGAAGAAGGTAAGAAAACGGAAGAAAAATGAGAAGTTTTTTGGTCAAGTATTTTTCAAAAAGCTTGATTTCAGGATTCACAGATTTACAAGTTTGGAAGAGGAGGGTAAGGTAAAACTTGAAACCAGCAAAAATACGCGCCGAGATAATTGGATTTCTTACCTTCTTAATTTCCTATATTTTATTTTTTAATGTATTTCTTTCCGTTAAGGGGTTAGGACTTTCAATTTATGCTCCAGGCACACTCATTTTTGCCCTTGTGGGGTACTGGTTGGGGGGAATCCTGTATGATAAGTATTCAAAAAGAAAGTAAAAAAGAGATTTACCCAAAAATAATAAAGCCATCACAGCCTAATATATATCTATATAGAGATTTTACTAAACTTTGATTTTCATAATATTTATCATAGATTATAACAATCTATTGAATAGATGTTAAAAGCAATAATTTTTGATGTGGATGGAGTGCTTGTGGACTCCATGCCTTTCCAGGCCGAAGCCTGGGTTAAAACCTTTAAGGAAGTTGGTATTAACATTACCAGGGAAGATATTTATGAGCTTGAAGGCTCAAACAACAAAAGATTAATTGAATTAATTTTCGAAAAGGCCGGAAAAGAGCCTGAACCCTGGCATTTAGAGCAACTGCCTGAAAAGAAGCGGGAGGCCCTGGAGTTTGACCGGATAAAGCCTTATGAAGGTATTATGAATTGCCTTGAGGTATTGAAACGACACTTCAAACTTGCTCTGGTTTCAGGGTCACACAATGATACAGTAAACAAAATTGTCAATAAGTATTTTTCTAACTATTTTGATGTCATAATTACCGGGAGTGACCTTGAACGTGGAAAACCGAATCCTGACCCTTACCTCAAAGCCCTTGAGAAACTTGACCTGACAAAGAATGAGTGCATAGTAATTGAAAATGCGCCTTTGGGGATAACTGCTGCCAAGAGAGCAGGGCTTTATTGTGTTGCAGTTGCGAGTATGCTTGAGCCTGAAAAGATAAAACATGCAGATCTCGTGCTAGAAGACCATGCTGCCCTTTTCAAATATCTGAAAAGCCTCATTGCAAAATGATATGGTTTTTCCTGATTAGTTCTTCACTCAGCCGGATTTGCAGAGGAATATTGCAGAAACAGGAGAGATTTTTCACAAATTTTTCCTGTTAATTTTTTTTCAAGCTTTTCTCTTGCAGCACGAGGTCCGTCCAATTCTCTGGCAAGTCTTCGCAATCTCTCGATTTTATTTCTCTGTATCTTCCATATCTTCGATAACTTCTCGAATAAATTCGAGTAAGACCTCAGGAGATGTAGAACAACTGAACATCCGTAAAACTGATCACCTCAAGTGACTGTTCCGTATACAACCATTAGGAGTTCTTTCTTGAAAAAAAAGGTTAAAATTCAGCATTAGAAACAATTCACATTAGAAATAATTCAAAAATAGAAACAATTCAAAATTAGAAACTATTGCGAAATTGCTGAAAAAGCTTCCATCTACAAAAAACTTACTACCCTAAAACTGGATTATTTTAAGAGTTTAAAATTAAAAGAAGAAAGAGTAACATGGGAGAGTTATTTAAACTCCTCATTGATGGCACGGTTTTTGGTCTGTTCGTATATTTTTTTGTCCCACGCTACTAACTATAGATAGTTCTCCCATATATATATGTTTTTTCTTTTTTTCTATGTAATTATTAAATTAGATATATTCTTATTCTTTATGAATGTAATTTATTCCTTAGAATTATTTTTACGATATTTAGACTTACGCTACTTAATTTATCTTACATGTTACTTTATACTGTTTTTCTTTTTAATTAATTTATCAAACATCAGAATAGCTATCCCTGAGTTCTCAAGCCTTTTCAAAAAACTGCTTGACCGAAAACCTTTTGAGAAAAGGTTTTATCGAAAACCCGAGAAACGTTTGGATTTGAGAACCTTAGCCCCAAACCCTACAGGCGTGATCACAAGCCTTTTCAAAAAACTGCTTGCCCGCAAGCCTTTTCAAAAAAGGCTTGAGCGAAAACTTAAGTAACTTTTAGATTTGAAAAACTTATCCCCAAACCCTATAGGCGTGATAAACCGGCGCAACGGTTTTGATCAACCGGCGCAACGGTTGCGGATAAACGGTTGCTGATAAACGGTTGCGGTATGATCAAGTGGAGAAAGCTTGTGAGTATAAACTCTGTAAAATAAAAATGCAAGCGCTCACGTGTAAAGTTAAACTGAGTTATACAGGAGCAGAGAATAGGAAGAAAGGAAAATAGCACTCAAAAACAAACTAAAGACTATAAGAAACATTAAGATTTTGCTGATTCAAGACAACTTAAAAAAGAAAAAGAGAACCGGAGGGTTCGGCTTAGAAGCCGTAGTTCTCCGGCAGGAAGACTTTAACTTCACTCTTGTATTTTGTAAGGCAGTCGTCCATGAACTTGTCCATGTCGTCCGGAAGAGCTTCGAGAGATGCTTTTGCATCTGCGAGTGCTTTGGCTTCGAACCTGGAGAGCTCAAGCTTGCCAGCTGCACCTTCTTCGACAATGTTACAGCATTCGACTGCAGCGTTCTTTGCTCTGAGGTAGATGTTGTCTCCGTCCTTAACAATTGCCTGGCCGACCTTGTATGCGTTGTCGTATGCAAGCACATAGGACTGGGGGTCTCTGTACCTGTCGGAGAGCATGAAGAGGTCTCTGAGAACTTTATCGTTCTTGGTTTCAAGAGCGGTGTTCATGAGGGCACAGTCGTATGCCAGGGTCTCAGACCAGCACTGAACAGTTGTGCCGCCGAATTCACCGTGGTACTCAACAGACTCGTTGGACCAGCAGTCACAGCACTGCATAATGAGGTTACCCATTACG
>Ga0074193_1002570_pt1 | contig 15947 bp, 12 predicted proteins | sample EPASupsiteHSE605_FD_64523 | JGI IMG/M metagenome (GOLD analysis project Ga0074193, IMG submission 64523) | Bioremediated contaminated groundwater from EPA Superfund site, New Mexico - Sample HSE6-05 | ecosystem: Environmental > Aquatic > Deep subsurface > Groundwater > Contaminated ... | reverse complement strand
TTTTAGGATAGGCTCTATTTTTAATTCTCTGATTCTTATTTTTGTTCGGTGTTCTTCTTCTTTTTCATCTGGTCAGTATTGTTTGAATTAGTATAAATTGTAGAAAATAGAGTAGAAATAGAGAGGAATAGATATAATAAATTCAAATAATGATAAAATTATTTGAAAAATCCAGTTTCTTCCATATTACTCGCTACTTACTTTTTGCGTCGCCTGATGTTGTATCGTTTACTACTTTTAAATATTTTTAAATATGCAAAACCATTTCAGGATACAACTCATAAAAGCAATTCGTAAAAGGAGGAATATGTCTCCGAATTTACTTTTAAAAAGTTTTACTGAATTGGGAATCCCTGAAATATACACAATGATTTTTATCATTATCATCTTATATTTACTTTTGAAGAACTTGGAAAATAGAAAGCTATAGATTGAAAAACTGTCATGCATGATAAGAAGTTTCTAATTTTGTTTTTTGCTTTTATCAATTATTCTTGCTGCCTGTGTATGATTTTACGTTGTTTTGTTTAGTCTATTTCTAGCCTCATCACAATTCCAATTCAGTTTTAGCAATGAAAGTGACCATGTAAAATGAAGCAAATTCAAAGTTGAACTAAAATAGTGAGTCATCTGTGCACATTACATCTGTGCACGTTACATAACTGCAATAGCAGAAAATGAAAACGTGAAATTATCTTGAGTAAAACATTCTAATGCCGAGTCAATCATCAAGAATTCAACGATTCCGAAGAATTTCCATCGGTTTTATATGACATTTGACGGTTGACGCGACACTAATCATGATTGCAATTAATTCTATGATAAGCTGCGGTTAACTGCAGGTTTCACTTTACTAATTTTTACTTCCAGCTAAAATCCGGAATCAATACTTATATGAGGAAACCTGCCAGATTGTGATATTGTAAATAAAGGATATTTATATAGGACGACACTAGAGAAAAGTTGGTGGGAATTCTTGAGTGAGCAGCCAGAGATACATAACAAGACTTTCAGTCAGGTTTCGGATGATAGAATAAAAGCTGTAAAGAAACTGGAAACTTTTTTTGAGGTTTTGCCTGACAGAAGACAGGCTTTTGAAGATCTGTTAAGGCTTTGTTCTGACGAAGACGATGCAGTCAGGGAAGAAGCCGTTAATTCTCTTGTAATGGTTTTTCCTAATGTGCCGGATAAGAAGCTTGTGTGGGACAAGTTTGTGAATCTGACAGCCTATCCAGTAGAATCCGTAATGATAACTGCAGCCAGTGCTCTGGTCAGCATATTTTCCCTTATGCCGGACAAAAATAAAGCATGGGAAGACATTGCCGGGCTGATAAACTCCAGATCAAGCATGGAAGATGTTAACAGGGAAATCGTCAGCTCGCTTCAGTATTTAATAAAAGAAGTCCCTGATAAGGTGCAGGTGTGGAAAGACCTGCTTAAAATGGGAACATCAGAACATTCTTATGTAAGGGAGAAATCGACTTTGCTTTTGAGCCTTGTTTTTCCTGAACTGGCGGATGAAGAAAAAGAAAAAGCCTGGAACAAAGTACTTGAACTGGCTAGCGAATCTGCGGATGAAAAGGTAAGGGAGCAAGCTGCCCGGACTCTCGGAATTATTTACATGCAGATGCCAGACGAGATGAAGGATGAAACCCTTGAGACTCTAATGGAACTTGCAGTATCAGGAAACCCTGAGGTCCAGAAAGAATCCCTTCTGGCTCTACCCTCGGTTTTTTCTCATCTCCCTGATAAGAAAACGGCTTGGGATGACATCCTCAGGCTTACAGAAGACGAGAATGAGTATATTCGAAGGCAGGCTATCGATGCCCTGGTTTTTATCTTTCCTGAGATGCCGGATAAAATAAAAATATGGGCTGATTTCCTGAGCCTGGCAAAAGCCAGAGATGATTATATCAGGAACATGGCCGCTGACGCGCTTGTGTCCTTATTTCCAGGGCTGGATAACAAAGACTCACGATGGGAGGAACTCCTCGAACTTTCTGAAGACAAGGACGAAGCCGTGCAGAGTACAGCGATTAATATTTTCATTAAGGTATTTCCACACGTTTTCTCCAGGAGAGAGACATATTCCGAGCTTGTACTCCTGGCTGAAACCAAGGATAGTCCTTTGCTCCGAAAGGTTGCGGATACACTTGCTTCTGTTTATCCAGAGTTATGTAGTATACCTGAGGCAGGTAAGGGGTTGGAAGAGATAAGAACAAGTAACTCCAGAGAGCAGGATAAAATGGAAAAAAGTAACTCCGGAGAGCAGGATAAAATGGAGAAAAGTAACTCTAGAGAGCAGGATAAAACGTGGGAGAAAAGTAACTCCGGAGAGCAAGAGAAACTATGGGAGAAGCATGAATCAGGAGGAGATAACAAATTCCAGAAAGAAGGTAAATTCAGAGAAAAAGGAAAATCAGGAGAAAAAAATGGTAGTGTCCAGATTGAAGAAAAAAGAAACAAAAAGCCTGCTTCGGGCCTATTTAAAAACCCTGTCTCTGATTATTCCGGGCCTGAAGTAGAGAGCAAAGAGCATATACAAAGAAAAAATATGAAGGACTTGTTTGCTGATTCAAGCTCTGATCTTTCCAACAAAGAAGAAGTTATAAATCAGCTTATTAACTTATCTTCGGACCCGGATCCCCAGAGGCGGAAAGGCGAAATAGAAGCCCTTCTTGCTACTTATTCCCGATATACCGGCAAAACGCAGGATATCTGGAAGGAACTCCTTAACCTGGCCGGAAAGGAGGAGACAGGCACCAGAAGGAATGCTGCAGACTTGCTTTCGGAGGTCTTTCCAGAGGTTGAGGAAAAGTCCACCGTTTTTTTCGACCTTGTGAGGCTTACTGAAAGCCAGGATACTCAGCTCAGGAGGAAAGCTGCAGAACTTCTTGCTGTTGCTTTTGCCTATTGTGAAAATAAGCAGGCAGCCTGGAACGAGCTTGTAAAGCTTGTATCAGTTGAAGATCGGGAAGTTAGGAAAGGAGCGATTCTTGCCCTCTCTTCAGGTTATAAAGAAGTGCCAGATAAAGAAAAAGCCTGGAAGGACCTGTTGAGTTTTTCCGATCATAGCGATAGTTTTGTTCAAAGGGCTGCAACACGGGCCCTTGGACCTGCTTTTTTTTATATGACGGATAAAACCCAGGCCTGGAGAGATCTGCAGGCGCTTACTGACAATCCGTACGTTTATGTCCGAAGGTATGCTTTCCGCTCGCTAGGAAAAGCTTCTTTCTGGAAAGCACTAAGGGCGGAAAATGAAGCTACTTATATTTTCGGGCTGAAAGAAGCCGTCAATTACTTTAAAGAAGCATCCGAAGCCTCTATTGGTCCCCATATTCCAGAATTCTATTATCCTTTTTATCAGGCCCTATTATTCATTCTTTTCAGTGACAGGCCTGGCATAGCAAAGCTTGAAAGCGAGCAATACCTCTCAAAAATGACAGATGAAGTCAAGGATCAGGCTGAAAGTCAGAAATTCCTCGAGACCTTTGAACAATTTGCAGGGCTTCTCACACGCGCAGGAGAGCTTTCCTCTGGAGACCTTTCAGGGCAGAAAAAGCTACTTAAAACCTCAATTCTACTTTTTGACCAGTTTTCAGGCTTCTTTGATAACAAAGAAGAAGAGGCTATTTTCGCCCAAAAAACCATGAAAAAAGAAAAACCTGTAAAAAAAGAGTATTCTAACCTTGGAAAAGCTCTTCTTGAGCGGGTTGAGAAAAAGAAGGCATCCTTAATAAACGATCGTAAAAAAAATAATTTTTGACCTGATTTTAAATTTGCAATCTTTGCTAATTTATTTGACCTATTGCATTTATTTTAAATTTAGGATAAAAATATTATTAATTTGATTAATGTAGATAAATATAAGAAATAGATGGAAAGAGGTTTTAATTCATATAGAAAGGAGGTTTAGCTCATGTATAAAGGAGGTCTAACTCATATCTAAAGAGGGTTTCAATTCGAGTTCGGCTAATAAACCTTTAGGAAGTAATCAGCCAGATGAAGATTCAAACGTGAAAACATTGAAACATAAAAGACCTGAGAAAGACCTTCGTCCTGAGCCATTGCCTCTGGAGGATCTCTACAGTATTTATGAAATTGAACGCAGCCATGCCGATAACGTGGCCAGGAATGCTCTTAAGCTCTTTGACATTCTTGCTTCTATACACGGACTGAAACCCGAAATGAGGAACCTGGTAGAAACAGCTGCTCTTGTCCACGATATCGGAGTGAAAACAGATTTTGAAAATCATCATAAAGCAGGAAGAAACATTCTGCTCCTTCACCCGCCTTTAGAGGTGCCTGAAAGGCTCAGGCCTGTTATTGCCTGGACTGCTTTCCTGCATAAAAAGAGTGCAGACAAAGAGAAAATTGAGAAACTTAAAGAAAAAAATTTCGGGAAAATGCCTGAAGACCTTCAGAAGCTTACCCTTAAAGTAGCTGCCCTTATCCGGCTTGCCGATGCCCTTGATTATAGCAGGATGGAAAGCAGGCTTGGAAAAGTCACCTTCGGGAAGTGCAGTATCAGGTTTGAGCTCGAAGGGCAGGGAGCTGTAACTGATGCGGAAAGAATGGAAAAAAAAGGTGATCTCTGGCACCTTCTCTACAATATCCGGCTTGAGTTCAGGCCTGCATCGAAGATGTAATAAACCATAAGGTTTACTGGTTTCTGGATATATTTGCTGGCTTCTGGCCATATTTACTGGCTTCTGGTCATATTTGCTGGCTTCTAGCTACACTTACTGGCTTCTAGCTACACTTACTGGCTTCTGGCTATACTTGCTAGCCGGTGGCTATAGAAACTGATTATATGGAGTATTGTTTTATGGGTTATCTTATACTTGTCAGGCATGGAGAACCTGGATTAAAGCCCGAAGAAAGGCTTGCCGGTTGGGTGGACATTTCTCTCAGCAGGAAAGGGATAGAAGAGGCTCTTCAGTGTGCAGCAGAGCTTGAAAAATTCGAGCTGGACCTTGCTTTTGCCTCAAACCTTGTGCGGACACAGGAAACCCTTTTCTTAATATTGTCCGAGCAGAAGAAAACAGGTGTTGTCGTCCATGAGAAAACGGAAAATGAAGGAAATCCAGGGAAAACGAACTGGTACTCTTATCCTGAAAAACTAGGTGAAAAACTTATCCCGATTTATTTCACGCCTTTTTTGAATGAGCGTTACTACGGAAAGCTGCAGGGAAGAAAAAAGCAGAAGATGGAAGAAAAATACGGAGCCGAAAAACTTGCCTCCTGGCGGTGGAACTTTCAGCCAGGTCCACCTGAAGGAGAGAGCCTCAAAGTCGTGTATGAACGTGCAGTACCTTATTTCAAGGAGAAAATCCTGCCTGCTGTGAAGGCAGGAAAAAATGTGCTGGTCTGTGCCCACCAGGGCAGTTTGAGGGCTCTGGTCAAATATATAGAAGGTATTTCCGACGAGGATATCAGGAAAGTCAGGTTTTCCACAGGCGAGCTTGCAATATATCGGTATTCTGAAGGCAAGCTAATTCGGGAAAACTCTGAAATGAGCTCTGAAAACAAAAAGAACCTCTGATGTTCCTTAATCCCTTTACAATCCCTTCCTTTATTCCTTTTTTAATCTCATCCCTCTTAAGTTCCTTTCTCTTTAAGGTTCTCAATTTTGCATGTTTGACTATTTGCAAGGAGATTGGTATCATAGGAGGCTTTGCTAGAGATATCTCAAAAATATAATGCTATAAAGGAATTCAAATATAGCCTAGAGGTAAAATATATAGAGGTTCTTCGTTTACAGGTAGTTTAAGCACGTTTTTCACCTCTTCGTCCTCAAAAGCTCCCACTGTACAGATTCCTATTCCAAGTTCCACTCCCAGGAGAGATATATTTTGTGCGGCATGCCCTGCTTCCATATATGTATAACGAAGGCCTCTATTCCCGTATTTGCCTGCTATTCTGGCATAGACAGCAGAAATCACAAATGAAACAGGAGCACTCCTGATCATGGGTTGGGAAAGAGCGGCATTTGAGAGTTTTTCTCTCATATCGCCTGCAATTTCTTGAATAAGGGTATTATCTTCAGGAACATACCTGTAGACTCCAGGTTCAAGTTCGCTTCCTCCGGTGACAACGTGGATTTCAAGAGGATAAAGCGCACCTGCAGAAGGTGAGGTTCTTAAACTGTCTTCTGAACTTATGCCCTGTGCGGCCCAGAGCAAACGAGAAATAACGGACTCAGATAGTTTTCTATCTTTATATCTCCGTACAGATCTCCGCTTTGCAATTAGTTCTTCAATACGACTCCTGCCTGAAACTTCCAGCCCGGGTAGCTTGACTTTCACAGGGAGGCCGGTAAGATCCTGATTTCCCATACTTATTTCCCCAATATACTAGTAAAACATTTTTATTCCTTTACTATTACTTCATTGTTCCTTTGCCATTCCTTTGTTATTACTTTGTTATTACTTCATTGTTCCTTTGCCATTCCTTTGTTATTACTTCATCGTTCCTTTGCCATTCCTTTGTTATTCCTTTACTATTACTTCATTGTTCCTTTGCCATTTCTTTGTTATTTCTTGATTATTCCGTAGTACACTTTCCCTCAAGGTATGGATGTAGAACAATTTTATGTTTCACATTTAATAAAAAGCGAATAGAATTAAGTATATTTCGTAAAATTTCAATACAGGCTGTTTTCAAGTTTTAACCAGATTGTTTTCCGGTTTTGAAACAAATGTGCAACAGTGAAAAATTCAAAAAACTATATGAATAATTACTAAACTGGCTAGTTACTAAACAAGGCCTTTTTGATATGCGTTAAGATGTACGTATTGCGTAGCTTATCGAGAAATTTAACTCACTAAAAAAATTATTTCGGAATGTTAAGTTATATATAAAAATTCTCTTAATTACTCTTATTGTAAAATAAACACAATGGGGGAGTGAAGTATAGCCGATAGCTCAGATAAAGTTGTTGAAAATATTCCAGGACCTTATTATTGTGACTACAGCTGTATAGCCTGTCATCTCTGTGTAGATACTGCGCCTGAGAATTTTAAGATGAACGATGATGATTCCAATGCTTATGTATATAAGCAGCCTGAAGATGACGAAGAAAGAGAACTTTGTGAAGAAGCGTTAGAAACCTGTCCGGTTAACGCAATAGGAAACGACGGCTAAAATAACGATGGCTAAAATAACGATGGCTAAAATAACGATGGCTAAAATAACGATGGCTAAAATAACGATGGCTAAAGTGACTAGCAGCAAGTAGCTGATGGTTAAAGTGTCTGACGACTAAAATGACTGCTGGAATAATTTGTTTGACTTAAGCCAATTCATTGGCTTTATAATTTTACTGGTTATTATTGTCTTTATACTGGTTTCTTATTGCTTTTTCCTTGTTATTCTTTTCATTGACTGGGGTTTTCCTTGCCATTGCCTTTTCATTGACTGTTTTTTCCCTGCAATTGCTTTTTACTAATACTGCTTTTGGCTGCTTTCGCTTCTTTATTCCTTCTCAATTTCAGAATAGATTCTGGAAAGTCCCTGCAGAGTGGAGTAGCCTTTCCTGGTAATGATATAATCTCCCCGCTCGTTTCGCTGTAAAACCATCCCTGTCTCAAGCAGTTTTTGGAGGTGAAAGAGCAGGTTTCCGCCACGCAGACCTGTAAGTTTGGAAAGTTCGGAAAACGTTTTGCTTTCTCCTGAAAGCGCTTTGAGCATAATGAGACGCTGTCGGTTTGCTATCGGCTCGCAAACTTCAGTGACCAGTTTTTCAGGCTCAAGTTCGCTAATATCTATTTTCTTATCCTCTTCGTCCTCTTCTTCATAAATCTGGAGCGAACGCATAAGTTTGACCTGCTTTTCAAAAACGTTCGTAGCTTCCGAAAAACACCTGCTGCAATTTGAGGTTTTTGCTTCCTTTTTTAATTCTGCCAGCTTGTCCTGGTAAAGTTTTATTGTTTCAGTTTCGATCCTGCCTCTTCCAACAAGCCCTGCGGTTTCTTGCAGAAACTCTCGAAAAGCCTTTTCACAAAAATCCCGCATCCCGCAGTCCGCTGTCATACAGGTATGCATTCTATCGCTTGCGTCCTCACATAAATAATCTACCATGGGCTTCATGAAACTTTTTCTCATCTCTTCAATCATCCCTTCAATATGTTGCTGGTTTGCTCTCTGCAAAAATCGTGAGAACTCATTCCGCAGGGATGTTACTTCTTCCTTAATAGAGTGGAGCTCCTCCCGGTAGTAAATCTCAGAATTTTCGTTATTTATCTCCATTTTTTATTTGCCTCGGAAATTTTTTAAAACTAATTATAGAAAATTAAAATTCTTTTAGTTAAAGCTTGTTGTAATTAGAACCAACATTACATTGCTAAGAATACTGTTAATTGAAGGCACTATTGAATATGTTCATTGAAATTGAAACTTAAGGACTTACCAATGGTTTTTATTGAGGTTGATATTTGAAGGGATAATTGTAGGGATAACTTTAGGATTATTAAAGTTTGTTAACTTAAGGTCATTTTTCTATACAATCGCAAATATGTACACAATTATAACGCTCAAGTATATAAATATATACAACATTTTTGATGTCGGTGATAAATCATGGAATTACAGGATATAAACAACTTTGTACAGACCGCAAATGAAGATCAGCTCAAAATCTTCGGCTTTCTTGGGAAATGGATGGCGGAAAATGCCCCTAAGTACTGCAACTGTACCTCTAAGTGTTCTCAGGAGCTGTGAACTTGCAAAGGCACTTGGTGGAGCGCTTCAGGCGGCAGGACAGAAACTTCAGAGGCAGTAAGCAGGATAAGCAAGAAAAAATAAGCAGAATCCTGTTCGGATCGGCTGTCTTTTGTATTTTCAGTCTTTTTGTACTTCTTTATATCACTCAGATGTTATCCAGCCTTATGTCTCAGAAACTCTTCCTATGCTGCCGGAAGCTGGCTGAAAACTGTGTTGCAGTTTTATATGAGCAGACGTATAATTAACTTAGAACCTAATAGAGGGAACTCAAGATGGAACCAACGACGTCTGAAAGGGAAAACTTCTGGAACGCAAAAACCTACGCATTCCTCACAGATAATACAAAGCCTGCAATGAAGTGGGCCATATCCGAACTTAAAAGCCGTGGCAAAAATGTTTATGTTATCGACCTTTCCGATAAACCGGAACCAGGATCTTTAAGAAAAATATCCGAGCTGCCAGCCGGTCTCAACCGTGCTGTCCTGGGCATCACAATAACCGACCCTGGAAATTTCGTACCTGCCCTGAAAGAAAAAGGCATAACTAAAATCTGGCTCCACTGGAGAACAGAAACCGAAAAAGCTGTTGACACCTGCAAGGCAGAAGGTCTCGAATGCATGACCGAACATTGTCCAATGATGTACCTCGGAAGCGGGTTCAGCATACATGGGATACACAGGACGATTGCAAAGATGACTGGGAAGTATTGAAACACTGCCCTGAGAAGTACTAAAACACTGGCCAGATAAGTTTCTACCTAAAACATCAACTTTGAAGTAACGAGTTTTTCCCATTAGCACAGTGAGCCGTTTTGAGGAGATAACTTTTCTCGTTTACAAATTTGTGAATATTTTGAATCTCGTTTCTTCTTGGCTGCCGATGATCTCTACTATCCTTATAACCTTGTGTATCTCTGTATGAACTTCATCTCCGCCAGCTTCTTTCCATTTTCTCATACAGGCCAAGTAGATTATTTCTTGTGATTTTGAAATAAGGGTGGTCCGGACCATATTCTTTTTCGATTATATCGAGGGCTTTTTCGTAGAGGTTAATTGCTGTTTCGTATTCGCCCATGCTTTCATGGAGGCCTGCAAGGTTGTTCAGGGTTGTGCCGACATCAGGGTGGGTAGGACCAAGGGTCGTTTCATAGATCTTGAGGGCACGGGTGTAGAGAGGAAGGGCTTTTTTATGCTGACCGAGGATCCTGTAGAGTTCACCCATGTTATTCAGGGTTTTGGCAACGTCAGGGTCTTCAGGACCAAGGACACGTTCCCTGATTTCGAGCGCTCTTGTGTAGAGTTCAAGGGCTTTTTCGTGACGGCCTTTCTGGACATACACGCCTGCAAGGTTGTTCAGAGTCGTGGCAAAGCCTGTGTGTTCGGTTTTTCCGAATTTTTCCATAATTTCCAGGGATCGTGTATAAAGGATCATGGCTTTCTCGTACCTTGTAGTCTGGAAATAGAGCAGAGCAAGGTTATTCAGAGTCTGGGCCACCTGCGGATGTTCAGAACCGTACACTTTTTCCTGAAGCTTTAGTGCCTGCCCGTATCTGTCCTCAGCTTCATCAAGTTTACCTGTTTCCGAAAGCAGGACACCCAGATTATTTAGGGTTCCGGATCTGTATCCCATAATCACACGGTTGTCAGGCTCCTGTCCCTGAAGCTTTTCAAGAAATTCGAGAGCTCTCCTGAAGCATTCTTCGGCCTTTTCCGGTTTTTCCAATCCTTTATAAAAAAAGGCAGTCCTGTTCAGGGTTCTGACAACACCAAGATTTTTCGGGCTCAGGAACTTTTTCTGGGTCTCCAGTGCCCGGGTATAGAAGGAAAGAGCCTCTTCACGCCGGTCCATCAAAGCATAAAGAATGCCAAGTTCACTGAGTGTATCCCCGGTCTCAGGCCTGGGATGGTCTGGAAGATTTTCACGAATTTTTAAAGCCCTTAAAAAAAGCCCGAGAGCTTCTTCGTAATTTCCCATATAGCGGTAGATTCCTGCAAGCCCATTCAGCACATATGCGGTTTCCGGACTTTCGGGACCTGGCTTTTTTTCCAGAATCCCAAGCAATTCTTCATAAAAAGGAAGGAGCACTTTCCAGGATACGGACCTGTAAAAGGGCTCGGCTTTAACTATGAACCAGCTTACCAGTTCCTCTGGCTCGAAGGTCTCCTTTGCATGTATAAAAGCTTCCTTTAAGGCAATCTCATCTTCAGGGGTGATAAGCTCCGGGTCAAGATCTTTCAGCCTCTGATCATACCTTTCAAGCAGAACTCTATGATTTTCCTTTTTTATTTCTACTTCTTTTCCTGTTTCCTTTTTCATCTCTTTCTCTGGACTTTTGTCTTTAGCTTCGATAGAGGTACTTTCATCAAAAATCTCTTTTTTTCCCGAATCTTTCTTGAAATCAGTCATGGTTTACCCCTCCTGAACGAAAAGCAGCATAATAAGTATCTTTATTTCGAAATATAAAGAGTTTTGCCTGGAATTCCAGTTATATCAACTCTAAATACTCTGGAATGCTTCTATAAATAAGCTCGTCTCCTCTAATATTTTGTCAGAGTTTACCCAATTTATATATGCATTAAAATTTGTAACAGCTAACAATAAATAAATAAATAAATAAATAAATAAATTCTTTGACATTTAAGCTGATCTATCAGGAATCTCAATATAACGTGAATTAATATAGCCTTTGTAACCAGTCTATATAAACTGTTTTACTTTTACCTATTACTCTGCGGCACAACATTTAAAAAAAGCAATAAGTGAATTCATTCCCTCATTAAAATTTTCTTTATATTTTTTGAACAGTTTATTTTTTGCATATATTGGATGTGCCAGATCAATCAATTTTACCCTTGCGTTCTCTGGATACTGAAGATTGATTACAATCAGGACACTGGATGCAATAAACGTTTTTTGACTTTGTTCCAATTTCGTTTTAATCCGATCAAGTTGGCATATTATGTTTGTTATCATGGCGTTTTTGTTCACATTTACTCTCTCAAGTTGTTCCATCAAGAAGATCTCGGAATTTCGACCTATTTTTGCCCTGTTTTGGTCATTTACTGGAATAGCCCTCCATCCTCGAGTAGAAGATTTAGTATAGTAATCATAAAGCTTCATTTTCATTTCTTTGAAAAAAGCCCCCACTTGACTTTTTTCCCCGGATTCGAACAGTTGAGCTCTCGAAGCTGTACTTTTCCCTATTTTTATGTCCAGGGCCACAAGTGATTGTGCTTGGATACCATAAAACATATTCTGCATTATTACAACATTCTCACCCATATCGATTACTTCTCGATCATCCTGATTTGTCCGTTCTACAGCAGGTATAATCTCTCGAAGCTCACCTGGACTGGCATATATCTCACACTCTTTCTGATTTGCCTTTTTTGCAATTTTCCTGCCGTTATCGATCTCTCGAAAACTTCCAGCATGTCCGGCCATTAAAATGAGATTTAAGAACTGTCTTCCAACAGGCTCAGACTTTGCTCTTCTCATACTCATTTCTCGCTCAAGGTTGACATTGTTGAGTTGATTGAAGTTGGTATTATTGTTAACATTATTGTTTAATTATTGTTCAACATTACTTTTTATATTTAATAATTCCATTTGTATATATTTGCCTGTAGAATTGTTTTCACGCTTCCTGAAAAGTAGACAGTGAAATATGCCATTCCAGGTGAAGAAGGACTTGTGGCGTTTGTATAATAGTGATAGTGCCTGATATATTCAGAATAATTGGAATAATCTATGGAGGACTTCGATTAACCCTTGATTTTTTTCTTGACGTAAATTCCTTTAATCTCGCAAACTAATTTCTCTACTAAATTCCTCATTTTATCTTTCCTTATCCTTAATTCTTTGATTTTAAAGATAGCTTCCGCTATCTTCAATACACTCCTTTTATTTTCAATGTCTTTAACTGATGTAGATTATAACAGAAAGATGTATACAACATCTTTAGATTCACCCTTTTAACCGTGGTAACAAGAACTTTTCCTGCTTTGAATGTCTCTTTCGTTACTGCGTATACTCGTTCTCCTGGAACTCTTTTTGAGCTAATTCTCTTGTTTCTTAATATATCTTTTATTCCAAGAGCGTGTCCCCTGACTGCTCTTTTCATTGTTGCATCATAACCTTTCGATTTTGCTCCAAAGTATCCTCTGTCCCTATAAACCACTTCATCTTCCTCTGACAAATCTACCTGAGAATCATGTACCGATGCAGTTGTTGTTTTGAATCTTCTTATCAACTCATAATCTCTATCTATTATGCTATGGAGCTTATATCCAAAGTGAGACTTTCCTCCCTTCTTTGTCCAGGTTCCATCTTTACTCCTTCTTGTTTTTGCCTCATTTCCTCGAGGTTTCTCAGCTTTTGCATGTCCTGGATCTGAATGGATAAAAGTGGCATCTTGAATCATTCCCTTTTTTATTTTTAGTCCAAGAGCGTCAAGCTGATTTTGCAACTGTTCCCATATTTCTTCTTCTTTGCCATTTTTAATTATTCTCTCCCTGAATAACCATACAGTGGAACTATCCGGTATGTATTCTGGAAAACCAAGGAATTTTCTAAAAGAAATTCGATCAATGCACTGCTTCTCAAGTTCAGGGTCAGAAAGACCATGCCATTGCTGTAGAACAAGCATTTTAAAAATCACAATGACATCAGTTTCAGGCCTGCCGCCTGAAACTGTTTTGTTAGAATACATTGACTCAAGAATAATACGAAAAGGTTTCCAGTCAATTAAGGAATCAATCTCAGCAAGTTTATCTCCAACAGATTCAAGACGTTTGTATTCTTCTTTAAGAGCAAAATCAGTAAGGGTTTTCATGAATATAGATAAATGTGAACAGATTTAAAATAAACCAGGATTGAAAGCAAAGCATAGGTTTATCGAAGTTCTCTATGAATAAATTTCACTTAAATTTGACGACTATTGTCAATATAAAGGTACATTAAGATCTTTACTGCCATCTTAAGCTAAGAAAATGGCAATCTGCTCTCACCATAGTGTCAACTCCCTGGTGTAGCATCAACTCACAGAATTCAGGAAAAACCAGCTCGAAAAAATGAGCTGTAGTACGCTAAAAACAAAAAATCGAGGCAACAGAGAAATAAAAATCAAACAAATAAAAAATAAGAAAGTCAAAGGTAAGGAAAATAAAAAGTCAAAGTGTCCGGAAGATAAAATGCAGGACATCTGGTAAAGAAAGTAAATCAGGGGCTGGTTGAGTTTTTCGTTTACCAGACAGCGTTGTTTTTAAGAGTTGCGAGAATGTTTGTGAACTCGTTACTGAACCTGCACTTTCCAAAGTCCGGAGCACTCAAAATGTTCTTCTTTATTTCTTGCAGTCCGATCAGGAGATTTATATCGTCGCTGTATTCGAATCCACCATCGGACACCGTGATGTTTTCGGCAAGGACGTCAAGAAGTTTTGGATCAAGGTCATTCGTGATGTATGTATCTACAATCAGGAGGTCTGAAATTCTTTTATAGAAGTCAATGAGCTCCTGGTAGCCGGGTATCGCATAGGCTTTTGCCATCTGTTTTTGCCTGTTCAGGTAAATCAGGTAACGTGAGATTGTGGTTATAATGTTCTCGATACCATCTTTTTTAGGGAACGCAATTGGAAACCTTTTCAGCATTTGTGAATTAAGTTTGCTTCTGCTCTGTACCCCTTTACGGCTCCAAACCTCAGGAAAAGCCCTTGCTATCGAAGAGTTGAGTACAGCCGTAACATAGAGGTAGAGTGTAGGATCTCCAAGAACGACTCCGACTCCGTTTGCAAAAACGTGCTTTCCGGTAGGATCATATGAAGCCTGAAGGCAAGAGTTGCTGGTAATAATGATTTTGGGTGTGTTTATATAACTTAGAAAAATTTCGTTCTCGAAACGGTAATCAGCCGAAACGAATTCATCTTCTTCGGTCTCAGACTGCTGTTTGATTTCCAGTAACTGTTTATAAGCTACAGGGAACTTCGCTTTCAGTTCCTCAGGCTGGAATATTCTGTATTCTTTTCTTATGTTATTGTCAAGGATCTTGTAAGGCACCATAAACTGGTACTGAGTTGACTGAACCGCAAATTCATTCGAAACGGAATCGTCTACATAAGGGTACATAAGTTCCTTTTCAATACTTATCTGTTCTATGCTCACATTTGTGTGGGAGTCTCTACAGACGCAGGACACATCTGTGCAATTTTCGCTTGAAAGGCCAGCTTTTTGTAAAAAATCATTTGTTGGGGGTACACCTTCAAAAACTTCTATCGAGATGTCTTCCAGGGTTCTAGGGATTTCGCTCAGCCTTTCTACAATATAGTCCTTACTCCAGAACATATATTTCACTTCTTTTTTATATATATAGGGAATTCTGGGTAAAATGGTTTCTTTGTTAGGGTTGGGTTCTCAAAAATTCGTTTTTAATTTTGAGGTACCTGATTTTTAACTCCTCAGAATCTCCATACTAAACTTTGAATATACCTTTTAATATAATAATTTATTCATAATAAAAGTTAACAATTGGAATCAAACTTTTTGAGTTAACAAGAAAAATGAGAACTAACACCGCTGAATAAAATTTTCTCTTCCAGGAAAAGGCAGACTTTTTAGAATTAAGGGATTAATTAAAGGTTTACAAACCTGAAGAGATTTCCAATGCCTTTCTTGCGTTATCCAGCATATTATGGTCGTTATTGAAATAAACGTAGGTCTTTTCAGGGTCGAATGAAAGAATTTTTCTGAGAGTTTCACTAATTTCTTCCTGAGAATAATCGTAACTGTACCAGCTATTTCTTCCATGCATTCTCATATACACGTTTTCTCCGGGAAAGATGCGGTTCCTGTAGTCAGGCGAGTCTACGGACACCAGGGTTACTTTTCCAACAAGCCCTGAATATACCTCATCATTTCCTAGAAGTTCTTTATTCCTTATCTCCAGGGCAAACTTCTTCCCAAGTTTTGCTGCTTCTGCAAATCTGAGCGCCCTTTCGACATCATCAAACTTTGGAGGAACCTGAAAAAGGTAAAAATCAATGAGATGGTCCATGGGTTCGAAAAGCTCAAGGAAATTCTCCAGGATTTCCAGGGAGCTTTCACTGAGTTGTCGCCAGTGGGTTATGGATCTGTGAACCTTTATACTCCACCTAATTCCTGTTCCCTTCCTGTTCCAGCCTTCAATCTGCTCAGGTGAAGGCTGGAACAGGAAGGGAACAGGAATTAGG
>Ga0074193_1002569_pt1 | contig 15956 bp, 16 predicted proteins | sample EPASupsiteHSE605_FD_64523 | JGI IMG/M metagenome (GOLD analysis project Ga0074193, IMG submission 64523) | Bioremediated contaminated groundwater from EPA Superfund site, New Mexico - Sample HSE6-05 | ecosystem: Environmental > Aquatic > Deep subsurface > Groundwater > Contaminated ... | reverse complement strand
GACCAGCGGGTGGGGCGGGTGATGGTCGGGTACGAGGTGCGGGGCATGCGGTATCCCGGCCTGCTCGACAAGTCGCCGGCCCTCTCGCTCGTCGACCAGACGACCGCGGACGTCGACGGCGAGGGTCGCGACGTGAAGCGGCGGGCGCTGGTCTTCTCGTTCGATGTCGAGGTCTTCCGAAAAGCCCGCCTCGACGGGCAGGTCTGGCTCGATCCCGAGTCGGGCGGCGAGCCCGACGATACGTGCAACGCCGGGGGCTGCTGTACTTCTGATGAAACACCTGATGAACGAACCGACGGCGGGGATATCGAGGATTTCCAGGAGATCGGAGGGCATATCGCCGGGAGTGAGCTCGCGAGTTTCATCACGCCGGAATACACACAGCCTCCCGAGGCGGCGGAGAGAGAGCCCGGCTCCCCTCTGTGTACCGGATCTGATGAAAGAGTACAGAGCGATCTCGACAATTATCGTTCTGATCCTGGATCGGTTTCCGTTGCAGCGCCGGCTGGAAGTTCATCAGGTAGTACAACAGGGGGTACAACAGGCGATCTGGCAGGTCGTTGTTGTACTTCGATCGACCCCCACGCGTTCGTCCTGACGGACGGTCCGGAGTGGGAGCGGTGTTCCGTCTGCGGCAGGAAACCGTCGCACTACCGGGAGCGGTCGTCCGCCGGCCCGGCCGAACGGCGCCGGCTCTGCAGACGCTGTTACGGCCGGGCCGTCGGGCGGGAGCGGGCGAAGACGTCGCCGCTCGCCGGCACGTTCGACCCGTCGACGATGACGCGGGCCAAGGCGGAGGTCGGGCGGTGCTCGCACTGCCGGCTTCTGCCGGCAGCGTGGGCCGGCGGCGGCGTGCGGTTGTGTGAGAGGTGCTACGAGCGGGAGGTGCGGCGGGGGATTGCAGGAAGCATCCCGAGGGACTGCAATAGTACGATGAAGGGCAGGGCCGGAAGGGATCTTACATAACCAAAAAGGAAAACTGAATCTCAATTTCCAGTAACTACAAATTGATAGTATTTCCTTATTAATGAGTCAATATATTTGGGGCTCTTTTTATAGCATGAATACTTTTTAATCCTTGTCTCTCGGTTATTTTTTCTATTCTTCTTTACTGCGATTAGATTGTAAAAACCATCTCCTCGTTTTTCAGTGTTGTATGAGTACTCATAGGGCCCCGCAATTCCAATGCATTTCCCTTCAAAATCGCATGTCCAATAACCTTGAAAACTTAATTTCTCCAATGCCCGTCTCATTTCAAGGGCTGTTTTAAATCGTTTTTCGGGATTGACATGTGTTGATTTTTCGATAATCCTTTTCAATTTATCTGGGATGAATGGAAGATAGTATTGGGGTTGGAGGATTTTTCCTTGGACTACTCGGTTTTGATATTCTTGCCATCCGATTTCCGAATAGATGGCATTCAGGATTTTATCTCCATTTAGAAGTCTAAAAGCAGTAATTCCGGTTTGATAAATATCAGTTTGAACACTGATCTGATCGTTATGTATTGTCTCGGGTGCGACGTGAAGCCTATATACGTCGCTCGGTTGAACGGGAATTAGGTCGGGAGCATAGCGAGAGATTCCATAATCTGAAATAATCCCTTCACCTTTATTTCCGATTATAATATTTCGAGGCTTAATATCTCCATGAAATACCCTATTTTCGTGAAGATGTTCTAATCCTTTAAGTACGTGAACTAAAACCCTCATACCGTCCGATATTGGAATGAAACCGCGACTATTTGTTCTTTCTACGACAGATCCATTTTGATAGTATTCCATGGCTATGAGGAGTAATTGATATTCATTATACAGAGTTGCATCTACTGACAAAACTTTCATCAAATGATCATGTGTTAAATGGACGCCGATCTGAGCCTCAAAAAGAATCCGCTCCAACTCTTCTTCGCGCTTTGCCTCATCCTTTGATAAGACCTGGACCTTAACCGCAATTTCGCGATCAACAAATACATCTTGTGCAACCCAGACTTCACTAAAAAAGCCTCGGCCTAAGAAGCGTTTTAAGATATATTTATTAAGTTGGATTTCTGGACATAAACCGAGATTGATCGTCAATTAACAACAGCTCCTCCCGACCAAGCGGCCGCGATTGCGTCCGCCATTTGTTCGTTAAAGTATGTTTTTGATTTTCCTACCTTTTCTTCAACAAATGATTTTACTTCAGCCCTTTTTGTCCCGATTGAAGTATAAAATTTACTCTCTATTGGTTTTTGCTTTTGAGCAACAATAAAATGAATTATTCCATCCAATAAAGCACTATAATATCCTGATTTTGTAAGCGCGTTCCCGTATTCCTGCTGTTTGATCACAACCAACTCAACATCAGGGTATTGGTGAAATATTCGGTCGAATTCTGAGTATAACCAAGAGATTTTTTCTTCTGGCCTCGAAAAAGCAGCAGGAAAATCGAGTTTGTTCTCATCAGATTTGTTTACAAACTCTATTCTTTCTCCAGAGAAATCCAAAATAGCGTAGCGAACTGTTGTTAAAGATGTCCGAATTCCTAGTACTTGCATATCAAGTCTCCCTTGGGGTAAGACTAATCGTTTTTGTATACAGAAAAAGATTGAACTACGAGAAATTGAATCTTTTCAACAATCCACTTTCTTGAAAATGTTTTCAATTTCCGTATGAAAACGGGTAATTCATTTCACGGATATCAACGATAACGAAGAGATCCAGACGGGATTGTGAATCCCACCGCCAGCGAGGTCCGGTCGGACGACTTCATCCGCACGGACCCGTCGATACCCCGGCAACGTCGCCAGCGCCGTCGACCTGTCGACCATGACCAGGGGTCACGTCGTCGGTCGGGCAGTACTCGTACTGCGGTTTGCGCCGGCACCGGCGTGCGGGGCCCGGCCGTCGGCGTCGTCGGATCGCACTCCCCGTTCCCCAACGGGACGCGGGCTCGGCGGGACCGATTCTCCCTTCCTCGACCATAGATATCCCGTTTGTCCCGCGATCTGTTCCGCAGCACGGTTCCGGCCGATCGGCTCCGTGACCGCGCTCCGCCATTCGACGGAGCGATAAAAACGACGTCCTTATACCATACTGATACAATGAGAATATTACCACGACGGGCCGGCCCGTGAGGTCCCGGAGCTGTATATGCGACCCCACTTCACCACCCCTGTATGCCTGGCCCTGCTGGCCGCGGCCCTGCTCTGCACCGTCGCGCCGGCCGCCGCCACCCCCGCCGGCGAAACCTACCCGTTCGTCCGGAACGCGACGTATCCCAACGGCACTGCCTGGGACGTGGGACCAGCGTACGGGATCGCGATCAACACGACGGGCTACGTTTTTATCGGCGAGACCTATCCTCCCCGTGTTCGGGTCTTCGATCCGGCAGGGAACGAAGTGTCGCGATGGCAGGATCCGGAGTCATGGGATCTCTTGGGGATTGCCGTATCCTCTCAGTATGTGTATGTGGCCGACGTGAATACGCGCTGCGTCCGTGTCTATTCCCTCTCTGGAACCTCCCTGGGGGCGATCACGCTTCCCGGGGGGGCTCGACCTCTGCATGTAGCGGTCAATAGCACGGGGTATGCCTTTGTTTCGTGCAATTCCGGATCGGTTTGTGTTATCAGGCCCGGCGATACCACCGCGACGGAGTTTGTTCTCGGGCTTGAGAGTCCGCATGCCCTCGCTGTGAACAGAACGGGCTGCCTGCATGTCGCTCATAGGGCGTCCACGATCGTTAACATATTCGATACGGACGGCAACCCAGTGCCGGATTTAAGCACCTCTTCTCCGGTATTCGATGGCATGACATTCGATGCCTCCGATCATCTCTTCGCATGCGAGTATACTGAGGTTGGCCTGTTCCACGGGTATTCCCCCTCAGGCTCCTCTCTCGGCACCAGCGAGGCAGGGTTCCTGAATTATCCATCGGGCATCGCCGTGACCGCGTCGGGGGAGGCCTACGTTCTCAATCGAGATGGTGGCAACGTCAGTATCTTTCGGGTCGGTGTGCCGCCCACGCCGGCACCCACCCCCGGCTCGTTCGGTTCGTTCGCCGCATATCCCGAGTCCGGGCCGGCCCCGCACCTGGTGCAATTCCTGGACTACACGGCCAACGGCCGGACCTGGTCCTGGGACTTCGGTGACGGCGGTACGTCCGATCGACAGTACCCGACGCACGTGTACAACCAGTCCGGTCTCTACTCCGTTTCCCTGACCGTCACCGACTGGTCAGACAGAACAAACACAAAGACGCAGTACCACCTCATCCGCGTCACCGAGCCCGTGACGCCGGCGCCGACACCCGTCGCGGAGTTCTCCGCGAACGCGACCGCCGGCTGCTCGCCGATGACCGTCGCGTTCACGGACGCGTCGTCCCCATCACCGTACCACCGGTGGTGGACCTTCGGCGACGGGAGTTCGTCCACCGACGCGAACCCGGTACACACATACTCCAGAGCAGGGACGTACACGGTGAACCTGACGTCCTGGACACCCATCGGCACGGCATCGACCTCGAAGAGCGCGTACATCACGGTCGGCCCAGACTCGCGGGCGCCGATGGCGAACTTCACCCTGAGCCGTGCATCGGGCCCAGCGCCGCTCTACGTAAAGTGCACGGACATGTCGACCGGCTCCCCGACGAGCTGGCGGTGGTCGTTCGGCGGCCTGGCCTGGACCACGGTGACGAACCCGTCGGTGATCTTCCGTCAGCCCGGCAGCTATGCCATCTCCCTGACCGCGACCAACGCGTACGGCTCGTCGACGGCGACAAAAAACCTGACCGTGACCGGGGCGATGCCGAGGTCCGTGCGGGGCTCGGTTGTCAGCGTCGTCTGATAACAACCCTTCTTTCGTCTTTCGAGGCCGGATTGTGTAACGCGGGTCGCGGCCTCGGCCGGCCGGTGCTCGCACTGCGGTTTACCCCGGCACCGGCGTGCGGCTCTGCAAGGGGTGGTACGAGCGGGAGGTGCGGAGGCAGATGGAGCGGGGTTCCACTATGGTGAGCGCCGGGGCCTGTCCGGAGCCGGCCCGGGGACAATAGTGATTGGGGGATCAACGATCGCCGGCGCTCGACTCACAGAAGGGAAGCAGTGCCGTATCACCGCGGCGCGGGAAATGCCCGAACCTGCTCCCAGCAATGGGTCGATCGAAAGAGGATAATGGTAAGCTGGGCGCTGAAACTATTCTCCGGGGATCAGGTTCACGAACGCAAAAATGGGGTGTGGTGCACGTTACCGCGACGCCTGGACCTTCGGGTACCGGGAGAGCACCGACGGGAGCGAGGAGGCCCAGCCGATGTCGGGGGGATTGTAGGATGCCGGGATCAGGTAGGCAGCAAAGGTCGTTGCCTCTCTATCCACTCCCCCCGTGATGAACGATGTCCTCCAGCTCCCGTCTGCCGCGATCGTGGTGTACGGCGAGTCCCAGTAGGGTTTGGGCCCCCACCAGTTACCACGAACCTTGATGTAGAGGGTAACCCGGTATTGCGATGGTGACACACCCGAGACCTTCCCTGTCACGTAGCTGGTCGTGCTCGACCTCGACGGTATCGAGGTGAACCAGATACGGGGGGTGGTCGCGGGTTTCTTCACCGTGAACGCGTTGTACTTCACAACGGTCTTTCCGCCGGACTTCACGACGACATTCCACGTGCCTGTGGCCGTCGATGCGGAGATCGGGAGTTTACAGGTGATCCGTGTAGTCCCCGCGATTGCCTCCCCCGTCGCGTAGATGGTCGGCTTCCCGGACTTCCGCAGCTCGACCTGGGCCCCTTTCTGGAAGCCCGTGCCAGAAACGGACGCGCTTATCGTTGTTCCGACGTTCCCTGTGGAGGGGGAGATCGCCGAGATCTTAAGAGTGCTCAACGCACGCTCCTGTGGTACAGCGGCACTGACCCCGGAGACCAGAGCCGCGACCAGGACAAGGGTCACGGCTATGAGAACGAAGGGGCTTCGATGCTTCGATCTTAAAATTGACATATGCCTACCTCATTTTGTGTATGTGTTTCAGTCATCTCGCGGGGGACCGCGTCACCGAATTCACACACGATTACGATACCGCTTTCGAACATCTGTGCCAGACCTGACCGTGCCGTTTCCAACCGGCAGTCGTAATCACCTGAGTGAAGAACAACAGCGAGGTCCTCACTTTCTAAGACCGTTCAAACACTTATTTTTTGGCATTTATTTTTTCATTTATGTATTACAATTATTGATTTTGTCTATCGAATTATATCTTGTGAATTTCGTATGCCTGCGTCGGCTGTATGTAAAAAAAGTGACTCCGTCATTCGTGCCACCTTCACGTGCGGCATGAGACGATTGTTGGATGGTCGCCCTGATCGGCCCGGGTCGATATACCCATGAGGAGAGGCGATGGAGACCTTTTTCCGGGAACATGGCCTCCTGGTATCGTCGATGGATGGTCTTTCCTGTGGCTGCAGCCGTCCTTGGTCGCATCCGGCGGCCAGCGCTCATCCGTACTCGGGAGCCGGCTCGCGGGCCGGCGGATCGAGGTCGTGAAGTCGTTCTGCGTTGAGGCCGCGATCTACTACCGGGCCCGCGAGGACGGGACGATCGACGCGGCGGAGGCGCAGGAGCTCGCAAAGGCCGTCGACCGGTTCTTCGTCGACCTCGAGGCCGCCGGCCGAGTGCTGCTCGAGGAGGAACCGTGCCGGACCCCGTGATCGCGGCCGGAGCGCGAGCCCGATAGGGAAAGCCGGCCGGCCCTGCGATCTCACGACCACCCCCGTCTGAAAAACGCTATTGCATCGGACTGCGAAGATCTCGGGCATGAAGGCGTGGGTCAAGGACACCGCGGGACTCGGTATCGTGCTCTGGCTGCTCGGGTACCTCGCATCCATGGTGCTCTTCTTCACACCGTTCGCCGGCATCATGGGCTGGATCATCACCGCGGTCTTCACCCCGGTTACCGTCGCAATCGCCTGGTGGTGGTTCAGGGCGCGGCGCCTTCCCCTCGCCTACTACGTGAAGGTCGGGGCCGCCTGGACCCTGATCGCGGTCGTCTTCGACTACCTGTTCATCGTCCTCCTGCTGCAGGCCGAGTACTACCGCCCCGACGTCTTCGTCTACTACGCCCTGACCTTCCTGATCCCGGTGGGCGTCGGCCTCTACCTCGCACGGGGCCGCGAGGGATCGGATGCGGCGGATCTGAGATGAGGCGCAGAACCGATCCGCGATGACCGTGGTCGCCCGCGTTTGAGCGTCATAAATCTCCCGAAATACAATGAATATTCGGTGCATTGCACCAGGAGAAGAGAGATGGGGGATTTCGTTCAGAAGACAGTCACCCGGTCGGCGGCTCGCGTGCTCGCGGCCCCGATCGAGGATGCCGCGACGTTCGATACGATCGTCGCGGGGGTGATCTCGGGCAACCCGTTCGGGTGCACCGGGTATCAGTACGGCTCGGAGACGCATCCGGCCGTAGAGAAGACCAAGGAGCGGTACACGGCGAAGATCGCGTACCAGGACACGGAGGCGAAGACCGTCGGGCTCGTATCGGCGCAGTCGCCCTCGCTCGCGGCCTACACCGCGAACGTGACCGCGCTGCTCGCGAACGGCGCCGTCGCCACCGCCATGGGCGGGACGGCCATGCACGCTCAGGAGGACGACACCTTCTCGGCCACGCTCAAGTGTCATGCTGCAAGCGGCGAGATCTTCACGCTTGCGCTCTCGCGGACGGCGGTCATGCTCGCGTCCTACGAGGACGACGCGATCCGCGCCGCGGTCGAGGCCTGGGCCGACACCGTGCCGGCGCTCGCGTGAGCACATGGACCTCGTCGGGATCGGTATCGGTTCGGTCGTGGGGTTCCTGGTGATCGGGATCCTGCGGCGGCTGGGACTCCGGCCGGCACGGGGTGGGGAGGAGACCCGCGCCGGCACGGGATCCCGGTGAGGCCGAGATCCGGGATCGGAGAGGCAGATGATCGGGGGGATCCTGCGACAGGGATCCCCGTATCTATTCTTGTGTAATCGTCCCTCTCTCCGCCGGAACGATACGGAACCACGGCCGGTCGGGACTCGTCGACGGGGGACGAATGACCGTGACCCTTCGTCGGCTCAATCCCAGTGGATCGCGGCGCCATCGGGGTCCTGCTCCATCCGCTGACCGCAGCGCGGGCAGGCACGGTCGTGCCACGGATGGACCCGGCCGTCGCAGGTCGGACACCGAAGCGCGCAGTAGGACCCCACGCTGTCGGGGTCCCACGGCGTCTCCGAGCTGACGACGTCCGCGACCTCCGCACACCGGTCGCAGACCACGGTGCGGGTCGCGACGACAAAACCGCAGTCGTCCCCGCCCGAGACCACTGCCGAATATCCGCAGCCGGAACAGACGAACTGGCGGAGGGTACCCATCAGGTCCCCTCGAACGACCGGTGCAGCCCGGACGCGTACGACTCGGGTTCGGATATCGAAGCGGCCGCGGGACGGTCGGGCTCCGCGGTCCGGGACCGTATCGCCCGATGGTTGATCATACGTACTATAAGCGGGACTTCAATCGGAAAAGCGCTCTGGCTCATACGGGATCACGCCGCTGCCGGCGCCGCCGACCGCGGAGCGATCGCGCTCTTCCCCATACCGAACCGGAGCCTCACCGGGAGGACGATCGTTATCGGCGAAGCGGGAGATGCCTCCGTCACGGCAGCGCTGCTCGGAAAACCCGGTCGGGGACGATCCCCTCGACGTCCGGAATAGATGCGGGGGCGTCGGGGGCAGACGGCTGTCACGCACCATGTCAATCCAACATTCGGTTACCTTTTGAATCAAGACAATTATTTTTATAGATCCTGATGGCACTATTGGTTATAACAGAGGTCAGGTTAACCATGACTCCAGAGGAATACCGGAACATCATCTCGAATGCGATCGACAGCGAGGTCGAAGCCTACTCGTTCTACAACTCGGTCTCCGAGAAGGTCGAGGACGCGAACCTGAAGTCGCTCTTCAAGGAGCTCGCCGGCGAGGAGAAGGGACACCGCGAGTACCTGCAGAAGCTTCTGAGCCGTGACATTGCATCTCTCGGCTTCTCGACGACGAGGGACTACAAGGTCGGCGACTCCATCCTCACGCCCGCCCTGACTCCCGACATGAAGCCCGTCGACGGCCTCGTGGTCGCGATCAAGAAGGAGCTCGCGGCCATGCAGATGTACACGCAGCTCGCGAACAGCTCCGACGATGCCGAGGTGCAGAAGCTCTTCACCGACCTCGCCGCGATGGAGCGGGGGCACAAGGCCCGGCTCGAAGACATCTACACCAACATGGCCTTCCCCGAGGCCTGGTAACCTCACCCCCTCTTTTCGGCAATAGCGGCTCGAACCGTACGGCCCGGTTCCCGACGATCGGCGCCATCGGGACGGCGGCGGAGCTCTCCAGTATCTACCACAATCGATATCAGGGTGATCGGCACGGTAGCCGAGGCGGGGGCGATCCCTGGCCGTCTACATCTCGTCCTTCGACTCGTCTGCCCGGATCACCTTGCGGTCACGTTCCTCCCGTCCGGAGTCCTGATGTACTCGGCGGATTCTACGCTGGTCTCTTCCTTGGTGAATTGTTTCTCGTCCTCGGAGGTCATGAACGGGGATGCGCCTGGTCGATGATGAGGTCTTCGGTCGGGGCGACGATCGGGGAAAGAGAGAGTCGGACCGCGTGCGATTGGGGGTCTCCTTTCCGGACCGCGTGCTGTTCAAGGAACGGGTCCGGAGGCGTCTCGTCCCCGCAAGTCGGCAGCCTCCTGCCGGCGATGGCGCTCGGCCCGTATCATATCCTTTCGCTCTTCGAGATCCATCCGGTATTGTTCGGCGTCGGTCCTCTTTCGCGTGGGTTGAACATAGTACGGTTGGGGATCGGCCTGCTGCAGGGCGTAACATTCCGAATGCCAGATATTGTACGGGCCGGAGCCCCGCCAGTCGAACACGAAATCCTCACCCAGGATCTTCCCGCCGCACCTTCGGCAGACGAGGGTTCCCAACCGGATACGGCCCCATATCTTGAAGATCCGGAGCGCGATGCTCCGTGCCACCGCTCTTCGATTCTCCTCCTCGGTGAAGGGCCGGCCGTCGCCCTCCCGATGATATCTCGTCGTGATATCGTGAACCGTGGGCGCGATGGATTCGGCGACCAACGGGTAAAACCATTCCGGCATCGGATACCTCTCGGGCCAGCAGGTCGACTGGTTCTCCCCGATCCAGTCGATCAGGTATTCGGCGGTGATCGTGGTCCCCTCGGACCAGTAGTCCTTCCGATATCTCCTCATGGTCTCCATTCGAACCGTTCAGCCGGCGTTTTCATCCACCTTCGGGCCACCATCGGATCGTTCATTGTGCGTTCCGTACGAAGAGCGTATCTCGATCGACGGACAGGTACCTGTTTCGGGCGTGCGAAGGGGATCGAGAATCCCTCTCTGGTAATCAGTTACGATAAACCAGTTAATCCTTTCTCTCTCCGTTCGGTGTAAGAACAGCCGGGACCCCAGGATCATGCTCGGCGAACAGGGCGAGCTCGATTTCGCCCGGAGTCATCCGCAACGCGACGGCGGTCCGAAAGGAGCTGCCACCACGGCCTCTCCCTGAACCTCACCGACACCGGTTACAACCGGGTCCTCAAGTTCGACCCGAACGGAACCCCCCTCGCCCAGATAGGCGGGTCCGAGGACGCCGGGAACATGGGAGACGAGGGCGCTCGCGGCCGGGAGACGGGCGGCTCAGCAGTCCCGGGGGCGTTGCGATTGACCGTGCCGGCAATGTTTACGTCGCCGACTCGGGCAACAATCGGATCTACAAGTTCGTCCGGGATGGGGCAACCCCGACACCCACCGTCCCGCCGTTGAAGCCGGTCCCCGGCGGCGCCGGAGTCCCGCGCGATCCGAACAACGATGGTCCGTACGAGGAGGTGAACGGCAATGGGCGGAAGGACTTCGCGGACGTGGTGCTCTACTTCAACCAGATGAGCTGGTGCGAGGCGAACGAACCGGTGGCGGCGTTCGACTACGACGGTAACGGACGAATCGATTTCGCCGACGTCACAAGGCTGTTTAACCACCTCTAATTCTTATACCGCCGGCAGCGGCCGGCCCGTGCTGCTCGGGACCACCGAGCGGCTCGAGTTCGTCGACGCGCCATGCCGTGTCGCGGACCTGGCCCGGTACCGGGCGCGTGGTGACGCGATGAAGGGCAACCGCATCCGGTTCGTCGCATGCCGGCCGGTGGTGGGTGGCGGGCGTCCACGAGGCGTCGCCCAATCCAGGGCCGACATGGGGCCTTGTCTCTCCCCTCGCTCGGTTGCGCCGGCCGGCGAGGGCCTGCGATCGGGCGGACACTCAGGGGGAGAAGCGCCGTACCGCCGGTTGTGAGTAGAAAAGGAGTAACCGATCATGGTCGGCGCCCCGGTGCCCGGTCCCTGTCTATGGTATGGGCTCGAGCAGGATCGCCTTGACCCGTTTTCCGATCCAGGACGGCGGAATGAGGACGTGGGCCGAGTTGCCCTGCCTGGTCGCCTTCTTCTCCACGACGTCGTACCCGGTCAGTTCGATCCGCATGGGTTCCATGTCCACACGTCGCGCTCCGGATATTTAATGGATCAGGTAATGTTCGATCATCGTTCGGTAGTCCCCGTCGCGTCTTTCAATTATGTTCGAACATAATTCGAACAATTAAATATCATCGACACCTTGTGAATAATGCGAAACACAGCGGTGGACCCAGGAGGCCGACCAGTGTGCGGAGCCTGCGAAGCCATCGGAATCGCCGTGCAGTAGCACGACGCCATCCGGCTGACCCCGATGAAGGATGTTCGGTCGACGTCCTCCATCGCCGCAGAATCGCTCCGGCTCCTCTTTGGCCGGCGGTCCGTGCCGCTCTGCCGGCTCCACGTGGCCAGGGACATCGTGATCTCCGAGCCGGTAGAATAGGGGTTGTTCACGGCCGGGAGACGTCGACGATCACCGGGCAGTGATCGCTGTACGGGATCCAGTCGGCGAAGGTCCCGACGCGGACGTTCTCGACGCGCCACGCCTCGGGAACGAAACAGTAATCCAGGTGGAACGGCCAGTCGAGGCGTTTCTGGTGGTAGTAGGTCGCGTCCGCCTCCTCGCCGTGCGGAACGCCGTGAAACTTGTGGTAGGCGCTGACCAGTCCGAACTCGTCGCGGAGTCTCCGGACCAGGTCCAGGTGCCGGGGGGCCTTCTTCGTCCTTTCGACGGTCGGGGTGCTGTTGAAGTCGCCGGCGATCACGCAGTCCTCTTCCCGGATCCAGTCGGCGTACCGGTCGAGGTCGTTCCAGATCGCCCGGACGTAGGTCGGGTCCTTCTGAGCCCAGAGCATGAGCACCCGGAAGGGCTTCGCCCCCGCGATGCGGACCGGGACACAGGACGGGCATTCGAGCTCGCAGGCCGCCGGCTCGAGCCGTGCCATGAGCGACGGGTCGACCGCAACGACACCGGACTGTGGAGGATAGCTGCCGAACCGGCATCGGTCCGGCGCGTCCGACTTCGGCCGACCGACCTCCTGGAACAGAGCAACGGCGGGTGCATACGCCTGGAGGCGCGGCGCCCGGTCCTCGTACGGCCCGTGTCTGCAGTTCCAGGTGCCGATCCTCAGGGCGGACCAGGCGGACCAGGAACCATCCGGTGTGCCCTCCCCCATTCGACCTTGTTCGTCCGTCACGACAATCGGATCCCGATATTCTATCTACCATCGGTTCTACTTAGACTGGTCCTCGCCGCCCCCATCTTCCGCTATGCCGGTGCGGGTTCGGACACCGGCCGGACGGATCGGCCGGCCGCGAGCGGGTGCCGCGTTCGCCCTCCGTTACCGCCCGAATCCGCCGGGGGGCTCCATCGAGCCGTTCGTTGCCGTTGAACGACCGGGCCGTCGATCGAATCCGGATCTGCCCCCATGTCAGCATCCTTATGAGAAACCTGCACGAGACTAGTAGGGTCCGCCGGAGCGCACATGAATAAGACGATGGTAGAGAACGCCCGCAACGGGACGATCACCGGAGCGATGAAGGCAGTCGCTGCAGCCGAAGGCATCGATGCGGAGCTCCTTCGCAGCCGGATCGCGGACGGGAGCGCCGTGATCATGGAACGGGGAACAGTGGCGATCGGGATCGGCAAGGGGCTTCGGACGAAGATCAACGTCAACCTCGGCACCTCGACCGATAAGGTCTGCGTGGAGGACGAGATCCGGAAGGCCCGCATCGCCGAAGAGTTCGGCGCCGACACCATCAGCGACCTCTCCATGGGCGGGGAGATCGACACGATCCGGAGAGCGATCCTGGCCGGCACGACCCTGCCCATCACCACCGTCCCGATCTACCAGACCGTCGTGGCGCATGGGATGAGGGAGATGACCGCCGACGACATCCTCGCGACGATGCGGATGCAGGCGAAGCAGGGGGTCAGCTCCTTCGTCGTCCACTGCGTCAACCCCGCGATGCTCTCGGCGTTCCGAAAGAAAGAACGTGTCCTGGGCGTCGTCTCGAAGGGCGGGTCGATCACGAGCGCGTTCATGCTCCTGAACGAATGCGGCAACCCGTTCATCGACCGCTTCGACGAGGTGCTCGCCATCTGCAGGGAGCACGAGATCGTCCTCTCGCTCGGCAACACGGCGCGGAGCGGGTGCATTAACGACCGCAGGGACAGGGCGCAGGTCGAGGAGGTGCGCCAGAATGCCGTCCTCGCACGCCGGGCGCACGATGCCGGCGTGCAGGTGATCATCGAAGGGGCCGGGGGGCATATCCGGCTCGACCGGATCCCGTCGTACATCAGGTACTACAAGCGGAAGGCGGACTTCCCCCTCTTCGTGGCCGGCCCGCTCCCCACGGACATCGCGGCCGGCTACGACCACATCGCGGGATGTGCCGGGGCGAGCGCAGCGAGCGCCGCGGGCGCCGACTACCTCTGCTACATCACGCCCGCCGAGCACCTCGGCCTCCCCTCGCCCGAAGCGGTGAAAGAGGGCCTGATCGCGTTCCGGATCGCGGCGCATATCGGCGATACGGTCAAGTTCAAAGACAGATGCGACCGTCAGGACCGGGAGGTCGCCCGCCTCCGGGCGGACCTCGATCGCGAGGGGCAGATCCGGTGCGCCATCGATCCTGCACGGGCCCGGGAGCTCTCGGACGGGGAGGAGGAGTGCACGATGTGCGGGGAGTTCTGCGCGATCAAGATCATGCGAGAGTTCTGATCGTTCGGACCCTCCGGGCATCATTTTTGAATAGGATCGACCCGTCCGCGGACTGGAAGTGCGGGGGAAATTCCCGGCATGCACTGAGGACGTCGGTTCGCGTGCCCTCATCGCGCCGTCCGTCCGAAGAGCGCTACGAGTCCCCGTCGTCGACGGCCGCGAGCGGGAAGTGCCGGCGGTAGACCTCGCGCCGCTCCTCGAGGTCGGTATGGAGGTAGACCTCGGTCGTCTTGATCGAGGTATGGCCCAGGTTCTCCTGGACCACGCGGAGGTTTCGGCTCCGGCGGTAGAGTTCGCTCGCGTAGCTGTGTCGGATCGTGTGCGGCGTCACGCCCTCGGGCGCGTACTTTTTGAAGAGGAGCTGGACCGTCCGCGTCGAGATCGGCTTCTGCCCGTAGCCCACGAAGAGCGGGCCGGCCGTGCGCTCACCGATGAACTCGTCGATCGCGTCCGCGGTCGCGTCGTCGAGAAAGACCGTACGTTCCTTGTTCCCCTTGCCCACGACCCGGATCACGCCGTCGTCGAGGTCGATCGCCTCGATGCGCATCGCACAGAGCTCGGAGACCCGCACCCCGGTCGCGTAGATCAGCCGGACGATCAGGCGGTCGCGAGGGTCCTCGATCGACCGCAGCAGACGGGCGACCTGGCGGTGCTTGAGGCAGTGAACCCCGGTCCTCCCCACCTTCGGCCGCTCGATCCGGGCGACCGGGTTCGCGTCGACGATGCCCTGGGCCACCAGGAAGCGGAAGAAGGAGGAGTACGAACAGATGATTCGGTTCAGGGTCCGGGGTGAGAGGCTCCGCCCCTGCGAGAGGCGGGCGAGGTGGTCGTAGAGCGCGGCCGTCGTGACCCCTGTCGGCGATGGGACAGCACCGCTGTCGCTCCGTTCGGCGAGGCCGGCCGCGAGCGCCCGGAGCGAGCGCCGATAGGTCGCGATCGTCCGCTCGGAGTAGTGGCGCATGCGTAGGAACTCGACATAGCGGTCTACCCAGTCCTCGAGCGAGCGGTCCTCCACGCTATACCACTGTGTGTCGGACCTCCTTGATGATTTCGCAGAATGCCTGGATGATGAGAGGACATGGCAACCCACACGACACGGTGCCGCCGGATCCGGCCGGCATCACCGCCGAGCTCCTGTCGACCCCGAGTCCGGCAGATCCGGCGAAAAGGGCCACGTCGTTGACTGTCCTCTCTTCAACAGACTCATATAGCATCATATGGTTTATGGAGCAGGCTCCAGCCCCTCCCCGGCGCCTGCTCGAACCCGGAACTCCCCGTTATTCACGAAGAGAATGCACAGGAGACCCGAAGTACACCCGGATCAGGGCCGACCATCCGCCCCGCGATGCGAGCGGATTCGCGCTCGACCGGATCGATCGCAGGGCAGGGAACGGCAGAAACGCATCGGAGCCCCATTGTTGAAACCCCATAAACCGAATTCGGGTTTATGCCGGTCCGAACTGGGAGGAATGGGCCCACGCCGGCTCCGGGATGCAGATGCCGATTCCATTCACGATAGCCTTATCTCGGCCGCACCAGACATCGTACGCGTGATCGGATCGAAGGAGGACTACCGATTCTACCTCGAGGCCGACCGCGTGGCCCTGAACGTCGACTCCTGGTGGCCCAAGTACTTCTCGCACGACATCTGGCGGTTCGAGCGCCATCTCCGGAGGCTCGAATACTGGAAGAACTGCCGGCGCTCGGCCCTCGCCCGGCCGATCTACTAACTCCTCTACTGGCGTTTTCGCCGACTACCGCTC
>Ga0074193_1002568_pt1 | contig 15962 bp, 15 predicted proteins | sample EPASupsiteHSE605_FD_64523 | JGI IMG/M metagenome (GOLD analysis project Ga0074193, IMG submission 64523) | Bioremediated contaminated groundwater from EPA Superfund site, New Mexico - Sample HSE6-05 | ecosystem: Environmental > Aquatic > Deep subsurface > Groundwater > Contaminated ... | reverse complement strand
CGTGCTCTTTGCCCTGGGGCCGGTGACGATGACCCCCCAGATCCTGGACCGGTTCGAACGGCGCGAGATCTACCTCGTCATGGCCGTGCTCCTCGGGATCGCCGGGGTGGTCGCACAGGTCAGGGGCTTCAACGAGAGCCTGGTGGGGATCGGCATCTCGCTCGCCCTGCTCCCGCCCGCGGCCGTCGCGGGGATCGCGCTCGCCCTCTTCAGGATCAACGCGCTCTCGGCCCTGGCCCTGGCCTTCGATAATATCATCGGCGTCATGATTGGCGGGTTCCTGGGCATCTTCTACTTCCGGCTCGGACCCTCGGACTGGGGCCGGCAGGCGCTGGTCCGGCGGGACCTGCTCCGGGTCTTCGGGGTCCTGATCGTGCTGCTCGCCCTGATCTGGGTGAGCTTCCGCTTCACGGGATAACCCGGCGGGGAGAAACCCCTAAATAGCGACCTCCGCCATATGAAGCCATGGACTCCCGGACGCCGATCGTTGCCCTGCTCCTCCTCGCGGCCCTGAGCGGGCAGGCGGTGAGCGCTGCAGGGACCGGGACGTTCACCCTCTCCGACGCGGCGGCACCGGTCGGGCAGAACGGCGTGACGACCCTGGTGCTCAACGCGACCTGGGACCCGCCGGCCGCGGACATCTGGCTGAACGTCCGGTACGACCCGGACGTGATCCGCTACGAGCGGACCCGCTTCCTGGTCGGGGGCACGGTGACATCCACCCGGACCCAGGCCGGCACGATCCTCGTGCAGCTCGTCGACCCTGCCGGTGAATACCGCTCCGGGCCGCTCGCGGAGTTCACGTTCTCGGGCCTGCAGAACGGCAGTTCGCCCCTGGAGATCGAACTCCAGCACGTCCGTTCCTACCCGGACGGGCGCCCCGTCGAGATCACGGACTCGGCCGCGACCGCGCCGGGGCAGTTCACGGTTACGCTCCCTCCTGCGCCGAACGGAACCGCTGCTCCCACGGAGATGCCGAACGTAACCCCTTCGGGCACGCCAGCGTCAACCCCGCCCGCGACCGTACGGCCCACGCTCCCGACGCTTCCGCCGACGTTCGGCACCGCAGCGCCCGCGACCACGGTCCGCTACGGCGACGACTATACGGGAGCGGTCTCGCCGACGGCGACCGTCTCCCCCGCCGGAACCGCGCCGGCGTCGAACCGCACGATCGGCGAGCTCGTCGGAGCCAACCCGGACTTCTCGGTCTTCGCGAACGCGACCAGGACCGCCGGGCTCTTCGAGGTCCTCGAGAGCCGGGGGCCGCTGACCGCGTTCGTCCCGACCGACGCGGCGTTCGCCGCGCTTCCAGCCGGGGCGCTCGAGGACCTGTTCGGGAACAGGACCGCGCTCGAGGCGCTGGTCCGGTATCACCTCGCGCCGGAGACGCTGACCGTCGCGGACGTGACCGCACGGGCCTCGGTACCGACCCTGCTGGGTGTGCCGCTCCGGATCGGCGTCCGGCCCGGCGGGGCTGTGGGGATCGACGGCGCGAACCTGACCCTGCTCGACATCCCCGCGAGGAACGGGATGGTCCACATCGTCGACGGCGTGCTGGTCCCGCCGGACCTCGCGCTCCTCACGCCGACGCCGACGCCGACGCCGTCGACCACGGCGACTCCGTCGCGGCAGCCGACCACGACAGGCCCGACGACACGCGCCGGGACGGGCGCGGCCCTCGTCGCGATCGGAGCCTTCGCCGTCGTCGTGCTCCTCCGCCACCGGGTCCGGTAAGGCGGGGACACGGTCGGCATGCAGGGGCGTCCGTCGAGCTCACTCCTCCGCGTCGAGCCAGCCCCGGTACTTCTCGTTCGTGTCCCGCATGTCGTGCCAGAGCCAGACCATGCGGTCGAGGAACCAGAGCTTGCCCAGGTAGACGAGCGCGGCACCGAAGAGCGTCGGCCAGACCTCGAACACGACCACGCCCCAGGCGACGAAGAGCATGCCGACCCCGCCCACGGCCGAGAGGACGTTCGGGGCCCGGCGGTGGTGGGCCGGCACGGGCACGGCATCGCGGTTGAGCCAGACGCGCTCGCCATAGACCGCCTTCGACGCCCAGTGGTCGATGGACCGGGGAGCCGGGAAGAGGCGGGGGTTGAGCCAGGTCCAGAGCAGGGCGGCCGCCACCGGCAGGACGGCCCACCACCCGAGCCAGAGGCGGCTCCAGACCGCGAGGATCAGCACGGGGAGGACCGTGTTGCGCAGGGCCACGCTCCAGGGGTTCGCGTGGCGGCGCCAGGTCTCGTCGTCCAGGCGGAAGGCCGCCGCGATCCGCCGCTCGAGCGTCATGGCAGTCTGTTGGATCGTCCGGCATTAATCCCAACCGGAATGCGCCCGGGGCGAACTCATCCATCCCCGGGCAAGGGGCTCGTGCGGGCCGATTTACTGCTCGGCGTTCGCACCCGATCCCCGATCTGGCCTGAGCAACCAGTTCTGGGAGACGACGGGCGTGATCACGGTCGTTATCAGGCTCATCAGGATGACGGCGACGAAGATCTCCTGGCCGATCACGCCGGCGTTCAGTCCGATCAGGGCCACGATCATGGCGACCTCTCCTCGCGGGGCCATCCCGAAGCCGATCACGGCCGCATCCTTCCACGAGTAGCCGAAGAGCCGGGCCGGGAGGCCGCAGCCGACTAGTTTCGTCGCGATCGCGACGAGGGTGATGGTGCCGACCAGGACCGCGATGGCCGGGGTGAGCGCCCGGAGGTCGACGATGATCCCGAGCGAGACGAAGAAGATGGCGGCGAAGATGACCTGGAGGTACTCGGCCCCCTCGCGGGGGTCCTTGCTGTGGCAGAGAGCGATCTCGCGGCACGAGACCCCCGCGATGAACGCGCCCACGATCGCCGAGAGGCCGATCAGCTCGGCCACCATCGCGTAGAGGAACGCGATCGCGAGGGCCGTGATGAAGACGAACTCGGGGTACTGCCGGGCGAGCGGCCGGCAGTCGAGGGCGCCGAGCAGGGGCGAGACGATTTTGATCCCAACCAGGAGGCCGAGACCGATGAAGAGGACGGCCGAGACCAGGCTCGTGGCGATGGCCGAAAGCTCGATCGCCCCCCGGATCGTGTCCGTCGTGATCCCCAGGACGAGGAGGGCAAGGACATCGTCGATCACGGCCGCGCCGATTATCGCCTTCGCGGCCGGGGATTCGAGATGCCCGAGCTCCTTGAGCACGTTCGCCGTGATCGCGATGCTCGTCGCGGTCAGGGCCGTGCCCACGAAGAGGGCCGAGGCCGTCGAGTACCCGAGTGCGGCCGTCGTGAGGTAGCCGCCGACCCAGGGGACGATCACGCCGAGGCCGGCGATGGCCAGGTAGCGGGGGTCGGTCAGGTCCCTGACGCAGAACTCGAACCCGATCGTGAAGAGGAGGAAGATCGCGCCAAGGTGAGCCAGGGATTGGACAAAATCCGTGTAGGTGATCAGCCCGAGCACGGACGGCCCGACCACGATGCCGACCAGGATCTCGCCGACGACCGCCGACTGGTTGATCCGGGACGCAATCACGTACCCGGCGAGCGCGACGAAGAGCAGCAGGCTCATCTGGAACTCTATCGAGGCCAGGATCGACTCGGTCACGTCCCTCTCTCCGGTCTCCCGGCGGACAGTCCCCGCAGCTGGAGCGGAGGCGCCGTCTTCCATGTCGCCATCGCCTTTGATTGCGTCCCCGATCGATTAAGGTTTTTCCCGATCCGCGTCCCTTCGTGCCGACGCGGCACCGTCAGCGCATGCTGTGCGCGGGGCGACGGAGCCGCTTGTACACCTCCATCACGACCAGGACCGAGGAGGCGAGTACGATAAGCGTGCCCCAGGCCGTCGCGCTGATCGGCCCGGTGCGGAGGATTCCTGCCAGCACTGGCGTATACATCGCCGCGGCGTTGACAAGCGCGGCCCCGAGCACCGAGACGATGAGGAGCCGATTGTGGAGGAGCGGGATCCGGAACACGGACCTCGTCTCGGACCGGGCGTTGAAGACGTGGAAGTTCTCGAAGAGCACGAAGAGGACGAGGAGCAGGGCCCGGGCCTGCTCCTCGGCCATCCCCGTGCCGAGCAGCCACGCCCAGACGCCGAACCCGATCAGGCTCATGGTCGTCGCCGCGATCAGGGTCTCCTCGACCATCAGCCGGTCGAAGAGCCCCTGCTCGGGCGGGCGCGGCGGCCGGCGCATCGCCCCCGGCTCGCCCGGCTCGAAGGCGAGGCCCACGTGCTGGATCCCATTCGTGACCAGGTTGAGCCAGAGGAGCTGGACCGCCACGAGCGGCAGGGGCAGGGCCGCGAGGGTGGAGAGGAGGAAGAGCAGCACCTCGGCCGCGCCGGTCGAGACGAGGAGATAGGTGACCTTCCGGACGTTGTCGTAGGCGAAGCGCCCCTCCTCGACTCCGGCCACGATCGAGCTGAACCGGTCGTCGACCACGATCATCGAGGCCGTGTCCTTCGCGATGTCCGTGCCCGAGCCCATGGCGACGCCGATGTTCGCCCGCCGGAGCGCCGGCGCGTCGTTGACCCCGTCCCCGGTCACGGCCACGAAATGGCCGAGCTTGAGGAGCGCCTCGACGATCGTGAGCTTCTGGAGTGGGGCGACCCGGGCAAAGACCGTCGCCGACCCGACGCGGTCGAGGTAGGCCGGGACCTCGATCGTGCCGAGCGCCTCGAGATCGGTGCCCGTTGCGACGTCCTCGGCCCGCGAGGCGATGCCGAGGGTCCGGGCGACTGCGAGGGCCGTGCCGGGGTGGTCCCCGGTCACCATCACGACCCGGATTCCGGCCTCCCGACACTCTGCGACCGCATCGGCCGCGTCCGGCCGGACCGGGTCGATGAACCCCGCGAGCCCGAGGAGGACGAGCGGCGGGAGGTCCCCCTGCCAGTCCTCCGGGGTCGCTCCCTCGGCGACAGCGAGTACCCGGTACCCGCCGTCCGAGAGAGATTCGAAGGCCTGCTCGGTCCGGCGGAGGTCGACGGGGATGGGGCCGTCGGGCGTCGCCATCGAGGTGCAGTGGGGCAGGAGGGTCTCGAGCGCGCCTTTCACGACGATCCGCTGTCCGCCGCCGTCGGCCTCGACCACGGCCGCCGCGTACCGCCGTTCGGACTCGTAGGGGATACGGTGGACCACGAGGGCCGCTGTCCGGACGATCGCGGGTTCGAGCCCGAGCTTGTATCCGAAGGCGAGGAAACCGATATCGACCGAGTCGCCGTGGTACCGCCACCGGCCGTCGGCCCGCTCGAGGTCGGCCTCGTTTGCGAGGACCCCAGCGGTTCCGAACCGGACCAGGAGGGCGCGCTCCTTCGCCTCCTCGACCGGCCGGCCCGGGGCGCCTTCGACCGTGCCGTCGCCCGCGTACCCGGTGCCGGTCACCGGGTAGAGCGAGCCCGACGGGAGCCAGACCATGGCGAGGGTCTGCTCGTTGACCGTGAGCGTCCCCGTCTTGTCGCTCGCGATGCAGGTGCAGCTCCCCAGGCTCTCGACGGCGGTGATCCGGCGGACGATCACAGAGCGTTTGGCCATGCGCGAGGCCGCGATCGAGAGGACGACCGTGAGCGCGACAGGCAGTCCCTCGGGGATCGCCGAGACCGCGAGGGCCACCACGAAGAAGAAGACCTCGACGAGGGGCATGCCCCGCGCGAACGCGATCGCGCCGAGGAGGGCGCCGGCGACGATGATGGCGTAGGTGATCTTCCGGGCGAACGTCTCCATCCGGAGCACGAGCGGCGGTTTTGCGGTCTCGACCAGTGCGATCGAGGTCGCGATTCGGCCCATCTCCGTATGGCCGGCCGTGGCCACGACGATCCCTGTGGCCCGCCCCGACGTGACCGTGCTGCCGGCGAAGGCCATGGTCCACCGGTCGGCCACAGGGGTCTCGGGCTGGAGCCCATCCCCGGGTCCCTTCTCGACCGCGACCGACTCGCCGGTCAGTAGGGACTCGTCCACCCGGAGGTCCCGGGACTCGAGAAGCCGGAGGTCCGCGGGAAGCCGCCGGCCCGACTCAAGGAGGACGACGTCGCCGGGCACCAGCGACTCGGCCGGGATATCGTCGGTCCTGCCCGACCGGAGGACCGTCGCCTCGGTCGTCAGCAGGGTGCGGAGGGCCATGGCACTCTGTTCGGCCTTCCACTCCTGGAAGGTCCCGACAACCGCATTGACCAGCACCACGAGCAGGATGAAGACCGTATCGGTGATGTCGTCGAGGGCCAGGGTGATGCCGGCGGCGATCAGGAGGATGTAGATCAGGGGGCTCTTGAACTGGCTGATGAAGAGAGCCACGGGCGACGGCGGGGGGCGTTCCGGGAGCCGGTTCGGCCCGAAGCGCTCGAGGCGGCGGGTGGCTTCCTGGTCGCTCAGGCCGGCCGCGCTAGCCTCGAGCCGTTCGAGGAGCGTGGTCCGGTCGAACACGTGCCACGCAATCGCCTCCTCCATCGCTGTCAGCCTCCTCCGCATCGGCCAGTATGGAGATAAAAGGGCATTTGAAGATATCGACCCGCAGACAGCCCGCAGGTCCGACCCTTCGCCACGGATCGCGGCTCCGAAGCAGATTAGTCACCAGCCCCGACCCTACCTGTGCGACCGGGAAGGCTTCATTGGCAACAGGCCAATACCATGAACAGTCTCGATCGGTACAGGAGCTGACGCCGTATGATGCGAACAGTCGGGCCCGGTCCGGATCTGCCGGACGAGATATCGTTCGTTCGCAGGTAGCCTCATCAGGATCCTCTGCCCATACCCCACTGACGGATAGCGGGCCCGCTTCGGCGAGGAGACTCCATGGACAGGGAGGGACGGTGCGGTCATGGGACCGACGGATACATTTCCGGGCGATCATAAGCAGGTCGAGACGGACCGGGTGGGGCGGCTGAACGGCGAGCACGACGCGACCTCGGAGGAACTGCTCGATGCCCTCCCCGACACGACCGTCGTGGACCTGTCCCTGCTGCTATTGACCTCGATCTCGACCATCGTCGCCCTGGTCGGCCTCTTTACCAATAACGTGGCCATCATTGTCGGGGCCATGGTCGTCTCGCCGCTTCTCTCCCCGATCAACGGGTTCACGCTCGAGCTGGCCGTGGGCCGGCCCCGGCGTGCCCTGGCCAACCTCCGGGCCCTCCTCCTGCTCGTCGTCCTTGTCGTCGCCCTCTCGGCCGCGATCACGGCCGTGCTCTTCGCCCTGGGGCCGGTGACCATGACCCCCCAGATCCTGGACCGGTTCGAGCGGCGCGAGGTCTACCTCGGCATGGCCGTGCTGCTCGGGTTCGCCGCGATGGTCGCGCAGGTCAAGGGATTTCACGAGAGCCTGGTCGGGATCGGCATCTCGCTGGCCCTGCTTCCCCCGGCGGCCGTCTCAGGGATTGCGCTCGCCCTGTTCCGGACGAGCGCCCTTTCGGCCCTCGCCCTGGCCTTCGACAACATCATCGGCGTCCTGATCGGCGGGTTTCTCGGCGTCTTCTACTTCCGGCTCGGGCCCTCGGAATGGGGGCGGCAACGGCCCGTCCGAAAGGCCCTGCTCCAGGCCTTCGGCGTCCTGCTCATGCTGCTCGCACTTCTCTACCTCAGCCTGCTCTTCACGGGGTGAGCCTGCATGAGAAATCGCTAAATCGTGACCCCCACCATATGGAGCCGATCCACCCGCGGATGCTGATATGGACGCTCATCATCCTGGCCACCAGCGGCGTGCCCCTCGCGAGCGCGGCCGGAACCGGAACGTTCACCATCTCGGACGCAGCGGCACTCGTCGGGCAGAACGGCATGACGACCCTGGCGTTCGACACGAGCTGGGAGCCGCCCGCGTCCGACATCTGGCTTACCATCCGGTACGACCCGACGATCATCCGCTATGAGGGCACCCGCTTCACAGCCGGGGGCACGGCATCGGCCACCCGGACGCAGGCCGGCACGGTCCTGGTCCAGCTCGTTGACACGGCCGGCTGTACGGGAGCGGCGCGCTCGCCGTGATCACGGTCTCGGGTCTCAAGAACGGCAGTTCGGCCCTCGAGATCGAGCTCCAGCACGTCCGGACTTATCCGGACCGGCGGCCCGTCGAGATCACGGACACGGCCTCCACCGTGCCCGGAGTATTCACAGTCCCGGCCTCCGCTCCGGCGAACGTGATGGCAACTCCCGCCGGGATGCCGAATCGAACTCCCGCGGATACGTCCTCCCCGGCGCCGACGACGACTGTAGCACCATCCCTCCCGACGCTCCCACCGACGACGGCAGGCACTCCGTCGTTACCCTCGACCGTCCTCCACGGCGATGACTACACGGGCGCGGTATCGCCGACGGCGACTGCGGCCCCCGTCGGGGCGACCCCGGCCTCCAGCCGGACCATCGCCCAGATCGCGGCGGCGAACCCGGAATTCTCCGTCTTCGTGAACGCGACCCAGGCGGCCTGCCTGTTCGATGTGCTCGATGGGCCGGGCCCTCTGACAGCATTCATCCCTACGAACGCCGCGTTCGACGCGATGCCGCAGGGAGCCCTCGAGGCACTGCTCATAAACCGCACGGCGCTCGAACTCCTGCTCCGGTATCACCTCGCCCCGGGAGCAGTCACGGTCGCGGACGTGACGGCGCGGGCTTCCGCGCCGACCCTGCTGGGCGTCCCGCTCTCGGTCGCTGTTCGGCCGGGCTGGGCCGTGGGGATTGACGGGACGAACCTGACCCTGCTCGACATCCCGGCGGCGAACGGCATGATCCACATCGTCGACGGCGTGCTCGCCCCGCCCGGCATGTCGCTCGTGCCGGCCGCTACGGCACCCCCGGCACCGACGGCGCCCACCTCGACTACCCGAGCCGGGCCTGGAATCCCCCTTATGGCGATAGTAGCGTTCGCCGTGTCGGTGCTATTGTGTATGCGCCCGGGCCGGTGATCACACTGAAAGTAATCGCTCGGATCTCTCATCGGACGAACGCGGCACGGCCGGCGTACCGGGCCGCCTCCCCCATCTCCTCCTCGATCCGGAGGAGCCGGTTGTACTTCTACACCCACGACCTCGCGAAGGGGGTGATCGCGGGCGTGGTCATGGCCGCGCTGGTCTTCGGCTGGAAGATATCACGGATCTCGGCGACGACCGCAGTGCGTGAGGATGGAGTGAAGGTCTACACGGTCTCGGGCCAGCTCTTCTTCGGGACCATGGCCGCCTTCTTCGACCTGTTCGGGTACGACGACGACCCGGCGGAGGTCCGGATCGACCTCGGCCGGTCACATGTCTGGGACCAGTCGGCTGTAGCGGCGATCGCGAAGGTCCGGTCGCGGTACCGCCAGCAGGGAAAGTCCGTCTACGTGACCGGGCCGAACCCCGAGAGCCAGCGGATCCTGGACTCGGGGTTCGCCTGAACAGGAGAAGCAGCCGAGCCGGGTGTCGCCGCCACGTTATTGTTCCGCCTGGCTCGAGAGGAGGGTGGTCGAGGTGGGTGACGGGGCCGGCGTGCCCGTCGGGTCGACGGACAGGAGGGTGCGGGCTACATGCTCCTCATCCTCGTCGTGCACGGTGACGAGCGAGGCTGCACCGCATTTCGGGCAGCGATGCCGAGGATAGGTAAGGCTGCACTCGTGGCAGAAGAGGGCGTTGCAGTTGGAGCAGACCTCCTCGACTATATCGGGGAGATCCTCAGAGTGGAAGATCCCGACCGGATACTTCAGGCTCTTTCCACAGAGAGCACAGCTCTGTGGTTCCGAGGAATGTCGCTGGTTCTCCAGAAAAACGTCCATGCCCCTCACTGGGGGTGAGCATTCTTGTCGATGCGGGATATCTCTTTCGGTACATCGCGGGACAATTCGCTTGGGGCATAACGGCGAGCGGAGCGGACGGATGGTCCGTCTCCTTTCTCATTGCTGAGCCGGACCATTACCTCGGGCCAATCTCGCCATGAAACGGAGTTCGTCGGTCAAGGGGGTTAGCATCGGATCTCCCCGCCGAACCTCCCGTCGGTAGCCGTGGGCATCGTTGCGACGGACGGCATCGTCGGTCCGCACCCCATCTCGAGCCCCGGACCTGTCGAACGGGTGCCGCATGGGTGGCGATTCACGCGGCGGCCTTTCCGGCACGAACCCCTCGTGCGGAGTAGGAGCGAGGAGCAGCGTACCGTTCTCAATCGCTCCGTCTACTTCTGCGCAACAGTGTAGGCGTCGTACATCGAGTAGAGCCAGACGACCAGGTAGAACGGGATCCCGATCAGCACGGTGGAGAGGGCGCCGAAGACCACGGCCAGGACGAAGAGCAGGACCGCCTTGAGAAGCTGGCCCGTGTAGAACTGTCCGAGGCCCGGAATGAAGAACGAGAGGACGACGGCGAGGAGCGGAGAAGCCATACCAGATATGGGAGGGCCGGCCGAATCAACTCATCGGGTTCTGGGCGAGGTATGCGGCCTCCTTCTCCTCCATCTCCTCGGGGGTCGCTCCGGCCTTCATGCAGATCGCGCGGTGCGCTACGAACTTTCCGCAGGAGAAGTGCCCGCAGTCGTCCTCGCGCCGGCACGCCCCGTAGGTCTTCTGTTCGAGGTCGTGATAGACGAACGGAAGCCCGCCCCGTTCCGCCTCTTCCTTTGCTGCCTTCCATGACTCTGCCATGCCCCTTCCGAGGACGCCCGACGGCATATACCTGACGGATACGAACCGTCGCGGACGCGGGCCGAGACAGGTTGCCATGACGGAGTCCCTGGCAGATCGCGGGATCATCGAACGGCCCCCGTCAGTCGCCGCCGGCGAGGAGGCGCGGATCAGAGAACGACCCGGCACTGGGGGCGGGCGGGTTCCGCCCTATCAGAGGTCGTCGAACGGCGTGAGTGGGATCAGGGCACGCGCCCGGCGTTGGGCGAGCCTGCCCTCGCACCAGTCCAAACATCGCCGGACCACCGATCGATCGCGGCGGCGCGGTACGCTCTTTGTCCTTCGTGTCGAAATTTCCATCACCTCGTGACGCGATATCGGAGCCCTCGTTCGTGCGAACGGAGGAGAGGAACTCCACGGGCGACCCCGGACCGCATCCCTGCATGAAAGGTCGAGGCAGGTCTATTTGAGGGGGGGACCGCACGGGGCAAAAGTGATGCGGGTCGGCGCCGGCCGAAAAAAATGGATCAGACCCTGTGCATCAGCACGATCTCGATGCTGGAGACGTTCGTCTTGCCGGCATCGGTCTCGACCTCCTCGGTGGAGGTGATAATCTCCTTCTTCATGACGCCCTGGAGAAAGCGGTTCAGGGCGATCTCGGCCGTGTCGACCGCCCGGCAGATCGCCTTTCCCCGGGCCTTGATCGCGACCTCGTCCGCGCCGTTTGAGAACTGGGTCACCACTGCAAGCACGTAGTTCATCACTGGTTTGTTACCGACGTACACTGTGTTATCGTCCAAAGCGGCCCCCTCCATTCAGAGGTAGTTCTTCTGAGCTATCAACTCGGCGTTCAGGATCGAGGCGCCTGCCGCGCCTCGGATGGTGTTGTGGCCGAGCGCGATGAATCTGAGCCCCGGTCGGATCCGTCCGACCGAAACGGTCATGCCCCCTCCGCGCATCCGGTCCAGGCGGGGCTGGGGCCGGTTCGGCTGGTCGAAGACCTGGACCGCCGGGTCGGGCTGGGTCGGCAGGCCCGCGATCGGCGGCCGCCACGATCGGTACGCGGCCAGGACCTCGTCCGTCGTGGCCGCGACGTCCGCCCAGACGGCCATCGTGTGCCCGTCGATCACGGGCACGCGGTGGCAGGATGCCGAGACGGAGAACGGGGCCGGGGTCACCGACGCCCCGTCGAAGGAGCCCATGATCTTGAGCGTCTCGCTCTCCATCTTCTCCTCCTCGCCGCCGATGTACGGGACCACGTTGTCGTAGATCGCCATCGCGGGTACTCCGGCGAACCCCGCTCCCGAGATTGCCTGCATGGTCGAGACCCTGAGGTCCGAGAAGCCGAGGGGGCGGAGGGGAGCGAGTGCCATGGTGAAGATGATCGTCGAGCAGTTCGGGTTCGTCACGATGAACCCGTCCTTCCCGCCGTCGCGCTGCAGGTCGATCAGCCCGAGGTGATCGGGGTTCACCTCGGGGACGACGAGGGGGATGTCCTGCTCCATCCGGTGGGACGAGGCGTTCGTGCAGACCGCGAGCCCCGCTGCGGCGCAGGCCGTCTCGACCTCGCCCGCGATCTCGGCCGGCAGGGCCGAGAAGACGAGGTCGCACTCGCCGAGGGCCTTCGGATCCGTGGGGGCGACCACCAGGTCGCCAGCGGCGTCGGGGAAGGGGGCATCGAGCCGCCAGTCCACGACGTCGCCGTAGCGTCTGCCTGCACTTCGGCCCGAGGCGGTCACCGTGGTGAGGGAGAACCACGGGTGATCCGCCAGGAGCTGGACAAAGCGCTGTCCCACAGCACCTGTTGCTCCGAGTACTCCGACGTTGATCATGGATAGTCAAATAATCGCTCTGCAAGTATTAAATCGTTTGATTTCTTCGCGCGGACGCGGGCGCGCGCTCCCTCGCAACGGTTTTGGCGACCCCGGCGGTTCGGTCGACCGTCCGTCCGGGTCGATCAACTCCTTCCCAGAAAGGCTATTAACGCACCGCCGAAATGTGATCAGGAAGCACTGTTCATGGCGAGCGGGGCGGATCGACCACAATGAAGATACTGCGCGTTGCAAGTGACCTATACCCGTCCGTTATCGGCGGATACGGCATCCATGTCCACGAGATGTCCAGGATGCAGGCTGCCATGGGCCACGATGTGACCGTGCTGACAGCGAATCCCGACGGTCTCCCCGAGGAGGAGTACGTCGACGGGTATCGTGTCCTCCGGTTCAATCACTCGATCAAGATGGTCGGCAACACCATCAGCCCGACGCTCTTCTTCCGGCTGATGGAGATGCGTCACGACTACGACGTGATCCACGCCCACTCCCACCTCTTCTTCCCGACGAACGTCTGCGCCCTCGTCAAGAAGTACGGCTCCTCCCCGCTCGTGATCACGAACCACGGGATCATGTCGGCGTCGGCGCCGCACTGGCTCAACGTCGGGTACATGAACACCCTCGGGCGATGGACCCTGAACGCGGCCGATCGGGTGATCTGCTACACTCCGATCGAGCGCGAGCGCCTCGTCTCGGAGTTCGGTGTCCACCCGAACGGCATCGCCGTCATCCCGAACGGGGTGAACACGGACGTCTTTTACCCCGACGAGGCCCGGCGAGACGACGACAACCGCCGGATTCTCTGGGTAGGGCGCTACGTCAAGGGTAAAGGAGTGGAGTTTCTCATTCACGCCGCGGCCGAACTCGTGCGGGAGATACCGAACCTCCGGATCACGCTCGTCGGCGAGGGACCCGAGGAGATGGAGATCCGGCAGCTCGCCTCCGAGCTCCGGCTCGACCCCCATATGGAGTACCTGCCGTTCATGTCCTACGACGAGATGCCGATCCAGTACCAGCGGGCCGAGATGCTCGTCCTCCCGAGCCTGCACGAGGGCGTACCCCGGACCATGCTCGAGGCAATGGCCTGCGGCCGCCCGGTCGTGATCTCGGAGTTCGACCATCTCCGGCACCTCGTGGACGGCTCGGGCCTGATGTTCCCGAAAGGGGACGCCGCAGCGCTCGCTCAGACTATCCGTGGACTATTGAACGCCCCCGACGAGGCCGAAGCCCTCGGACGGCACGGGCGGGAGACGATCATCGTGCAGAACTCGTGGCGGAACACGGTCACGTCGACACTCGACCTCTACCGGGAGCTGGCTCCGGCCTGAGGCGGCCGCTTCGCCCACGGACCCGAACGAGGAACGGATCACATGAACCTGCTCGTCTGCGCCTCCGAATATTATCCGCACGGCTCGGGCATCGCCAACGTTGCGCACCACGTCGTCGAGCGCCTCCGGGACCGAGGCGTCGCGTGCACGATCTGCTCTCCGACCGGGCCGGAGATCGCCGTCGGAAGCGGACGCCTGATCCGCAAGATCGCGGTCGGCGGGCTCCTCCATTACTGGCACGGGGTCTCGAGGCTCCGCACGGCCGGGGACTACGACGCACTCTGGCTGCACAACCCGCTCTTTCCGGGTCGTTCACCGTTTCCGAACGCGGTCGCGACGATCCACTCGACCTACCTGAACAAGTGCCGGCAGGGGATGGCGCCGGCGCCGTACTACCGCATGGCGGCCGCGCTCGAACGCTGCTCCCTCGCGCGGACGGCCGCCGTGGGGGCGCGGTTCACGGCGGTCTCGGAGACCGTGCGGGCCGACCTCGAGGCGATCGGGATCGACCGATCGGCGATCGCGCTGGTCCCGAACGGAGTCGACACCTCCTGCTTCTCGCCCGCCGGGGACCGCGGGGCGCTTCGCCGCGAGTGGGGCATCCCGGAGGACAGGACGGTCGTCCTGTTCCTCGGGCGGGTCGCGGAGGCGAAGCGGCCCGTTCGCCTGGTCGAGGTCTTCGCCCGCATCCGCGAGGCCGCGCCCGATGCCCTCCTCGTCATCGCCGGAGGTGGGGAACAGCTCGAACGGACCCGCGAGAGAGCTCGGGCCCTCGGTCTCGGCGACGCGGTCCGGTTCCTCGGACCGGTCGCGTACGACCGCGTCCCGGACCTCTATCGGCTCGCCGACTGCTACATCATGGCGAGCCGGAGCGAGGGGAGCCCCCTCTCTCTCCTCGAGGCGCTCTCGTCCGGCCTCCCCGCAATCGTCTCGGCGATCCCGCCGCTCTCGTTCGTCGGCGACGAGGGACTCGGGCTCGTGGTCGACTTCGACGCGCCCGACGCAGCGGCCGGGATCGCGGACTTCCTCGGGCGCGACCTCCGGCGCGAAGGCGAGCGGGCGCGGGCGTACGTGACCATGCACAACGACTGGGCCGTGATCGCGGACCGCTACCTCGCCCTCTTCCTGCCCTATATCGAGGGGACCCAGACGGGCGTGATCCCGATCGCGTACGCGTTCCGCCGCCCGGTCGTGGTCACGGACGTGGGATCCATCCCCGAAGTGGTCGAGGAGGGTCGAACGGGATACATCGTGCCATCGCGTGCCCCGGAGGCCCTGGCCGACGCAATATTGAAGATGCTGCAGAATGAACCTTTGAGGACTGCCATGGGTACTGCCGCACACGAGAAGATGACCCGGGAGCTCTCCTGGGGGCCGATCTCGGACCGGACGATCGCGGCGTACCGCGAGGTCATGGAGCGGGCTCGATGAAGTTCCGCGATCCGTTTCGGCTGAACGACTGGGGGATCGTCTCGTTCCTCGGAGTCGTGCTCGGGGTCCAGCTCCTGCTCTGGGCCACGCTGGTGCTCGAGGAGAACGGGGCCGGCGTGCCCCTGCTCCGGCAGATCGTCGGGTTCCTCTACCTGATCTGGGTGCCGGGGATCATCCTCCTCCGCATACTGCGCGTCCATGCCATCGGCGCGATCGAGACCACGCTCTTCGCGGCCGGGCTCTCAATCGCGAGTACGATGTTCCTCGGGTTCGTGATGAACACGGTCTACCCGGTCCTCGACATCCTCAGACCGATATCGGAGGGGCCGCTCATGATCACCATGACGGTCTTCGTCTTCATCGGGGCCGTGATCGCCTACATCGTGGACCGCGACTACAACCAGCCCGAGTATATCACGACCGGCGAGAGCTTCGGCTGGCCCGTCTTCCTCTTCGCGCTCCTGCCCCTGCTCGCCCTCTTCGGGACCTGGCTCGTCAACAACTACCGGCTCAATACCCTCCTCTTCGTCCTGCTCGCGGCGATCGCGATCGTCCCCGTGCTCGTAGCGTTCAGACAGGTGATCCCCGAACGGTACTATCCGTTCATGATCTGGACGGTCGCGCTGGCCCTCCTGTTCCACACCTCCCTGATCTCGAACCACATCTGGGGCTGGGACATCAACCAGGAGTTCTACATCTCGAACCTCGTGGTCTCCAACGCCGCCTGGGACTTCTCGATCTACTCGAACGTCAACGCGATGCTCTCGATCGTGATGCTCGCGCCGATCGTCTCGATCATCTGCAACCTGGACATCGTCTGGGTCTTCAAGATC
>Ga0074193_1002567_pt1 | contig 15963 bp, 11 predicted proteins | sample EPASupsiteHSE605_FD_64523 | JGI IMG/M metagenome (GOLD analysis project Ga0074193, IMG submission 64523) | Bioremediated contaminated groundwater from EPA Superfund site, New Mexico - Sample HSE6-05 | ecosystem: Environmental > Aquatic > Deep subsurface > Groundwater > Contaminated ... | reverse complement strand
GAGGTGGACTCATGGGAGTATCAATTTATGTTTTTGCTATAACTATTATTATTTTATTTTGTATATTCGGGTACCTCTTATATATTAAAGAAGCTCAATTAAAAAAATACAAAAATCTCTTTGAAATAGGAAGAAAGATTACTTCAAATATTAAGTTAAATAAACTTATGGAAGAAATAATTACAATTGCAAAGAATGAAACTTTAGCTGAGGCAGGCTCACTTTATATTGTAGATGAAGAAAAGCAAGAACTATGGTTTCAAGTAGCCCTAGGAGAAAAAGGTGATTTACTAAAAGAAATCAGATTAAAAATGGGTGAAGGTGTAGCTGGATGGGTAGCTAAGGAGGGAGTAACTCTTAATATTAAAGATGTAAATAAGGATTCAAGATTAAAAAAAGAAATAGGCAGAAAGATTAACTTTAATCAAAAGGCTATGCTTACTTTGCCTATTAAATATAAGGACAAGACCATAGCAGTTATACAGTTAATTAATAAAAAAGGCGATGGAATTTTTACTGAAAAGGATGAAAAATTTATTGAAGGAATGTGCAGTCAAATAGCAATTGCTCTTGAAAATGCGCAGTTATTTAAAAGAACCAAAGAGCTTTTTATCGACTCTATAAAAGCCCTTGCTAGTGCTGTAGATGCAAAGGATCCATATACAAATGGACATTCAGAAAGGGTCACTGAGTACTCCTTATGGATGGCAAAGGAAATGGGGATAGATGAAGAAAAGCTAGAGACTCTAGAATACATGGGATTACTTCATGACGTGGGTAAAATTGGGATTAAGGATTCTATCCTAAATAAGCAGGCTCCTCTTGATAATGAAGAGTTTGGCGTTATGAAGACTCATCCTAACATTGGCTCTAAGATACTCTCTACAATGAAATCTTTAAATATAATAATACCAGGGGTAAAATATCATCATGAAAAATTTGATGGAACCGGGTATTGTGAGGGGCTTAAAGGAGAAGAAATACCACTTGAAGCAAGAATTATTGCTGTTGCAGATACTTATGATGCAATGACCACTGACAGACCCTATAGGAAGGGACTTTCACATGAAATTGCCATGGAAGAAATAAATAAATTTTCAGGAAAGCAATTTGATCCTAAGGTTGTAGAATATTTTAATAAGGTTATGAAGAAGAGGTTAAAATTAAATGATGAACAATAGTTTTTTTGTTATTTTTATATTTGCTCACTTGGTTGGAGATTTTGTACTTCAAACGGATAAAATAGCAAAAGAAAAAGCCTCTTCAATTAGAGGAGTTTTTGTTCATTCATCAATTGTCCTTCTAGTTCAGATGTTATTCTTAAGTGTTTTTGGGATAAATGGAATGATTAGTGGATTTATATCAGGGTTTTTTCACTTTTTTATTGATTTTATAAAATTTTATATAAATAAAAAGATGCTACTTAAGAATATGCAGTTTTTATATTTTTTATTTGACCAGGCTGTTCATATAGTTATTATACTTTTTCTTACTTTCATCCTTGGAAAAGATCTTGGAGAAAATTATAGCCAGTATATTGAGTATTTAAAATATGTAACTTCAATAATAATTTTAGCTTATACTTCAACAGTAGGTTCCAAAATATTAATTTTCGATTTAGATTTAATACCAAAAGAAAAAGGATTTTTCATGAAAAATGAAAGAATTATAGATGCCGTTATTGCTATATTAATTTGGATTATTATTAATTTTATACAAGGGAAATTAATTGTAAGTGCATTAATATTTATTTTGTTTTTCTTATATTTAGCTCTTGGGAAAAAGCTTTATAAATATTATAATAAAGTATATCTTATAAAATATGGTGTTTACATTATTGTATCTTTGATTCTTAAATTTTAAATACTCAGGAGAAGAAATATGAATATACAAATTTTTGGAGTAAGTAAATGTTTTGACACGAAAAAAGCAGAAAGATATTTTAAAGAAAGAAAAATTAAATACCAGTTTATTGATTTGAATGAAAAGGGATTAAGTAAAAGAGAGCTAGAAAGCGTAAAAACTTCTGTAGGATTGAATAATCTTATAAATATAAATTCAAAAGAATATAAAACCCTGAACATGGAACACATAAGAAATGCTAGCGTTAAAGAAGAAATACTATTAAATAATCCTAAACTCTTCAAAACTCCAATAGTAAGAAATGGCAGTAGTTCAACTGTAGGATATGAGCCAGGAACGTGGAAAGGCTGGGAGTAAATAAAATTTAGATATTAATTTACAGGAGATGATAAAATGTTAAAAGAATTTAAGCAGTTTGCTTTAAAGGGCAATGTAATTGACTTGGCTGTTGGTGTTGTAATTGGAGCTGCTTTTGGAAAGATAGTTTCTTCTTTAGTTAATGATATTATAATGCCTATAGTGGGTTTACTCGTTGGAAATATTGATTTTTCAAATCGTTTTATAGACTTAAGTGGCAAGGGATATACAACCTTAGCAGATGCAAAAAAGGCTGAAGCAGCTACTATAAATTACGGTTTATTCTTGAATAATGTAGTAGATTTCTTAATCGTTGCCTTCTCAATTTTTATTGTAATAAAGCAAATAAATAGATTTTCCAAAAAAGAAGTACCTGCACCAGCTACAACAAAGGTATGTCCTTATTGCTGCAGTTCAATACCAATTGAAGCTAAAAAATGCTCTCATTGTACTTCGGATTTAGAATAAATAATATGATATACAAAGTATATTTACCATAAAGTACAGTCATCCCAAGCACTTACATATATGTAGGTGCTTTTGTATTTTTGAAATCTATTACATATAAACAATCTGTAAATATATATTAATTTATATGGTAAATTATTTTTGAGATGCTATAATATACTAATATATAATTTGGAAGTTACAAGTAATATGGTTTTAAAGGGGGCATAAATAAATGAAGTGGTTTTTAAATATGAAAGTAAGAACTAAATTAATGATAAGCTTTTTAGTGATTTCTCTTTTTATAGCTGTATCAGGAACCGTTTCCGTATATGATATGGATAAAATAAACAACGGTTCTAAACAAATATATCAGAATAATCTTTTATCTTTAGATTATTTAACTTCTATACAAAAAAATCAGTTAGAAGTAAGGTCTGAATTACTATTAATAAATTTAGAAAGCGATGCAAATAAAGTTTCTCCTAGAATTGAAACTATAAATAAAATATCAGTTGAAAGTAATGAAAATATTAAAGCTTATGAAGCTACTAAATTAAATGAAGAAGAAATGGCTATGGTAAAGGAACTTAAGACTGTATTAGAAGAGTATAGGAATCTTAGGCAAGAAGCCTTAGATCATGCCAAAGAGGGACAATTTAAAGATTTTGGTGAGCATATTGTAAAAGTAAATGAATTTAGAGATAAGACAGATGAAGTAATAGATAAATTAGTACAGTATAACAAGGAAGAAGCAAAAAAAATTAATACAATAAATCAAACTACTTATGATAACTCAAGGAAAATATTAATTTTAATTGCAGTTATTGCATTTATTTTTTCAATATTGATAGGGTTTGTAATTGGAAAAGTAATTTCAAGTCAAGTAAAAAAGGGTCTAAATTTAGCGCAAAAACTAGGACAAGGAGACTTAACTAGTAAACTTTATATTAGTACTAATGACGAAGTGGGCATGTTAATTACTGAGCTGAATAAAGCTATGGATAATATTAGAGAATTAATCGGAAGTATAATTAATGAAACCCATGAAATTACATACTCAAGTAAGGAATTAAATGAAGCAATAGAAGAAATAACTGCTAAAATGGAGAATGTTAATAAATCTACTGAGTCTATAGTCGCTGCTATAGAAGAAAGCAGTGCTTCTTCAGAAGAAATAAGTGCTTCTACTGAAGAAATTGATGCAACCACTACTGAACTTGCAAAAAGAGCAGATGAAGGAAATATTGAAGCTGAAAATATTAAAAAAAGAGCTATTAAAATAAAAACTGAAGCAGAAGAAAATGCTAAACTTGTAGACGAGCTTTATAAAGAAAAACAAGCAAATATTGTAAAGGCTATAGAAGAAGGTAAAGTAGTTGAAGAAATAAAAACAATGGCAGATACAATAGCTGCTATTTCAGAACAAACTAACTTATTAGCCCTAAATGCTGCAATAGAGGCTGCAAGAGCTGGAGAACAGGGAAGGGGATTTGCAGTGGTAGCCGAAGAAGTACGAAAGCTTGCAGAGCAATCTTCAAATTCAGTTTCTGTTATAAAAGATACTATTACAAATGTACAAAATGCATTTAAGAATTTATCAGAAAATGCATCAGAAATTTTAAAATTTATAGATGAAAATGTTACTAAAGATTATGTCAATATGGTTGATATTGGAGTAAAGTATGAAAATGATGCTCTTACTCTAAGTAAGCTTACAGAAGATTTAGCAGCAAGCACGGAAGAAATGTCTGCTACCATGAATGGGGTTGCAACTTCTGCCCAAAATTTAACTACAACTGGGGAAGAAACTTCAGCCGGTTCACAGGAAATATTAAAAAGTATTAATGACGCAACTATAGCTACAGAAAGAATTGCTAGAGGCTCAGAAAAACAGTCAGAAATAGCTGAACGCTTAAATAACTTAGTTTCGAAATTCAAAGTCTCTTAGTGGAAAAACTTTCTGAAAATGTTTTTATGATTATTATTGAAATTTTATTAAATTTTGATATAATAGTTTTGAAAGAAAGTATTAAGTAAGTCTGAAATATTCGTAGAGCTCTTATTTTGAACCTACAGAGTTCATAAGGGAGTTCGATATTTAGGTGTGAATTGTCCTTTAAGACCAAAAGTATTATTTGGCAAGGACGGGGAAACATCTGTGAGAACACCCACCTATCGTAGAGATAGGTGTCAAAATCGGAGTAGCGGTATTTTGGATTTTAAAATTATTATTATAATTAAAAGAGGGTAAAACCTCTTTTTTATTTTTAAAATTAATTCAAATTAACCTACTATTTATGGTAAAATGTATTAATATATAAAATTTTAGGAGGCACAAGTATGAGTGTACATATAGGAGCAAAAACTGGCGAAATTGCAGAAGTAGTATTATTGCCAGGAGACCCATTAAGAGCAAAATTTATTGCAGAAAGTTTCCTTGAAGATGTTGTATGCTACAATGAGGTTAGAGGAATGTACGGGTTTACTGGTACATATAAGGGAAAAAGAGTTTCAGTTCAAGGAACAGGAATGGGGGCACCTTCTATTTCTATTTATGCCAATGAACTTATAGAAAGTTATGGAGCAAAGAAACTTATTAGAGTTGGTACCTGTGGATCTATTCAAAAGAATGTTAAGGTAAGAGATGTAATACTTGCAATGGGTTCATGTACAAATTCAGGAATAAATAAAATGCGTTTTAAAGGAATGGACTTTTCAGCAATTGCTAGTTTTGAATTATTAAATAGAGCTTATAATGTTGCTAAAGATAAAGGAATTACTGCAAAAGTAGGAAATGTTTTAACTAGCGACTTATTTTATAATGATGATCCAGATGCTTGGAAGCTTTGGGCAAAGTATGGTGTTCTAGCTATTGAAATGGAAGCTACTGCATTATATACTTTAGGAAGTAAGTACGGAGTTGATACCTTAGCAATACTAACTGTAAGTGATAATATTGTAACAGGAGAAGAAACAACTTCAGAGGAACGACAGAGTACTTTCACTTCAATGATTGAAATTGCATTAGAATTAGCTTAAGTAAAGCAGGAATTTCTGCTTTACTTTTTAATTTAGTTAAAAAATAAAAATAAATCTTAAAGAACATGTCCCCCTTTATAAATATAGTACATATAAAGGTAATATATAAGTTTTTTATGAGGGGGATGAATATGACTAATATAGTTATTCAATATGTCTTTATTGTAGTTCTTATTGCCGGCTTATCTTACCTTGTATATTTAATAAGGGATAAGGGGATTAGTGTTAAGGAAGATTATTTTGGTATAACTTATATGATTTTAAAATCATTAAATGATTTAGAAGCTACTCCAGAAAAGGTTAAAAAAATAATAAGAGCAATTTCCGAAGAAGTACAATTTATCGAGTTGAATTATAAAAATGAAGATAATGCTTTAAAAGAAGAAAAAGCTTTAATATTAGCTAAGGAGGCTTTGGAAGCTCTTGAATTTGAAAATAAGATTGATGATGAAGCTATAAGATATATTATTAGATTATGTGCAGCTGCAATGCCACCAACCCATAAGGAGAAATGAAATAATAAGAATTGAAGAAAAATGCGATGCATTTTTCTTAAGTAACCAGTGACCAGTTGCCAGTAGAGTTAATAAAAACTGGTTACTGGGAATTGGTTACTGGTCACTAAGAATTTTACCTGGTAAAATTCTTACACTGTGGTAAAAATAAACTTGTAATAATTTGCTTAAGTAGTTACAATATATATAGTTAAAATAGAACAGATGTTTCTATTGTTAAAGGTTGTTGTTAAACAAAAATAACATTTGGAGGATAACAGACAATATGGTAAATACAAAAGTTGAATCTTCTTATGATGTAACAAATCTGACATCCTTAGAAAAATTAGAACCAGTAAGAGTTAGACCAGGTATGTACATTGGTTCTACAGGAGGAAAAGGTCTTCATCATTGTATATGGGAGATATTAGATAATGCTATAGATGAAATTACAAACGGATATGGAGAAACGGTTTCAGTTATTTTGAATAAAGATAAAAGTGTAACAATAATTGATAATGGTAGAGGAATACCTACTGGCATTCATCCTATAAAGAAAAAATCAGGGGTAGAGATGGTATTTACTGAGCTCCATACAGGTGGAAAATTTAATAATAGTAATTACAAAACTTCTGGTGGACTTCATGGAGTAGGTGCTGCAGTTGTAAATGCATTATCAGAATGGTTAGAGGTTGAAGTATCACAAAATGGCCATATTTATAAGCAAAGATTTGAATATGCAGAAGATAAAGAACTTAAGAAAAAGATGCCAGGTACACCAGTAACCAGTCTTAAAATGATAGGTAATACTAAAATTACTGGAACTAAAGTAACCTTTAAACCAGATAAAGAAGTATTTAGTACTGTAGATTTTAAATTCGAGGTAATTGAAGAAAGACTTCAGGAGTTAGCATTTCAAAATAAAGGAATCACTTTAATATTTAAGGATGAAAGAAAAGAGCCATTTTTTGTTAAGGAATATAGATCTGAAAGAGGATTACTTGATTTTATTGAATACCTTAATGAGAGTAAAGCTTCTATACATAAAGATCCTATAATATTTGAGGGTGAAAAAGATTTAGAAGGAATAAATATTTATTGTGAAGCGTGTATTCAATTTACTGATTCAACTACTGAGTACCTAGCTAGTTATGTTAATAACATACCTACTACAGAATCAGGAACACACGAAGCGGGTTTTAAAACAGGAATGACTAGAGCCTTTAAAGAATGGAGCAAAAAGTTAAATATTGTCAAAGAAAAGGACAAGGGGTTCGAGGGTGATGATTTAAGAGAAGGTATGACAGCTATACTTAGAGTTAAAATAAGCAATCCTATCTTTGAAGGGCAGACAAAAACAAAGTTAGCCAATAATGAAGCTTATACGGTGATGAATGAACTTGCTAATATAAAAATAGGAGAATGGATTGAAGATAATAAGGAAATAGCAATAAATATTATAAATAATGCAGTTTCGGCAGCTTCTAGACGAGAAAAAATAAAAAAAATAAATGAAGCTGAAAAAAAGAAGATTGGTAAAGGAACAGCTCCTTTAGCAGGAAAAGTAGCTATTTGCACTTTGAAAAAACCAGAATTATGCGAGTTTATAGTAGTGGAAGGAGATTCTGCGGGAGGAAGTGCTAAACAAGCGAGAGACAGAAGATTTCAAACTATAATGCCCTCTAAGGGAAAAATAATGAATACTGAAAAACAGAAGCTTGAGAATGTTATTGCTAGCGAAGAGTTAAAACTCTTTAATGTTGCAGTAGGAACTGGAGTATTAGAAAATTATAATGAGCTAGAATTAAAATATAATAAAATAATTATTCTAAGTGATGCGGATGTTGATGGATATCATATAAGAACTCTTTGGATAACTTATATTTATAGATATATGAGACAACTTATTACAAATGGGCATCTTTATATAGCTCTTCCGCCGTTATATAAAGTATATAAGAATAGTAAAACAGGAGAAATTTTAAAATATGCATATAGTAATGATGAATTAGTTAAAGCAAAAAAAGAAGTGGGTAAGGGAGCTTTAATACAAAGATATAAGGGGCTAGGAGAAATGAATCCAGATCAATTATGGGATACAACTTTAAATCCAGAAACTAGAACTCTGCAGCAAGTTACTATTGATGATGCTGCAAAGGCAGAAAAAATGATTTCTTTATTGATGGGAGAGGTTGTAGAACCAAGGAGAAATTATATGTTTAAGTATGCAGAATTTTAGAATTTAGAGAGGATTACAATATTATGAGCAAAAAAAATATAGAAATACCCTTTGATAAAAATATAGTTCCAGTTTCTATAGCTGAAGTAATGCCAGATAATTATCTTCCTTATGCTGTAGAGGTTGCGAAGGAGAGAGCTCTTCCAGATGTTAGAGATGGACTAAAACCAGTTCATAGAAGAATATTATTTGGTGCCTATAAGCTAAAGGCAATGCCAGATAAGCCTTATTTTAAATCAGCAAGAATTGTTGGAGATATTTTGGGAAAATATCATCCCCATGGTGACAGTTCGGTATATGAGTCTATGGTTATATTAGCTCAAGATTTCACCACAAGGAAGCCATTAATAGATGGTCATGGAAACTGGGGAAGTATTGATGGAGACAATGCAGCTGCCATGAGATATACAGAGGCTAGACTTACAGACATAGCCTTAGAAATGCTTAGAGATATAGATAAAGATGTAGTGGAAATGGTTAATAATTATTCTGATACGGAGTTAGAGCCAAAAGTACTGCCAGCAAGATTCCCAAATCTTTTGGTAAATGGAGCTTTCGGAATTGCAGTAGGACTTGCAACAAATATTCCCCCTCATAATCTTGGAGAAGTAATTGATGCAACTATAGGATTTATAGAAAACAGAAATATAACTGTAAGAGAATTAATGAATTATATAAAAGGACCGGATTTGCCTACAGGGGGAATCATTATTGGAGAACAAGCAATCCGATCCGCATATGAAACTGGGGAAGGTAGAGTTACCTTAAGAGCTAAAACAAGCATAGAAAAATTGGAAAATGATAGGTATGGTATTATTATCACCGAGTTCCCTTATAGAAGAAACAAGTCTAAAACACTTCAAGCAATTTCTGAAATGACTGCTGACAAAAAACATTCTAAAGCTTTAGAATGTATTACGGATATAAGAGATGAATCTGATAGAAATGGCATAAGAGCAGTAATTGAGTTTAAGAAGTCTACTGATAAAGATACTATGAATAGAGTTCTAAAATATTTATTTAAAAGAACAGATCTTCAAGTAAATATAAGTTTTAATATGGTAGCTATTGCTGATGGAAAGCCAAGAACCTTAAACTTATTAGAAATAATAAAGTTCTATGTTGAGCATCAAAAGGATGTAATTATAAGAAAAACTAAAAAAGAACTGGAAATTGCAAGAAAGCGATTTCATATAGTAGAAGGCTTTATTAAAGCAATAGATATAATGGATGATATATTAAAAACTATCAGAGCATCAAAATCTAAGAAAGATTCAGAAGAAAATTTAATGAAAAAATTTGAATTTACACAAATACAAGCTGAAGCCATTGTTGAACTTATGTTATATAAGCTAACTGGATTAGAAATTAAAGTATTTCAAAAGGAGTATGCTGAACTTGAAAGGCAAATCAAAATGTTAAATAAAATTTTAGAAAGTGAAAAAGAGCTTTATAAAGTTATTAAGAAAGATTTGACTGAAGTAAAAGAGAAGTATAATGATTGTAGAAAAACAGAAATAATAGTTAACGATGAAATGGCTAAAATAGAAAATGAAGAACTAATATTAGAGGAAGACATTATAATTACAATGTCCAATGAAGGCTTTATAAAAAGGATTTCTGATAAGGCTTACAAAAGAATTAATGGAGATATTAATGAAATAGAATATAGAGAGGGAGATTTTAATAGGTATTTCATAAGCGGAAATACAAAAGATAATTTATTTATCTTTACAAATAAAGGAAATGTGTATCAAATTAAATGTTCTCAAATTCCTGAAATGAAATGGAAGGAAAAAGGGGAGAAAATAGATACTTTAGTTAAAAGTTTGTCACTTGAGGATGAAAAAATAATTTCTATCATTATTATAGAGAAAATAAAGGAAGATGAATTTTTAACATTTTTCACAAACAAGGGAATGATAAAAAAGACCAGCATTCTAAAGTATGAGACTAATTATACTAAAATAGTAGCATTAAAACTAAAAAATGATGAAGAATTGATTAAGATAACATTAGAAAGCAGAAATCAAATTAAAAATAATATTAAAGTAGTAACGAAAAATGGATTAGAAGTATATCTTAGATTACCTGAAGTGGAAATTACCGAGCGAAACATATGGGGAACGCAGATAATAAATATCTGCAATGAAGATAAAATAACACACATAGATTATATTGAAGAAGTAGAAGCTAAAACTTTTATAGTGAATATTGATAACATAGGAAATATAAAAATATCTAGTCAAAAAATTCTTAAAAATACATTTGGTTGCACTACAGATTCTTCAAGTAAAATTTTAATCTTTACGGATACGGGAAAGACCATTTTATTATTAGCTAATATAATAGAAAATTTAGGTAAAGAAGGAATATGCTTAGATAAAGTAGTTGATGGCTTTGATAAAGAAAAGGATAATGTAATTAATGTTATTTCTATAAAAGATTTTAATAAAGATTATAGTCTTTATTTCTTTAGTAGTTCTGGGTACGTTAAGAAAACTGCATTAAATGAATTTTCTGGTGATTTCACATGTACTAAGGGATATAAATTTAAGAATGAGCATGATAAGCTTATTAATGTACAGTTAATAGATAATAATATGCAAAAGGATATTTTAATAATAACTAAATATGCCATGAGTATAAGATTTGAAGATAGAGCGGTCAGCTTTATGGGCAAAATAGCAGTAGGTGTTACTGGAATAAGCCTAAAAGAAGGAGATCAGGTGATTTTTGCACAACTAATTTCCAAAGTTATTGATGATGAAATAGCTTTTCATGGAGAAGATGCAAATGAGTTATTCATAAAAACTAAAAATAATTACAACTTAGCTATTCCAATTAACGAAATAAAACTTCAAAATAGAGCCGGAAGAGGAAAAAAGATAGGATTATTGGGTATAGACGATTATATAATAGAAATAAAATAAGAAAAAGCTGGATGAATACTTGTCCGGCTTTTCTTATTAAAAATATATAAGTTATTTAACTCTTCTTAAGATAGAAATAACGTTAGTTCCGCCACTTCCACCAACATTTACAGTTACCGCATTTTTAGCACCCTCTACTTGAGCACCAATAGCTTCACCAATAAGTTGTTTTGTAGCTAATACGTGCATTGATACTCCAGTTGCTCCTACTGGGTGTCCTTTTGCTTTAAGTCCACCAGATGTATTAACGGGAAGTCTTCCTCCAAGGAAAACAGAGCCATCAAGTACTGCTTCTCTTCCTTTTCCTGGTTCAGTTAAACCTAAAGCTTCATATATTACTAATTCATTTATTGTAAAGCAATCATGAACCTCAGCAAGATTTATATCAGCTAAAGTTAGACCAGTTTCATCTAAGCATTTATTGAAAGCGCGTCTTATTGCTTCATGTTCCCAATTGTGTCTTTTTCCTTCAACTATTGATATATGGTCACACATCATGCTAATTGCAGATATTTCAACAACTTTATCTTTTAATTCTTTAGCTCTTTCTGTAGTAGTAAGTACAACTGCAGCTCCACCATCTGAAACTAAAGAACAATCAGATAATTTTAATGGATAAGCAACCATAGGATTTTTATCTGATAGATTTAAAGCGTATTCCATGTTACTTCCCTTTTGCATATGAGCTAGCGGATTTTGCATAGCATTAGTATGAGCTTTTACAGAAATACGGGCAAGAGTATCAGCTAATTCTTCTTCACTAATTCCAAAATGAGACATATATCCTTTTCCAAGCTCAGCATATAAGCCAGGGAAGGTATATCCGTGTTCTCCTTCTAAAGGCATGTAAGAAGCTTTTGCAAGAGTAGCAGTAACACCTTTTCCATTTAAAGAGGTCATTTTTTCAGCTCCAACAACTAGTACATTTTTATATCTTCCTGATTCTATACCTTTTATAGCTTCATATACAGCAACAGAACCTGATGCACAAGCTCCTTCAACTCTAACACAAGGTTTGAATCTTAGACCTGGGTCAATTTCTACCATAAATGGACCTAAATGCGATTGATTATTAAAATCCATAGAACCGTAGTTAGCGAAAAATACTGCATCTATATCTTCACCAGTAAGTCCTGAATCAGTTAAAGCTCCTCTTCCTGCTTCTAATATTAAATCATAAATAGTTTTGTCTTCTAATTTACCAAATTTTGAATGTGATGTTCCTATAATTGATACTGACATTTTCATATCCTCCTCAAAGTAAAATATATGTTCGACTAATACTTTAGCAATATGTGTGCCAATAGACATTGAATAGCTATTTTATTTAAATGAAATTTTATTTATTTAAATAAAATCAAATAATGATTATAATAAAATTATGTATTTTATAAAAGAATAGAAAAATTAGTATATAAGTATTATTAAAAAATATATAATAAAGTTTAAGAATATTCAAAAACATGTCCTAAAATGCGACCAATGTACCTTTATAGGACAATACATAAGTTGCTTAACGGAATATATATTTTACTTATATTAAGGAATATAATATATTAATTAAAAAGAAAGTTTATAATTTAAAAAATATTATAAAAAGGGTGAAAACGTTAATGAATTATCTAAAATCAAAAGCTTTTCTAGAGTTTTGCTATAAAATATTTGATAAACTACCTGTTCCAATTGATATAGTAGATGAAAATGGAATTATTATATATCTTAACGAAATTTTTGCAGATTTTTTTCAAATGCCTCAGAATGAGATAATTGGTAAGGATATTTTAGAAGTGCATCCTTACTCTATATTTAGAGAAGTCTTAAAAAGTAAGCAGGCTAAAATAGCAGCAAAGCATAAATTTAAAAATAAAGCAGATGAAGCAATAGTACATATAATACCACTGCTTGATGATGATGGTGAAATTCTTGGTGGAATAGGGATGGTTCTATTTGAAGATGTAGATAAAATGGAAAATACTATGCTAAAATATAAAACTTTAGATAAAGAAATAAAGCTACTTAAAAACGAGATAGCAAAGATGAATAGAGCAAAATATAAGCTTGATAGCATTGTAGGAATTTCAGAGGAAATAAATGAATGTAAAGATAAGATAAGAAAAGTAGTTAAAGTTAATTCAAACATATTACTGGTTGGAGAAAGTGGAGTTGGAAAAGAGCTTTTTGCACACTCTATACATAATGAAAGTGACCGACGGGATATGCCATTTGTAGTGTTAAATTGTTCAGCGATTCCAGATAATCTAATAGAATCTGAACTATTTGGATATGAAGAAGGATCCTTTACTGGTGCCAAGAAAGGCGGAAACATAGGTAAGTTTGAACTTGCAAATGGAGGAACGATATTCTTAGATGAAATAGGTGAAATGCCTATATATCTTCAAGCTAAATTGTTAAGGGTGCTGCAGGAAAAAGAGGTTCAAAGAATTGGGGGCAAAAGGCCAATTAACTTGGATGTAAGGGTAATAAGTGCTACTAATAGAGATTTAAAACAAATGATTACGGAAGGAAAGTTTAGAGAAGATCTTTATTATAGGTTAAATGTAATATCTATTGAGATACCTCCTTTAAGAAAGAGACCCAAAGATATTCCTTTATTAATTAAAAATTTTGTAGATGATTTTCATAAGGAAACAGGACTTTATAGAAAAATCGGGAATGAAGTTATGAATGTTTTTGTAGGTTATAATTGGCCAGGGAATATAAGAGAATTAAAAAATATCATTGAAAAAATTTGTGTTATTGCAGATGATGTAAGTGTCTCATTAAAGGACATACCCAAATATATAGTAAATAGTTCTCTTAAAACCAAATGGGAAAATCAAAATACCGGTCTTAATAATATTATGAAATCTATTGAAAGAGAGATAATATTAAATACTTTAAAACAGTGTAAAGGGAATAAGAGAAAGACAGCTAAGATTTTAGAAATACCAAGATCGAAGCTATATAGAAAATTAGATGAATATAATCTAGAAGAAGGAAATAATGCTGATGATTAGAAAATAACACTAATTTGGTACGTAAATTGCTCTTATTTAATTTAGTAATATTATATTAAATTGGAGGTAAGTTAATATGAAAAAAGTATGCGTACTTGGTGCTGGAACAATGGGAGCAGGAATTGCTCAAGCTTTTGCTGTGAAAGGTTATGAAGTATTGGTAAGAGACATTAAAGATGAGTTTGTTCAAAAGGGACTTAACGGAATTAACAAAAGTCTTTCAAAATTAGTTGAAAAAGGTAAGATGGAAGAAGCTAAAAAAGAAGAAATACTTTCTAAATTATCAGGAACAGTTGACCTAAATGCGGCAGCTGATTGTGATTTGATAGTTGAAGCAGCAGTAGAAAACATGGCAATAAAGAAACAAATATTTGCTGAATTAGACAGAATATGCAAACCTGAAACAATTCTTGCTTCGAATACATCTTCTTTATCAATAACAGAAGTTGCATCAGCAACAAAGAGACCTGATAAAGTTATAGGAATGCACTTTTTCAATCCTGCAACTGTTATGAAGCTTGTTGAAATTATAAAAGGAATGGCAACTTCTCAAGAAACCTTTGATAGTATAAAAGAAATCTCATTATCTATAGGAAAGGATCCAGTAGAAGTTGCAGAAGCACCTGGATTTGTAGTAAATAAAATATTAGTTCCTATGATCAATGAAGCAGTAGGGATTTTAGCGGAGGGGGTAGCTTCTGCTGAAGATATTGATAAGGCTATGATGCTTGGAGCAAATCATCCAATGGGACCTTTAACATTAGCAGATCTTATAGGACTTGATGTATGTCTTGCAGTTATGAATGTTTTATTTACTGAAACTGGAGATTCTAAATATAGAGCTCATACATTACTTAAAAAATACGTTAGAGCAGGTTGGCTTGGAAGAAAATCTGGAAAAGGATTTTACAACTACTAAAAAACATATACATTATTTTTAAAATCTGTATACTACTTTTTTATACCCCATTATACACTTAGTATCCTACTAATACTAAACGTATAATGGGGTACTATGCTTTTAAAAAAATACTATAACACAAAAAAGTATGTACTTGATATATGTAAAGTGATGGAATAAAATCAATTTTGTAAAGGGTATCATATATTAAACAAATAGGGAGGTATACAGACAATGAAAAAAGTATGCGTACTTGGTGCTGGAACAATGGGAGCTGGAATTGCTCAAGCTTTCGTTGCAAAAGGCTATGAAGTACTAGTAAGAGACATCAAAGACGAATTTGTACAAAAAGGACTTAATGGAATTAAAAAGAACCTTTCAAAATTAGTTGAAAAAGGTAAGATGGAAGAAGCTAAGAAAGAAGAAATACTTTCTAGACTATCAGGAACAGTTGACCTAAATGCGGCAGCTGATTGCGACTTGATAGTTGAAGCAGCAGTAGAAAACATGGAAATCAAAAAACAAATATTCGCTGAATTAGATAGAATATGTAAACCTGAAACAATTCTTGCTTCAAATACATCTTCTTTATCAATAACAGAAGTTGCATCAGCAACAAAGAGACCTGATAAAGTAATAGGAATGCACTTCTTTAACCCAGCTCCTGTTA
>Ga0074193_1002566_pt1 | contig 15974 bp, 15 predicted proteins | sample EPASupsiteHSE605_FD_64523 | JGI IMG/M metagenome (GOLD analysis project Ga0074193, IMG submission 64523) | Bioremediated contaminated groundwater from EPA Superfund site, New Mexico - Sample HSE6-05 | ecosystem: Environmental > Aquatic > Deep subsurface > Groundwater > Contaminated ... | reverse complement strand
CTACATTACCCACCACACTGATGACTCCTTTACATCCCTGACAGATCATGGGAAGGGTGAGGTTGTCATTGCCAGACAAGACCATGAAATCATCCTGTCCCAGATTTTTAAGTGTATGAATAGTCTGGGAGACCTTGTCCAGATCGGGGTTTGCTTCTTTAATAGCTACAATGTTATCGAGCTGGGCAACACGTCCAATGGTTTCCACATCAATATCAGTCCCGGTACGGGAGGGGACATTGTAGACTATAATGGGAATGTTCACGGAGTCAGATAACATTTTATAGTGTTCATAAAGTCCGTGTTGTTGAGGTTTGTTATAGTAAGGTGTTATCACCAGTGCGTAGTCTGCACCGATATCTTCGGCGTATTTAACCAGGTCGAGTGCTTCTTTGGAGGAGTTGCTACCTGCGCCAGCCACTGCAGCCACCTTGCCCTTCACCTCATCCACCAGGATCTCCATCATTTTCTTCTGTTCCTGGTGAGTTATGGTGGCAGACTCACCGGTGGTTCCGGCGGCCAGTAGGCCATTTACACCTCTCTCTAGGAGATAATTCATGTTCTCCCGCATTCCCTCTTCATCTACCGTGTCTTCACGGGTGAAGGGGGTTACCATAGCAACTGTGGTACCTTCCAATTTCATTCCAAGACTCTCCTTACCATTTCATAAGCTCTCTTACCATCATTCCAGTCCACAAATATAACCACTGAAGTTTGACTTGATGAAATTTCCACTATGTTTATTTTATTCTGACGTAAAGGTGCGGTGATTTTGGTAATAATACCCGGTGTGTCAATGAAGTCCTGGCTGTTAACGGTGATCATGGCGATCTCCCTACCCAGGGACAGGGAACTCATATCCGGGTTTTTCACCACCACCTCATGAAGGATTTCATGGGCAGAATCAGCCACTGATTTATCAATGAAAAGGGTTATTGAGTTTTGACCGGTGGATATACCGTAAATATTGATATTATTATCCTGCAGGGTTTTGGTGAGTTCAGCCAGGATTCCAACTTTAGTCAGGATCTCTTCACCAACCACCGCAATGACTGAGATGGGTTCATTGTTAAGGGTGGTTGATCTTAACATTTTATCCTTGGAGGGACCCATTATCTCTGTTCCTGGTGCTGAAAGGTCACCGTGTTCAAATCCTATGATTTTGGCGTTTATTTTAGGGTCTTTGTATCGCAGTGCATGAGGATGCAGTACCTGGGCTCCGTGGGTTGCCAGATCCCTCATTTCTTCCACACTGATCTTGTCCAGTTTCTTGGCGGACTGTAATTTATTGGGATCAGTGGACATCACTCCACCTACATCAGTGACAATTACCACCTCTTCTGCCTGGAGGCAGTGACCCATAAGAAAAGCGGTTATATCACTCCCACCCCTTCCCAGGGTGGTGATGTTACCTTCTAAATCTTTTCCCAAGAAACCACAGATAACAGGGATCACTCCCTGATCCAGGAGTTTTAATATCTCCCGGGATCGGATCTCTGTCTCTGCAAAGTCAATTTTAGCATTTAAATAGTTGCTGTCAGTTATAACTGGCCAAAGTTCCATATGAGGATCTAAATATTCTGATTTGACACCCAGGGATTCTATGGTAGATGAGAATACCCTTACACTGGTGATTTCTCCCATGGAGATTATATCTGCCATTTGTTTCTCGGTTATGGCATCTCCAATGGATTTATTTACAATTTCCAGAATGTCATCGGTGGTCTTGTTGATGGCTGAAACCACCACCACCACTTTCTGACCCTGCATGTACTCTTTAACCACTGCACGGGCTGCTTTTTTGATCCTTTTCCCATCTCCGATGGATGTTCCTCCAAACTTGGCCACTATTATTCCCATAGCAACCAACCTTAGAAGTAATTATTTTTAACCAATCGAGTTACGTAACCTGCGATTTTGTTTCGCAGATGTTTGGTACTTACAGTGGAGAATTCCTGCACTAACTTCTTATTTTCATCGAAATCTGTGGTGAATTTACCGGGATAAGTTTCAATCAGCTCTTTGGCTGTTCTTTTAACGAATGATGTTCTAATGTTACCCATGCTTTTTACCTCCTTGAATTTTCTGTTGTTCTTTTTTGCTCAAATCCGTCAGTATCATAGTGATCTGGGTGAGACTGTCTTTATCTATTTCCTGCTCTTTAGCTATTTCTCGGATCTTATGGTGGATAAATTCTTCCCTTTCTGGATCATGAATTTTCATTCCCAGAACTATTTTGGCCTGGTAAATATCAGTTGCTAGGGAAGTTCGCTCTTTAATGAGCTTTATTATTTCCTCATCCAGTATATCTATTTTCTTCCGAGAGCTTTCCAAGAGTTGTAACGCTTCTGCCCTATCCATGGTCAACCACCTTGGTTCCCACGTTGTCCACCTGAGTTAATATAACTCTTCCAGGATACGAAGTCCATGCTTCCTGAACATCGCTTATATTCTCTTCAGGAACGATGGCTACAAATGAGGGGCCAGTTCCTGAAAGACCTGCGGCCAATGCACCGGAATTTAAGGCATCCAAAGCAATTCCAGCATCAAAACTTAGTGCAGCGCTATATAAAATTCCGTTTAAGGTCAGAGCTTCATATACGTTGCCCTTGAGTGCTTCCTGGAATGCAATTTTTACCCAGGGGGCCAGAAGTTTCATCCTACCTACATCAGATTGGGCAGTAGGTGACTTTCTATTGGGCATGTATATTAATATATTTTGCTCCTCCAGGGGGCCCTGGTGGAAGATCTCCCTCCGTGGATTGTGAGTGATGGTAAGACCCCCAAAAAAGGAGGCGCTGGCATCATCAAATGCGCCAGTGATGGTAACACCAGCCTCTAATGAAGCATCAATGGCCAAGTTAAGTATATCTGAATCATTTAAGCTGCCATCTGGGATTAGACCATCATTCACCAGAGCATGGTACGTGGCCAGCACCACAGCATTGGAGGTGGCACTGCTACTGGAAAGTCCAGAAGCCACCGGTAGAGTGGAACTGGTCTTTATATTGATTCCTGTCTCTACATTGAATTTTTCCAGCACTTTGTCTACACAGATCTCCATGAGCGTGGTGGCAACATCCCTATCTGCTTTAAATGTTCTTTTTGATGATTTTAAACTGGCTTCTGCAGTCACATAAAGCTTTATACCAAACGCAGATCCGCAACCCGTTGATATAGCATTAATTACAGTAGCTGACCCGGGGGATCGGACAATTGCTTTCAAATTATCACCTGCAAGAGCAACTCTATCGAGTATTGCACTATTTTATATACATAGAAATAAAAAGACTAATAAATACATCGATGGGAAGAATAAAAAATAGAAAAGAATTAATAATATAACTTTAGATTTAAAAAATAATAATCAACGAAAAATGGGTAATAAAAATGGATAAGAATACTCAGCTGGTTTTAGGTATTGTTGGAGGGGGATTTTTAATCCTTGTAGTTATTTTTATTGCTATTTTATCACTCTTAGGAAACGAGGGAGTCACCAGTGACACTAGCTTTGGAAACACCGTGGCAGTCATACCAGTACAGGGTGAAATTGCATATGGGGAGTCCAGTATTTTGGGAAGTTCAATTGTAACCCCTCAATCTGTTACTGAGGGTATTAAACAGGCTGAAGAAGACAGTTCTGTCAGTGCCATAGTCCTGGATGTTAACAGTCCTGGTGGTTCACCAGTGGCCAGTGAAGAGATCATGAACGTCGTTAAAAACTCCAGTAAACCAGTGGTGGTGTGGATCAGTGATATTGGTGCTTCTGGTGCTTACCTGGTTGCCTCACCTGCGGATAAAATCGTTGCCAGCCCATCATCCATTGTGGGTAGTATTGGAGTTATTCTCAGTTTAACCGATCTATCTGGACTTTACCAGAAGATCGGAGTCAACCAGTACGCCATTAAAGCAGGGGAATATAAAGATATAGGTGCTTCATACCGTAATTTAACCCCTGAAGAAGCGGAAATGTTACAGGAAATGGTGGACCAGGATTATGAATACTTCATTAACCAGGTGGCCGAGAATCGTAAATTGGATGTAAACTATGTGCGAACTATTGCCGAAGGAAAAATATACACTGGAACCCAGGCCAAAGATTTGAAACTGGTGGATGAAACTGGTGACCGTGAAAAAGCCATTGAATCAGCGGCCAGACTGGGTGGTATCCAGGGAAATTACGATGTAGTCACCATCACCCCCACTGAGACATTATCCGATATTATTAAAGGTTATTCTGCCAATTTTGCCTATGCTCTGGGTAAGGGAATTGGAAGTTTACTCAATGAAGGCTCTGTGGAAAGCTCGGTGGATTACAGTATACGATGATATACCCGGGTCCATTGGGAAAAATTTTACAATTTAATTTTTCCCCAAAAAAATAATTCATCCCAAATTTATAAAAATACAATTTCCATAAAAAAGAATTTAAATAAATAAGCATAGAATTTAAAGATATAAGATTACATTCAAGTCTTAAAAAATGAGGTGAAAAATATGGTTGTCAAAGTAGAAGTATTCACATCTCCTTCCTGTCCCTACTGTCCCATGGCTATTGAAGTTGTAAACGAAGTTGAAAAAGACATGCCTGGTGTTCTAGAAGTTGAAAAAATTGACATCATGGTTGACCGGGAAAAAGCAGTTGAATATGGACTCATGGCAGTGCCTGCCATTGCTTTAAATGGAGTAGTGCGTTTTGTGGGCGCTCCAGCTAAAGAAGAACTGGTAAAGGCCATAGAAGAAGAGAAAACCGGGAAATAATATTATTTTATTAATTACCATGGAAGAAGATCATTCCTGTCAAAAAGACCAGAATATCGCTAAAACTAATTTTAAACCTGGCAGGGGGAATCAATCACCCCCCTCATCTGTTTCTTTTCCAGTTGATAGTGATGATTATGGAATCACCACTGGAAGCGCAGCCACTGCAGCAGCTTTAGCCGCTCTCTTATCAATAAAAGAAAAGGTTTCCTTGGTTAATATTAAAACACCCCTGGGATGTCTGGATATTTCTGTTGATAATTCTCAAAAAATTGATGATTATTCTGGACGGGCTTCAGTGGTGAAAATGCCCTACCACGACCCTGATGTCACCATCAATATGGAGGTGCAGGCAGAAGTCCAGCTTCAAGATAGACCTGACATCATAATCACTGGTGGAGAAGGAGTGGGACGGGTAACCAAACCAGGTTTACAACTATCCGTGGGTGAAGCGGCCATAAACCCAGTCCCCAGGGAGATGATCAAGTCCAACCTGGAGGATGCACTGCCACCAGGTAAGGGTGCAATAGTCAAAATTATCATACCTCAGGGTAGAGAGATTGCCCATAGGACCATGAATCCCCGTCTGGGTATTGTGGATGGTATTTCCATACTGGGAACCACCGGTATTGCCCGTTCCATGAACTCGGAGAGTTTCCAGATGGCCAAAAAATGTCAGCTGGATGTGGCACTGGCTGAAGGCTACCGCAAGCTGGTTTTTGTACCAGGGAATATTGGGGAGAAGCTGGCCAAGCAGTTGCTGGATGTGGAAGATGATCAGATCATCCAGATGGGTAACCTGGTGGGTTACATGCTGGATGAGGCCAAAAAAAGTGATATATCCCATTTGATTATTCTGGGTCATGCAGGTAAACTGGTTAAAATTGCCGGTGGCATCTTCCAAACTGAACATCGCCTGGCAGATGGTCGTCGGGAGATCATAACCACACACACCGGACTGGTGGGTGGAAACAGAAGTTTAATGGAGGAAGTCTACCACTCCAACACCACCGAGGATATGATGGAAATCCTGGAAAGGGAAGGAATGTTGGAAATGGTTTTCAACTCCATAGCCCTAGCCATTCAAGAGCGCTGCCATGAAAGGTTCAATTTAAAACCAGAAGTACTCATTCTAAAGATGGATGGTACATTACTCAACAGCAACCATCGGGTTGAACTCCATCATCCCCATTAATTTTTGCTTATTTTTACAAAACCTGCTATTAACATCACCGGGTTACTGGTTTTATGAATTAATTATCTAAATTGAAATAAGTTATCCGGTTAAAATAGTTATCCAGTTAAAATTGAAAAATATCAACAATAAAATCCTATTGTAAAAAATAACCTATTACTAATAAGGATGTTTTTAAGTATTTATAGATTCCATAAGAACCTATAGATGTATGAAAATGGAAATAGATTATTTTATCAATGGTCAATAGATTATTTTATAAATGATTATTAATTTGATTCTGAATAAATTCACGGCGAAAACTATGGTGAAATTATGCGTGTGTGCTTATTAGGACAATACCCACCCCATATTGGGGGTGTTTCATCTCACACTTACCTTCTCTCCAGGGAACTTGTAAAAAGAGGAGATGAAGTTTACGTGTTAACCTATCCCCACCGGGATGTTGAAGGTATTAATGGGGTGAAGGTGGAAACTGCATTCGCGCCCAATATAAAGGGTTTAAGGGGTTTGTTTTTCTTTATATCATCAACTTTTAAGCTAATGGGTATGGTGCGCCGTTTCAACATTGATCTTATTCACGCCCACTTCCTCATCCCACCAGGACTCATCGGAGTATGTGTGGGATCTCTCCTGGGGAAAAAAACTGCAGTAACTGCACATGGCTCTGATTTATTAATACAGGCTAAAAATCCAATTCTAAGAAGATTGATTAAGTTTGTTCTTAAAAGGGCGGATTATGTGCTGGTGGTAAATCAGAACCTCCAGGAAAAGGTGCTGGAACTGGGTATAAATCCAGATAAAATTTACATAACACCCAATGCCGTTGATGTGGAAAAATTCAACCCCCAAAATAAGGAACTTCCCCCCAACGTGAAGATAAGTTCTGATAAACCTGTGCTGCTCTTTGTGGGTAATCTGGTCTTTCAAAAAGGTGTTAAATATCTTTTAGAAGCTAAAAAGTTAATGAAAACCGGGGCGGAGCTGGTAATTGTGGGTGATGGTCCACTCCGTCAGGATCTGGAGATGAAAGTCCGTGATGGGAAGATCTCTAATGTGATCTTCACCGGTGCACGTAGGGATGTGGATGAAATTATGCCATCGGCTGATGTTTTTGTTCTGCCCAGTATATCCGAAGGATTCCCCATCACAATATTAGAGGCTATGGCCAGTGGCCTGCCCGTGGTGGCCACCAATGTGGGTGGGATCAGCGAAGTGATGAATGAAGATGTGGGAATAATGGTTAACCCCTCAAATCCAAGGGAACTGGCCAGTGCCCTGGATAAAATCCTGGAAAATGAAACATTAATGATTGATATGGGGGCTGCTGCCAGGGAACAGGCCCTGAAATACAGTACAATGCAGATACCATACTAATCAATTGATTATGAAAATATCCCTAATTCAATTATTATTTGTCAGTAGCTCTATCCACACGATTAATTATAGATGCTAACTTTAGTATAATTTTAGTAAGAGAATTAAAAGTTAAAGAGAAAATTAAAGTTATTTATAACTATCAAGTGAACTATCAAAGTCGAAATAAAAATCTTAAAGTAATGAACTATAAATAAAAAAATACTGCAGTAGTGGATGCCAATTAAGAATAAGGCAATTAAGAATAAAAGTGGAGAGTAATGTATATGGATGAGAAGGAATTCACGCATCTCACCAAAAGTGGGGTGCACATGGTGGAAGTGGGGGATAAACCAGTTATCAAACGAACTGCCCTTGCCCGGGGAAAAATAATATTAAACAATGAAACCATCCAGCTCATTGAAAAGGGGGAGCTGAAGAAGGGTAACGTGCTTACCACTGCCCAGATAGCAGCCATTCAGGCAGTTAAATCCACTTCTCAGATGATACCCCTCTGTCATCCCATACCCATCGGTGGTGTGGAAGTGGAATTTGAAGTGAACCCTGAATCCATCCAGGTTACAGTGAAAGTACGCAGCACTGGGAAGACAGGGGTGGAGATGGAAGCCATCACCGGAGTTAGTGTGGGTCTTTTGACCATATGGGACATGGTTAAAAGTGTGGAAAAGGATAAAAACGGACAGTACCCTTCCACTCGTATAATGGATATCGAAGTAATCAGAAAAGAAAAAATTGAATTATAATTAGAGGAATTATGAGTCTTGAATCAGTGGATCCAACCATCAGGAAGATAATAAAGGAGTCTTACCCCCAAATTGAGGAGCTTAACCCTGCCCAGGAGGCAGTGGTGGATGCCGGGCTATTGGATGAGAAAGAAAACTACATCATCGCCATCCCCACTGCCAGTGGCAAAACTCTCTTGGGAGTGATGGCAGCCCTGCGCACCATCCTCGATGGAGGTAAAGTGGTTTATGCAGTGCCACTTTTATCCATTCAGAATGAAAAGGTTAAGGAATTTAAAAACTTTGAAGATCACGGCATCAAAGTGGGCAAGCATCCATCCTCATCAGATATGGCAGTGATGGTATTCGAATCCTACGATGCCCTGACCCGTTTCAACTGGAACACCCTCTCTGAGGTGGACCTTCTCATTGTAGATGAGTTCCACATGATTGGGGAGTACAGTCGTGGTCCTACCATTGAATGTGCCATAACTCGTTCCCGCCTTTTAAACCCCGGGATGAGGTTAATTGCCCTGTCCGCTACCCTCCAGAACATGGAGGAACTTTCCACTTGGCTAGGTGCCCGGGTGGTGGAACATGACTACCGTCCAGTACCTTTATTTAAGGAAGTGCTCAACACCGAGGAGTACGGTACCAAAAACAAGAACGATGTTATCTTGCGTATCCTGAAGGATTCCATGGCCGAATCCAGCCAGGCCCTTGTCTTTGTTTCCACCCGCCGTTTCACAGAATCACTGGCCAATTACCTGTCCGGTAAGATAAAAAAGAGTCTTCCAGCCGAGAAGAGAAAAGATTTCAAGAGGGTTGCTGAGAAGATCCTGGATGTTCCCCGTAGACGAGGATCCCTACCCACCGAGGTGTGCCTGAAACTGGCAGAGTGTGCTGAAAACGGGATGGCCTTCCATCATGCAGGTCTATTTGACCGGCAGAAGGAGATCATTGAGGAGGAGTTCCGTGCCGGGAACCTCTTAATGATCACCGCCACCCCCAGCCTGATGTACGGGGTGAATCTCCCCTCCAAGAATGTGGTCATCAGAGATTACACCCGCTGGACCAGTCAGGGACCCCAACCCATACCAGTCTTTGATTATTTGCAGATGTCTGGCCGTGCCGGGCGTCCGGGATATGATAAGGAGGGTTACTCCTATCTGATTGGTAAAACCTTACCTGAAGCCGAGCAACTCCAGTACCAGTACATCGAAGGGGAGATTGAAGCCACTAACTCCAAGTTACTGGAAAACAGGGATGCTGTTTATCGCCAGATCATATCTCAGGTAGCAGCAGGAATGGCTCGAAACCTGGATGAACTCCTGGAATTCTTCCAGAGCACATTTTCTGGCTTCCAGATGAGCCACTCGGAATATTCATCATTATTTGCCTCTGACACTATCGAGTTCCAGATTAAGGAGGCATTGGAGTTTCTCACAGAACACGGGATGATCCAGGTTGTTCCGGATGGATTGCGGGCCACTGCCTTTGGCATGTTAATTGCCAAGAGCAACTACACAGTGCAGACTGCGGTGCGTCTTAAGGAATTCGCCCGTTCTGGTGGGGAAGTTGATATGCCCCGTCTGGTATACGAAATATGCCGCACACCGGACCTTATTCCCATCTCATTTAAGGGTCGTAAAAGCCGGGAGCCTGTCCGGGACCGGTTGAACAGGGCGGGTTTGTTTGTGGTGGATGTGGGTAATGATGAGGCCACTGCCGCCACCCTCATGGAGTGGATGGATGAACGAAGCGAGTATGAGATTGAAAATGCATTCAATGTCTACGCTGCATCCACCAGGAGAGCTGCCTACGAAGCATCCCAACTGGTGAAGTTCCACCGGGAAATATGCCAGGTTTTGGGCATCTACACTGGACTGGATGCCATGGAAATCCTTACTGCCAGACTTTACTACGGTGTGAAGGATGAATTACTCCCACTGGTTGTGGGGATCAAACGTCTGGGCCGCAGACGTGCAAGGGCACTGGTTGATGCCTTTGGAACTGACCTTCGTTATGTGTCCCGTGAGGAACTGCTTCGAATTGAGGGTATAGGACCTAAAACTGCAGAAAATATACTTAAAAAGTACCATGCTCATGATTAGCCCATAAACTGGTTTTTATGGATTTTTTTGTTAAATTGAGAGACAGTGTAACTAAAAAAAGGATAAACACTCCATTGGAAACCATGATTATCAAAGAATTGGACTTTTCCCTGGAGATATCAAAAAATGATCTCCTGGAAGCACTTAAGGGTGAAGCCAACCAGGTGCATGTTAACGATTTCATCAAAACCTGCAGCTTCCTCCGAAAGAATATGGAACATGTTCACCCCCATTATCAGAAAGAGTACATTAAAATGTACACCGAAGGATATTTAAAGGGTTACAAGGATGTTAAAAATAATAAAACATCTTACTCTGGACAGGTTGATGTTGTTGAGTTGGCAGAATCCATCCAGCTTCTGGAAAACCAGGAACAATTAATGGAAGCCGAGTTTGGTAAAAATAACCGATCATTTAAGCCCTACCTGATCATGTCCCTTTACACCACATTTATACTGGAAGAACCAGTTCACCCTGTGGGCACACCATTTCCAGGTGGCTTGAAGGTGCGGAAAGATAGAGATATCTATTACTGTCCAGTTAAAGAAAATAATGAAAACAATCCACTGGCAGTTTGCGGTTTCTGCATTGCCCAACAGGAACCAGATATGTAAAGTTTTTGTGGAGATATACTCGGAAGTATAGGCCCCATAAGAGAGATATAAACTAAATAAGGGAAATATAGACCCCGATAAAGGAATAAATACCCTGGTGATAATTTATGGTCAATAAACTTAGTGAAATGGATTTCAACCAGGACATAAGTAAAGATGATCTTTTTAAAGTTTTAAAAGAAGAAGCCAGGTCCATTCATATTCAGGATATTATGAAGGGATCTAATTTCCTTAAAGAGGATGTAAAGTTCTTGCCTACCTGGGAAAGGGAGGATATTATTGCCAGATTCACCAAGGCATTATTCGTTCGTATCAAGGATATAAAAGATGACCGTTCTCATTATTCTGGCTACGTGGATTCAGATAAGCTTAAAAACTTCCTTAATATCCAAAATGACAGTATTCAAAACTCCCAGAGTCTTGATGAAAAATGTTTCTACCGCATTGCCAGGGTGGTCAGCACCTACACTGCATTTGTAAAGGAGGAGCCCATCCATCCAGTCGGGACCCGGTTCCCAGGTGGTTTCACCCTTCAACTGGTTGATGGTGTTTACCTGTGTCCAGTGAAGGATAAACAGAAGGATACACCAAGTGCATTGTGTCGATTCTGCGTTTCAGTGCAGGATAAGAGTGTAGATTGAAATATAAACTCTAATTTTATTCAAAATATTTTTATTCCTATTTTAATATAATAATAATGAACTAAACAAAAAAAATCATGGTTTTTCTGGAGATGTTAACCTGGAAAAGGAAAATAAAACCTTAAAAAAGAAGGTAATTCAAATCAAAAAAAGAACATGAATGTGTAAACTATTCTATTTAATATATTAAACCATTTTACCGGCAGTAGAGGGGAACAACATGGAACCAACATCGGTAATCATCGTGGAAGATGAAAAAATAACTGCCATGGATCTTAAACAAAAACTAGTTAACATTGGTTTTACAGTTCCGGCCATTGTCTCCAGTGGGGAGGATGCAGTTGACATCGTGGCAGAGTTAAGGCCTGATGTGGTGTTGATGGATATTGTACTCCAGGGAGAGATGGATGGAATCCAGGCCGCGCAGAAAATAAGCTCCCTGGACATCCCGGTGGTCTTCTTAACAGCTTATTCTGATGATAAAACTTTACAAAGAGCTAAAGCTACCAGTCCATACGGTTACATTATTAAACCATATCCAGATAAAGAACTGGAGCTGGCCCTGGAAACCACCATCCAGAAACATCAGGAATACCGGGATAAGGTTGAATTAATCCGTTATGAGGGTCTGGGTGAAGGGGTGCCTTTGACCAGTCACGATGAGGAAGTTTCATGGGAGGAACGTCCCCGGATACTTATTGTGGAAGATGAGATAATCACCGCCATGGACCTTGCAGCCCAGCTGGGGGAGATGGGCTACTTGGTGGTGGATACAGTGACCACTGGCCATGAGGCCATCCAAAAGGCTGAGTTATTCCGCCCTGATATGATACTGATGGATATCGTGCTCAGCGGAGAACTGGATGGTATCAATGTTGCCGAACACATCCAAGACTTGGACATACCAGTGGTTTACCTCAGTGCCTACACAGATGATTCCACAGTTGAAAGGGCCCTTAAAACATCTCCTTATGGTTATCTGCCCAAACCATACCAGATTGATGAACTTTACACCACCCTGGAAACTGCTCTTCAACAACACAAATCAGAGACTGAGAAGATAGAAAGGATGGATCTTAAGATCAGTGTTAAGGAAGGGGAGATGGTTATTGAAAAGACAGCAGTATTCTTCATCAGTGCCATTATTCTTTCATTGATTGTTTACAGTCTGGCCACCAGGAGTATGACCTGGCTCATGTACCTTTTATTCATCCCTGCCATCTACAACCTGTTCATTGTCACCGTGAGTTTAAAGAAACCTTCACCTCCTTTAGGTATGGAGCTGCCCTTTATCAGCATTCTTATCCCAGCACACAATGAAGAGTTCACCATCGAGCGTTGCGTTCGCTCCCTGGCGGAGTTAGATTATAATAAAGATGGAAAGCGTAACTATGAGATCATAGTGATTAACGATGGCTCCTCTGATGAGACTGGTCAGGTTTTAAGTCCCCTCAAGAAGGAATTCGATTTTCTGCATATCGTGACCCGTAAACCACCCCGTGCTGGTAGGGGTAAAGGATACGTTCTTAACGATGGTGTGAGAATATGTCGCGGAGATGTTATCGCTGTTTTTGATGCAGACGCCCGCTTAAAATCAGATTTTCTGAGTAAAATCATTCCTTACCTTGATGATGACGATGTGGCTGGAGTACAGGCCCGAGTGCGCATGTATAACGCTGACCGGAACCTGCTTACCAGGATGCAGGAGGTTGAGTTTTCTATTTTTGGTAACGTTATTCTAAGGGCACGGGATATCATGGGCAAATCCGGTTTCCTGGGTGGTAATGGGCAGTTAACCCGGAAGAAGTTCGTGGAGGATATCGAGGGATGGGATGGTTTTGCAGTTACCGAAGATCTGAATATGAGCATTAAACTGATACTGGATGGTCATAAAATACGTTACTGTCCCGAGGCAGTAGTCTGGCAGGAAGCAGTACCCCAGTGGAAGCCTTTCTTCCGGCAGAGGGTACGATGGGCCACCGGGAACCTTGAAACATTATTCGTGTACCTGGCCCCCATAATAGACGCTAAAATACCACTCTACAAAAAAATAGACTCAATACAGTACCTGGTTTTCCTCCTGTTTACAGTGTTTGTTATGCTAGGATACATCGTGGCTATACTGAATTTAGGGAATATAGTACGCTTTGCAATGGAAGCACCAGTGATCATTGGGATAATATCTACCGTGGCCTTCTTCCCAGGGGTTCTTCTGGGCATCCGGCGAGATAAAGTGGGAATTCTAAGGACACTTGTCAGGGCTGTGGAGTACTGGGCCTACTGTCTTTATCTGATACCCCTCTTCTTTGCTGCTTTCATTCACATGTTAACCCGTAAAGAGAGGAGATGGGCTAAAACCAAACATACCGGAGAATAGGATTATTAAAAATAGAAGAATTGTAAAAAAATTATAAAAATGTTCTAAAAAAGAATGGTTTAATAATGATAATATATTGGAGCATGAATTTGGGGGGGGGATTATCATCGGTAATGAATTTAATGCTAAAGATCAGGTTATTTCCCTAGAATATCATGCTGAACTGGATGAAATCCGGAAAAAAGTTAAGCGTGGCCATTGCAGCACTTTGAGGGAATGTTTACTGCTTTTTAAGGATTTCTGGGCTGAATCCCGTGAAACAGACATGATGATTTCGCATAAGTTCCATAAGGAGATGGAAAAACTATCCCAGAAAAATCCGAAACAATATGCACAGGTTCTAAGGAAGATGGAACAGATCACTGAAAACCCTCTGCACTACAAGCCATTGAGTGGTGACCTGCACGGGTCCCGACGGACGCATGTGGGGGATTTTGTGCTAATCTATGGGATAAATGAGGGTAGGGTGGTTTTTCAGGATTATAACCATCATGATCGGGTTTACCAGGGAAAATAAGTGATAAAAATATCAATAGTTTAATATAAATAGTCTAATGAAGGACAAATATTGAGATTAAGAAGAAATTTTATAACCAGTAGCCATAAATCTGATTTTTATCTAATTCAATTTTTATTCTAATTCAACATCAACCAGTGTTTTCACTCTTTCCAGTGAACGTTTTAAAGCATCATCATGCATTTCAATCTTCACCGCACTTTTAGGACAGATTTCAGCGCATCGTCCACAAATTCTACATTTTTGATCATCTCGTTTGGTAGTTCCACCCATCACAGTGATTGCATCCACAAAACACACCTCCTTGCTACACAACCCACAGCCATTGCAGATGTCCTCATTGAAGGTTATTTCAACACCCTCCATTGGGGAGAAACTACTGCCCATACCCGCTGGTAGGTTGGGGGTCATTTTCCACAGACAGCAGCACTGACAACAGTGACAGATGGAGAGTAACTCCTCTTTAGGGCCAGTGTTTAACCATACACTGTCGATCTTATTTCTGCCAATTATAGGCACCAAACCTGCTTCCTGCCCCCGGTTTACGTGTTGAATTGCTTCAGTAGCTGAAACTATTCTTCCCAGCTTGGTTGATATTCTCTGGGACCCTTTCCCTAGAAACAAACACCCTATATCATGAGGGTAATCCTGGCAGTTATTGGAAGTTCGGCAAATGCAAGTATCCATTATGAAATGGTATCTTGACCTTTTGATCATCTCTCTTAAAACCTGACTGGGGAGTACTGTATTTTCATTTGAAACTGGAACTGTGGTATTTAGTTCCACTTCCTGAACAGTTCTTGCATGGTGGGTTTTAGTGGCAGCATCCCGGGGAAGCACTTGTATATCATCCCCTGCAAAGAGCATTCTATCCACCACCCATGCCAGTGGGGGGAGTTTCTGGCAGGCCTTGGCTAGGAAAAAACGGGTGTTGAAGGTTGAATGTATAACCCTTATACTAAAATCTGAAAAGCTGATCTTCTTCATTACATCCTCTCATTGAATAAACTTCATTACTTCCATCTCATTGATATAAAGATTATCAAATCCTTGTTTTAAAATCTTTTATGATTCTTTGAATTCTTTATGATTCTTTAAAACCTTAAACAAAATCAGGAAATTACCATTAGCACAACTTTCAATATTTTTAAATCTTTTTTTGGCCTCTTAAATCTTTAATTAACATTAATTAACATACCCAAATTTAGAATTCTACTAATTACCATTAGTTTACGGATAACCCATTTAATGGTTAAATCAACAGAGAACCCTCATTTATCAGTAAAGTATATATTCGTAATGAGTCGTAAAGATATACATGACAAAGAAGAAGAGTGTTTACATCCGCCTGGAGCCAGAGTACATCGAAAAAATTGACCAGATGGCCAAGAAAGAAGACCGTTCCAGATCATACATTATACGCAGATTGATCATAAATGGACTGGGTAAAAAGTAATACTTTTTAGTTATTTTTTATCCGTTTTTTAAGAAAAACACCTAATAATAGTACAACACATTTGAAGTTTGATTTACTGGACTGGTATCCATGAGCGGAGATCAAATTCTACTTGGTCTGGGTCTTATTATTGGATTAGGAATTTCTCTGCAATGGTTAGCCCGTGCTATTAAAATACCAGGAATTATCTTACTGCTCCC
>Ga0074193_1002563_pt1 | contig 15990 bp, 14 predicted proteins | sample EPASupsiteHSE605_FD_64523 | JGI IMG/M metagenome (GOLD analysis project Ga0074193, IMG submission 64523) | Bioremediated contaminated groundwater from EPA Superfund site, New Mexico - Sample HSE6-05 | ecosystem: Environmental > Aquatic > Deep subsurface > Groundwater > Contaminated ... | reverse complement strand
TTTCAACATGGACGGTTTACAAACTGACCGAGAAGGGAAAAAAAGTATGTCATGAACAGAAAGTTGTGTCTGAAATCTCCTGAGGAATAAAAATCGAAGGGTGCCGAAGAGTTTATATGACAACCGGGTTCAAAATGTTGATACCATAAGACTTAATCACAACAAACATTTTTGCGTACTCTTTTTTTAGTAACCACGGTACCAGATATATTTTTGGTTTCAAATCCCGTGCTTACATATCTGCTGCCTGTTATTATCGCTTACTTTTACCGGATCAATTTATATTCTGCTTCTTGCAAGGATCCATCATCAACGATTACCCATCATTATTTTTGATACATCACGGGCTCATCTTTTATTCATCGAGTACATCCAAAGGATTTAATATTTCATAGATGTTATATAATTATTATTTTGATTAGATTTGATCGCGTCCATGAGTTTTAATCAATTCAGAATGACCAATTCATAATGATCAATTTAGAAAAAGTGTGTAAAAATGTGTATGTCTCATGCATTTAAGATAAATATATAGATTCTCATGCATATGATTTTCAATAACTCACTCCTGGCATCGGACTTTAATATTTTATCATAAACTTTTAACGTTAATTGTTTCAATAGAAAATATAGAATATTTCATCAAACTCGTTAGGTGAAGGTGACAGCTTTTATCTTCCACCCACCAGTCTATGGCTGTAGAGGAAAGAGACTTGCGTCCTTAATTAACTGATTTTCCTTCCCGAATAGTTTTCAGATCTCTGACCGGACTTTATTTCAGAATAATTCGTAGAGTCTTTAAGATCTTGAACAAAAAGCAAAATAGAGTTTTTTCTTATATACAAAATAATAATCTGTTTTACAAATCATACTGCACATTCAAACAATATTTCATAATTAAGCACAATTTTCGGGCACCCGAAAATTATATATATTGCCCAGTCAATTTCACATATATAGTAAAGATTGGTAAGACAAAATATATTATGTCAATATAATAAGAATATCAAAAAGTAGATAGAGCACTGAACACGCTGGAAAACAGGCCAAAAAATCCATATTGCTCGTAAGTGACTTTTTAATGGATATTTTTGGAGACTGTTTTAACTATAACCAAAGAACATCATTACAGAGTATTAAAGAACCTGGCGAGTTCAAGCTGAACATTATAGCCTATCTCTTGGGAAATGGAGGTGAAAATGAAAGTTATTGAAACGGAGAGAGATTAACTTATCTTTTTGTATGCCTCTTAAAAAACTGTCTGTAAAATATTGCATAAATGCATAAATGTGAAGTTAGTAGGTATGGACCTTAGAAAGCGGTTAAAAGATGAGCTGTGAGATAAATATCCGAGAAGTGTGCCAATTTCTGTAAAATCAAAATATGAGAAAATGCCATATACGAAGAACAGACCACAACCAGTACTCTAAAATTTGATTTCTAATTTACAGCAAATTTATAACACTGGAATACTTTAGAACTTTACAAAAGTTTCTATGTATTCCAAAATCTCGGAATTGAGTATTCAACAGCTGAAATGAACGCTTGAAGGTTTGTCAGGTGATAGAAAAATAGAGCGCGTTGAAATGTAGCAGGTAACGGTTCCGTTCCATTCCTTCTGCTTCGATTCTTGCAAAATGCAGGTTTTAGATGTTTCGGAAAAACCTGGCTTCAACGTTTGGTTTATATGAACTCAAAAAAAGGAGAGTGTTATAAACAAACAAAAAGAATATAAAAAAGTCAATAAATGTGGACTGTAGAGTTCAATAGCCAAAGTTCCTCCTGAACAAATGCTGGCAAATAGACACACAATGAATCACTCCATAGGATCAAAAACTGGATAAATTTACTACATAGCTTTAGAACATTAGGGCAACAGGTTTCAAACATAGGCTTTTGAACTCTTCAGGACCAATGGAAAGGAAGAACAGGACAGTGATACCTCCTATAACTTGGACACACACTCCCGGAAAAAAATCCGTTCTGTGTCTTCCTCCATTAGAACTTCTACACTACTTGATCTCCTAAACTGCCTCATTAAGTATAAACTCTAAATTTGTGCTCAAAAATGGTGATATAAGATGGAATACGAACTGGAAGAAGTTGAGAGAGACTATATCGAATTCAGAAAAGAAATAGGAGAGGATTAGAACGGAATAAGAAGTCATATCTGAAAATAAAGATGTGTTTACAAACGTATTGCTGAAAAACAGGACTTACTCCTTTTGAAAAACAATTATCTGACTGTTTCCTGATAATGCTTTAAAAATAATTTAAACTTTAGATCATTTACAGGAAAGTTTTATTGAAAAAATTGTTACTATCAGGTTTCAATTCCTCTTTATTCAACTAATTACCTTTAATTCAACTAATTCCCTTTTGTTTAAATAATTCCCTTTTGTTTAAATAATTCCCTTTGTCTTGACTAATTATTCTTTAGTTAAACTAATTGTCATCTAGTTCAACTAATTACCCTTTTGTTCAGCTAATTTATCTTTGTTAAACTAACTTATCTTTGTTAAACTAATTTATCTTTGTTGATTTTTAATATATAATTAGCATTTAAGAATGTATCCTCTTCAAATTGTATGGGTAAAAAGTAAATTTCATATATTCACTGAAAAACTCAAGAATTTAATTAATTCAAGAAAACACGTTCAAAAAGCACGTTTAATTTCATAACTGTATGATGAAATTACATGATGATTATCCAGTTAGAAAGTTTTCCCTTGAGTTTGAAGAGGATACTTAAAACTATTGTTTATATAGATGGCACCCGTTCAATACAGTATCCTTATATGTCTTTTCTGCATAATTAAATATAATAATCGAATAATATTCGATACGCAAAAAGGGTTTGAGTTTTATGACAACGGAAAGAGATGAAGATTACCTGAAGATTATCGCTTCAATTGTTGAAGAAAAAGGATATGCCAAAGTTAAAGATGTAGCTAAAGAGCTGGAACTCGGCCCATCGACTGTAACTGGCATGTTCAAAAAACTCGACAAGGAAGGTTACATAAATTATGAAAAATACGGAGGGGTAACTCTCACAGAAAAAGGAACCGAAATCGCACATAAGACTAAAGAGACATACGGCATGCTCAAAGAATTTCTCATGCATCTTGGAGTTAGTGAGACAATTGCAGAAGAAGACGCCTGTAAGATTGAGCATATCCTGAACCCAAAAACTGCAGAAACATTTAAAAAATTTGTAGAGTTTACAGCTCAAAAAGAAGAGCCAAAAATCTGTATAGAACATTTCAGGCATTTCGTCAAAACCGGAGAATATGTTCACTGCTCCCCAGAAACAAGAGATAAGTGCCCTGTTCACGGAAAAAAGAAGTAAGAGATTTCGTCTATCTTTTTGGAATTAAAAATTATTGTTTTTGATCAATAAGTTTGCAAGTTATTGAATTTGGATTTTCCAGAAATTGTGTTTGTGTTCATTACTTCGTTAAAAGGGCTTTATTTGGAAACAGGCTATCAATGGACTTGGGTGGAGCAAACATTCTAAATGTCAGATCTTTAGCATTAAATATTTAAAGTTGAATATTTAAAATTGAATATTTAAAATTGAGTATTTTCTTTTTACAATTTTTCATATGAAATGGCAGAATATTAATATTACTTTATTAATATGACCTTTCAAGTTTTAAATCCAGATCTTTCAGGTTTCAATAGAATTAATACCTGGTAATTAATCTGAACTTTAAACTCCTAGTAAAATTAATATGAACTTTAAATCTCTGGTAAAATTAATCTGAACTTTAAATTCCTGGTAAAATTAATCTGAATTTTATTTGTTCTTTAAGCTATGATTCTAACTTTCCAATTATCGTTAATTTGTAAATCTCATTAAACTGTGAATGCTATTAATAAAAACAGCTAATTTATGATCGCCATGACAAATGCACCAAGGCTTATCGCATGGGAACTGACTGCAGGGTGCAACCTGAACTGCATACACTGCAGGGGAGCTTCCACCTCCTCCGTTCCGGCAGGTGAACTTACAACTGAAGAGGCTAAACATTTCATTGATGAAGTTGTAGGGCTTGGAAAACCCATTCTCATTGTGAGCGGAGGCGAGCCTCTGACCAGACCCGACGTTTTTGAAATTGCACGGTATGGCACTGATGCCGGACTTCGAGTCGTGCTTGCAACGAATGGAACTCTTCTTACACCTGAAATTGTGGAGAAACTAAGAGCTGCCGGAGTGCAGAGGCTCAGCATTAGTATTGACGGAGCAACTGCAGAGACACATGATAATTTCAGGGGCATGCCCGGGGCTTTTGAAAGAACGCTTGCAGGCATTGAAGTCCTCAGAAGAACCGATTTTCCTTTCCAGATCAATACTACGGTCTCAAAACGCAACCTTGATGAAATCCATAAAACTTTTGAGCTTGCAAAAGAGCTTGGTGCAGTTGCATATCATGTCTTTTTCCTTGTGCCCACAGGAAGGGGAGAAGAATCCGATGAGGTTTCCCCTGCAGACTACGAGCGCATTCTACACTGGTTTTATGAAATGCAAAAAGAATCGAAAATCCAGCTAAAAGCAACCTGTGCCCCCCATTATTTCAGGATAATGCGCCAGCAGGCAAAAAAAGAAGGCATTGAGATCTCGGTTAAAACCCACGGCTATGAAGCAATGACAAAAGGCTGCCTCGGAGGTACAGGTTTCTGTTTCATATCAAGTGTGGGTAAAGTCTTCCCTTGCGGCTACCTGCCTGTGCTTGCCGGGAATATAAGGGAACAATCCTTCAGGGATATCTGGGAAAACTCCGAGGTCTTCAGAAAATTAAGAGATCCCGAAGAGCTTAAAGGAAAGTGCGGGATATGTGAATATAAAAAAGTCTGTGCAGGCTGCAGGGCAAGAGCCTATGCTGCTACAGGTGACTATCTCGAAGAAGAGCCTTACTGCATATACAGGCCCGGAAAAAAGTGATCGTGATCGAGATGACTGACATTGATAACTTAAAAGATCAACTCCGGAAAGAGGCTGCCGTTTTTTCCTGTGATATGGACCCTTATGGCGGGGAAGTTCCGGTAATAGAACTTGATGAGACGGACAAAAGAATCCTCAACCTTATCCAGCAGGAAATCCCCCTCGAAGTCGAACCTTTTGCAAGGTTAGGCGAGATTCTCGGGCTTCCGGAAACTGAGGTAATTGAAAGGCTGCGTGAACTCAACAGGAAAGGGGCAGTAAGAAGGGTAGGCCCTGTCCTCAGCACGAGAAATATGGGGGGCGTAAGTACTCTTGTAGCCCTGAAAGTGCCGGATTCCCGCATAGAGGAAATTGCTATTTTTATTAACGAGTATCCTGAAGTTTCCCATAATTATCTCAGAAGTACTGCACAATATAACCTCTGGTTTACGCTTTCAGCTCCAAACAAAAACAGGCTTGAGAGGATTCTCAGCGAAATTAGGGAGAAAACTGGCTGTCCTCTGCTTGATCTTCCTACAAAGCACCTGTTTAAGATTCAGGTAAAGTTTGATATCAGGTGAAATTATGGATAAAACGGATGTAAAACTGCTAAAACTCGTGCAGGACGGAATTCCTATCACTCATTCTCCTTTTAAAGAGTTTGCTTCTGAACTTGGAATCAGTGAACAGGAGGTTGTTGACAGGCTTAAAAATCTCCAGAAAGCTGGAAAGATCCGCCGCTTTGCGGCTTCAATAGGGCACAGAGCCATAGGCATAAAAGCCAATGCAATGTGTGTCTGGAATGTTCCCGATGAGCAGATCGAAACGGTAGGGAATATTATGGCTGAATTTCCCGAAGTTACGCACTGTTATGAACGCCCCCGCTATCCTGACTGGCAGTATAATCTGTTTACAATGGTCCATTCTTATAACCCCGAAGACTGCGAAAAAGTAGCTGAAAAGATTTCGGAAGCTACAGGAATTAAAGACTACACCCTTTTTTTCAGCGAAAAAGAGTTCAAGAAAACAGGAGTCAGGCTTTAAGTATTAAATAAGTATTAAATAAGTATTAATTATGTATTTTAACTAATTACTTTTATATTTTGAGGTCCCTAAAAATGGCTGAAAAAACTAATTTTCTCCCCCTCATACTTGACCTTTCAGGCAGAAAAATAGTAATTTTCGGAGGTGGGTCTGTCGGGGAACGTAAAGCCGAACTTTTCTGTGGCTGTGCGGACACTATTGTCGTCAGCCTCGACTTTTCCGAAAGGCTGAAGGAACTTGAGGCATCAGGGCAAATCTGTCTTTCAAGGCTTGACCTTGCGGCAGCAGAGGACTCCAAACTGAGGGAAATCATTTCAGGGGCTTTTCTTGTTATTCCTGCAACCAGTAGTTCCGACCTTAACCGGAAGATTGCTGATATTGCAGGGGAAAGCGATATTTTGATTAATCAGGTAGACACTTTAGGTAATGTCGTAATCCCATCAGTGATAAAAAGGGGAGACCTTGTAATCGGGATTTCCACTCTCGGACACAGTCCTGCAGTCTCAAAATATACCCGCAAGCAAATTGAAAGTGTGATAACTCCTGCATATTCCGATATGATCCGGCTTCAGGATGAGCTCAGGAGTTACCTCAAGCAGCATGTAGCAGAACAGAAGCAGAGAAAGGTAATTCTCTGGAAAGTTCTGGAAAGTGAGGCTGTATGGAATGGTTTCTCCGAGTCTTACGAAAAAGCCGCCGCAATAGCATATGCAATAATTTCAGGTTACCCGGAAAATTTTGACAGATGAAAAGATGACCTGAATCAAAATATTCTGCAAATGGAAGCTTTAAATAAAATAATACGTAAACAAAACTCGTTTGTGAAAAAAGGCTTAGGAGTTACGGACAAAGTTTAATTTACAACTCCTTATATTATACTCTATTCCTGTATTCATTCTATCCGGAGGCTCTCTGTGACAGAAATCTCAAGTATGGTTATATCCCATAAAAAAGCAAAAATTGAGGAAATGGAGTCCGCCTGGCACGGAGATCTGGACGGTCTGCTCCAGCATTTATATGATCATGAATATGTCTATGAGTGCGTTGTCTTAAAAACCTGCAATCGTGTTGAAATTTACGTTGTTTCCCCCAAGAGCAGCAGTGTTCTTTTCTCTTTTGCAAAGGAAATGGGAGCTTCCACTCATATTATGGACTTCTATGGGCATGACGAATCTCTTGAACACTTGCTCAGGCTTGCTGGCGGACTTGAATCTATGATTGTTGGAGAAGACCAGATTCTCGGGCAAATAAAGGAACTCTACGCCTATTCCAAAAAATCGGGAACGACGGGAAAAATCCTTGACACTGCCTTTGATAAGGCTATTCAGGTAGGAAAACGTATCCGTAACGAAACACGGATCAATAAAGGGTCGGTGTCCATAGGTTCTGCAGCTGTGGATCTTGCAGAGGAAATCCTGGACGGACTCACAGGAAAAACGGTGCTCGTGATAGGGGCAGGAGAAATAGGAGTCCTTGTAGCAAAGGCCCTGGCTGAAAAGGATATCGAGGCAATCTACATTGCTAACCGTACCTTCAAGAAAGCTGAAGAAATTGCCTACGAACTGGGAGGGTACGCAGTCAGGCTCAATGATGTCCAGACTCAACTTAAAAATGCTGATGTTGTAATTAGTGGTACAGGTGCTCCTCATTACATTTTAACTCGGGAAATAGTTGAAAAAGCCATAAAAGGCCGGGATAAAACCCGTAAACTCCTCTTAATTGATATAGCAAATCCCAGGGATATCGAAGAATCGGTTTCTGAACTCGATAATGTGGAACTGTGCAATATTGACAATCTCAGGGTGATCAGTGAGAAGACGCTTAAAATGAGGAAAGAGGAAGCTAAAAAAGCCGAGGATATTATTCAGGATGAGATCAAGCTTTTAAACCTCCAGTACAAACGCCAGAGAGCTGATAGAATTATTTCCGACCTTTACAAGCAAATTTACGATGTAAGGATACGAGAAAGGGAAAAAGCAGTTAACAGGCTCTGTGCTTACCATACTATAGGGAAAATCGAAACCGAGGTGCTTGACGACCTCACTCATTCCATCGCAAACAAAATTCTTGCCGAGCCTACCAAAGTTCTCCGCCAGGCCGCAGAGCTCGGAAACGACGAGTTCCTTGATGTTGTTTCAAGGATCTTCTGCCTTGAAAAAGACAGAGTAAAGGTGGAAAAAATGAAACCTGATTGCGAGAAAATGAAATCCGACTGCGGGATAAAGGTAGAAAAAATAAAACCCGATTGCGAGAGTGGGATAGATAGGATTTCTGAAAAAAGTAACTAATAAAAAAGGATCAGAAGTTACTAAAATTTGCAGATAATTCGCAGATGATTTACACATAATTCACAGATAATTTACACATAATTCATAGATAATTTACAGGTAATTCATAGATAATTTACAGGTAATTCATAGATAATTTACAGGTAATTCATAAATAATTTACAGGTAATTCGCAGATAATTCGCAGATAATTCGCAGAGAAGTGATCAAATGTTTCCAGATGTCAGGTTAAGACGATTGAGAAAAGGAAAGATCAGGAACCTTGTGCGTGAAACTACCTTATCCGTAGACGACCTTGTTCAGCCTATTTTTGTGAATGAGACTATCGATTCTGCTGTTGAAATTCCTTCCATGCCCGGAATATATAATATTCCTCTCTCTGAGGTTGCAAATGAGGCAAAAGAGATTGCAGAACTCGGGATTCCGGCGGTGATCATTTTCGGAGTTCCTGCATTTAAGGATGCGGAAGGCAGTTCTTCGTATGGGGAAACCGATGTTGTCCAGGAAGCTGTCAGGAGAATCAAAGCTGAACTTGGAGACGAACTTGTTGTGATCACGGATGTCTGTATGTGTGAATACACAAGCCATGGCCACTGCGGAATTGTCGATTTCGAAACGAAAGAAATCCTGAATGATCCTACCCTTGATGTACTTGGAAAGATTGCAGTGAGCCATGCAAGAGCAGGTGCTGATATGGTGGCTCCGTCGTGTATGATGGATGGAATGGTAGAAGCCATCAGACAAGCACTTGATATGAACGGATTTGAGAATATTCCGATCATGTCCTATGCCGCAAAATATCATTCGTGTTTCTACGGGCCTTTCAGGGAAGCCGCTGAGTCAGGATATTCTTTCGGAGACCGTTCTACCTATCAAATGGATCCTGCAAACGGCAATGAGGCTCTCAGGGAAGTAACTCTTGATGTAGCTGAAGGCGCAGATATAATAATTGTAAAGCCAGCTCTTCCTTACCTTGATATTATCTACAGGGTCAAGACGGACTATGGAATGCCAACTGCTGCATACAACGTAAGTGGAGAATACTCCATGATCAAAGCCGCCGCAGCTAATGGCTGGCTTGACGAAAAGAAAGCAATTTACGAATCCCTCATCTCAATCAAAAGGGCAGGAGCCGATATTATCATTACCTACTTTGCAAAAGATGCTGCCCGCATGTTGAAGTAAGTGCCTCTTTTTCAGGTGCTCCTTCTTTTTAAAACTTATTCCATTTTTTCCTATTTCCACCTCTCTGTCTTTCAAGCCTATTGTCCTCTATTTACGAGCCTATCAAGTTCATCAGTAACTGCTTAGTTCATCAATAACTGCTTAATAGAGGGAGGCGCTGTTATAAGATAGAAAGTAAATACAGTAAGGTGTAAAGCGCCTTAACTTAAAGTGTCAATAAATATATAAAATATGTTCAATATTAACATAGTTCAACACAATTCTGTTCGTATAAAACATAATTATATTTGTATAAAATATAATTCTGTTCAGTATAAACTCAGTTCTATGTGCAATTTAAGTTCAATTCAAAAATTAACTTAAAACTTAAAAATTAACTTAAATTTATTAGTAGTTTATAGATTTTCAGTTCAATCCGGTGAGATTTCCATGATATCTGAGGTAACACTTGAGAAGTCCAGACAGATGTATGAGAAAGCAAAGACCCTCATTCCTGGTGGGGTAAGCAGCCCTGTACGCGCAATAAAACCCTATCCGTTCTATACGGCATCAGCTAACGGTTCAAAAATAAAGGATCTTGACGGAAACGAATACATAGATTACTGTCTGGCTTACGGCCCTGCTCTTCTTGGGCACAATCACCCTGTAATAAAAGAAGCTATTAAGGCCCAGCTCGACAAAGGATGGCTCTACGGAACCCCTACCGAGCTTGAGGTAACCCTTGCAGAGAAAATTACAGGGTATTATCCCAGTATCGATATGCTCCGCTTCGTATCCACGGGCACTGAAGCCACGATGAGCGCCCTTCGGCTTGCACGCGGCTTTACTGGAAGAAACAAATTCATCAAAATTGAAGGCGGATTTCACGGGGCCCATGATGCGGTTCTGGTAAAAGCAGGTTCAGGAGCTACAACTCTCGGAGAGCCAGATTCGCTTGGAATACCTGCAGATTTCACGAAATATACCCTGCAAGCTCCTTATAACGATATTGAAGCAATGACAGAGCTTATAGAAAAAAACAGGGACGAACTGGCTGCAGTCATCATCGAACCAGTGCTCGGGAACATAGGTCCGATAACTCCCCTGCCCGGATACCTGGAAGAACTCAGGAAGCTTACTCTGGAAAACGATGTGCTTCTCATATTCGATGAGGTTATCACAGGGTTCAGGCTCGCAATGGGAGGAGCACAGGAATACTTCGGGGTTGTACCCGACATGACCACTCTTGGAAAGATCGTGGGTGGAGGGCTGCCTATTGGAGTTTTTGGAGGCAGGCGTGAAATCATGGAAATGATCTCACCATCAGGCCCGGTCTACCAGGCAGGAACTTTCAGCGGAAGCCCCTGTTCCGTGGCTGCGGGCATTGCAGTGCTTGACTACCTGGAACAGGAAAAAATCCACGAAAAAATCAATTCGAAAGGCGATTACATACGGGCTGTACTTGCAGAAATCGTTGAGGACGAAGGGCTTGATTACAGCGTATGCGGAATTGCTTCAATGTTCAAGATTTTCTTTGGAGCCGAACCTCACAACTACCAGGAGGCCCTGAAGTGCGATAAGGAAGGTTACCTTGCTTTCTTCCACAGGATGCTCGCAAGCGGAATTTTCCTCCCTCCTTCACAGTTTGAAACAAATTTCGTCTCTGCAGCTCACAGCGAAGAGGATATCGAAAAAACCCTTAAAGCATACACTGAAAATCTTTAAGTGGATTTATTTTGAGCAGATTTGCATCTTTGAAAACGAGGACTTAATATGATCATAGGTACGCGGGGCAGTCAGCTTGCACTTGCCCAGGCTGAGAATGTTGCACGCCTTTTGAAAGCACAGGGCGTTGAAACCAGCTTGAAAATTATAAAAACCAGTGGAGACCGATTTACTGATAGGCCTCTGCATGCAGTATCGAGTGGAGTTGGGGCTTTTGTCAGGGAACTGGACGAAGTTATGCTTGAAGGAGAAATAGATATCGCTGTGCACTCCATGAAAGACATGCCAACAATTCGCCCACCTACCCTTCCGACAGCAGCTGTTCTGAAGCGGGATACCCCATTTGATATCCTGCTGACTTATGACGGGACACCCCTGGATGAGCTGCCCGAACAGTCCATTATAGGTACCAGTTCCCTGAGGAGGACAGCCCAGATCAAGCGCTACAGGCCTGACCTTATTACTCAGGATTTAAGGGGCAATATAGATACAAGGCTCAGGAAGCTTAAAGAAGGAAAATATGATGGTATTTTGCTTGCCAAGGCAGGGCTTGAACGCCTGGGCTGGGAACTTGAAGGAGAAATTCTTTCTCCCGATTTCTTCTGCCCCTCTCCAAATCAAGGTACGGTTGCAGTTGTCACAAGGGCAGACACTGAGGCTGAAGCTGCAGTTTCCAGGCTTGACCATACTGACAGCCGAATTGCCACCGAAATTGAGCGCATCCTGATTTCCGAACTTGGGGGAGGTTGCACTACTCCTATAGGTTCTTATGCCGAGATTAAGCCTGACCGAAAAGAAATTCATGTGCGAGCTGAGGTCCTTTCCCTTGACGGAGAAGAAACTGTCGGCATAAACGAATTAATTCCTATGGCAGGAGGAATTGAAAAAGCTAGGGAACTCGGAAGCAGACTTGTACGGATGGGTGGAAAGAGACTTGCTGAAGAAGCGCTCCTGAAGCTTTCCAGAGACTCGTGCGACTCAGATGATTTGTACGAATGATAACACAAAATATAATGCAATCATATGACAGGGCAGAAAGGAGCCAGCTATGTATACTCTTACAGGACTTAAATTTAAAAATCCGACCATTCTTGCAGCCGGAATACTTGGCACAACCGGGGCATCGCTTTGCAGGGTTGCACGTGAAGGAGGAGCAGGTGGCGTTGTAAGCAAATCCATAGGTCCCATGCCTAAAACCGGGCACCCCAACCCAAGCATGGTCAAATTTGAATGCGGATTTCTAAATGCTATGGGACTTCCGAATCCCTCATATCCCAGTTTTCTCCAGGAACTCGATATTGCAAAAAAGGGCTCAGGAGTTCCGGTGATTGCAAGCATATTCGGTGGAAACCCTGCCGAGTTTAAGGAAGTTGCCGAAGGCCTGCTACCTGCGAAACCCGATGCTTTTGAGCTTAATGTAAGCTGCCCGCATGCAGAAGGATACGGAGCTGCAGTCGGCTCTAACCCCTGCCTTGTAGAAGCAATTACAGCCGCAGTAAAAGAAACGGTGAATGTACCTGTATGGGTTAAGCTTACACCTAATGTTTCTGATATTACCTGCATCGGTAGTGCGGCTGAATCCGGAGGTGCAGATGCGGTTGTTGCAATTAATACCTTAAAAGGGATGGCTATAGATATCGAGTCCGGATATCCTGTCCTGGGAAACCGTTCAGGCGGGCTTTCAGGAAAAGCCGTCAAACCCGTAGCTGTCAAATGTGTTTATGACCTCTATACAGCTCTCGAGATTCCTGTAATAGGAGTAGGAGGAGTATCCTCCTGGCAGGATGCGGTAGAAATGATGATGGCAGGAGCTGCGGCTGTCCAAGTCGGATCAGCTGTTTATGACAGACTTGATATCTTCTCTGAAATCAGTAAAGGTATCGAAACTTTCCTGCAGAGGAAAGGATATTCGGATGTAAAAGAATTAATAGGGCTTTCCCATGAGATGGTCTGATGCTTCCTCTTAATGCTACAATAATACGGATAAACGAAGAGTCTCCTTCTGTCAGAACTTTCTTTTTCGATCATCAGTTTGAGACTATGCAGCCTGGCCAGTTTGTAATGGTCTGGGTAAGGGGCGTGGATGAAGTGCCCATGGGCCTCTCAAGTAAGAATTCCATAACTGTTCAGAAAGTCGGGGAGGCAACTTCAAAGCTTTTTGAGTTGAAAGAAGGTGACTCTTTCGGGCTCAGAGGACCTTTCGGAAGAGGTTTTTCCCTGCCCAGGGAAGAAGAAAAAACTCTGGTTATTGCAGGGGGGGTAGGAGCTGCTCCCCTTGCTCCTTATGCTGAGGCAGCCAGTGCTTCAGGTTCTGAGGTCCATACAGTCCTCGGAGCGCGGAGTGCAGATGACCTGGTTTTTGAAGAGCGCTTTGAAGAAGCAGGAGAAGTTTATGTTTCTACTGATAATGGCTCAAAAGGGGCAAAGGGCTTTGTAACCGATGTGCTCAGCGGCATTAACCTTTCGGTTTATGACAAAATCGCAGTCTGCGGGCCGGAAATAATGATGGCTTCGGTTTTCAGGCTTCTTCAGGAAAAAAAGGCTCTGGAAAAGTCTGAATTCAGCCTCCACCGTTATTTCAAATGCGGCATAGGAGTATGCGGGGCGTGCTGTATAGACAGGTCAGGACTCAGGGTTTGCAGGGACGGACCTGTGTTTTCAGGTGTGCAGCTCCTTGATTCCGAGCTGGGAAAATATACACGGGATGCCAGTGGGCGAAGAGTTAAAATTTAAGTTTGAATATATCCTTTTAAAAAATGACGGAAAGCAGGCGAGAACACCCCAAAAAGCAGGAGAAGACAGAGGCATGATTGGAAGATTCAGATCAGGAGACGAGATTTTTTACGGAGAAATCGAAAATGGGCGTGTTTATCCGAAAGGAGGAACTCCAGCAGGAATTTTTGAGCTTTCGGAACTTCGAGTCCTTCCACCTGCATCTCCTTCTAAAATCGTATGTGTCGGCCTGAATTACCGGGATCACGCTGAAGAACTGCACATGGAAGTCCCAGATACCCCGGTTCTCTTTCTAAAGCCTCCTTCGGCTGTTATAGGTCATCAGGATAAGATAATTTATCCATCGTCAAGCTCCAGAGTTGAGCACGAAGCCGAACTCGCAGTCGTTATAGGTAAACGATGTAAAAGTATATCAGCCTCAAAAGCCGAGGATGTGATTGCAGGTTATACTTGCTTTAACGATGTAACTGCACGGGATCTCCAGCAAAAGGACGGACAGTGGACAAGGTCAAAAAGTTTTGATACCTTTGCAGCATTCGGGCCTTATCTCGCTTTTCCCGACGAACTTGATATTACGAATACAAAAATTGCCTGCAGAGTAAATGGGAAAATCAGGCAGGCTTCCAGCACTTCAAACCTTATTTTTGACATTCCTTATCTTATTGAATTTATCACCGATATCATGACCCTGGAAGTGGGAGATGTTATTACCACAGGAACGCCCCCAGGTGTTGGAGAACTTCAGCATGGAGACACTGTGGAAGTTGAAATCCAGGGAATCGGAATACTTAGAAACGAGGTTGTCTGATGTTGCTTGAGCATATCGGAACTGAACTTGAACTTACCGAGCGCCATCTTCTTGTGCTCAAAAAAGTGATTGAAGAAGCTCCTATCGGAATCCTGAAACTCGCAGAAGTTACCGGAATGCAGAACCACAAAGTACGCTACTCCCTCAGGGTCCTTGAACAGGCTAATCTTATAAAGCCCTCGGCCCAGGGCGCAGTACCCGGAGATGCGGTTCCGAAGTTTCTTGAGGAATTCGAGCGCGAGCTTGAGAAAATCAACGAAAAAGTCTCCCGCATCCGGGAAATCGAAGTATCTATTCCCAAATAAGTTCTCGTATGCGAGAAGCCTTTTAGAAAAAGGCTTGCTTTGTGCCTGTTGATAACGCCGTTATTACGTTTTAGATCAAACCTTTTTTTAAAAAGGTTTGCGTTACGCCTGTTGATAACGCCATTATTACGTTTTCGATCAAACCTTTTTTGAAAAGGTTTGCGATCAAGCCTTTTTTGAAAAGGTTTGTGAAAAGGCTTGCTCTTAATCATTTAATTCAGGTTTTTTTTGGAGAAACTCCTATGACCTTAAGTCCTGAAGACCTTAAAGCAATTGAAAAATACGCTTATCAAAATGCTGTAAAATATGGAAAAGCTCCCCAGCCCAAGGCTGTAATGGGTAAAGTGATGGGGGAGTGCCCTCAACTCAGATCCGACCCTGGAGCGGTGTCGGAGGCACTTGAAGCTATTGTTGCCGAGATTAGCAAGGGGAATCCTGAAGCCTGGGAGGCGAAGCTTTCGGGGATCGCCCCCGAGCTTATAGAAGCCCTGAGTGTAAAAAAGGAGCCGGAAAAGGGCTTGAAACCCCTTGAAGGGGCGGAAATTGGCAAGGTCGTAATGCGTTTTGCCCCGAACCCTAACGGACCTGCAACTCTGGGCAGTGCAAGAGGCATGGTAGTTAATTCCGAGTACGTTAAAATATACAACGGAAAATTTGTCCTGCGTTTTGATGATACCGATCCTGATATAAAGAGGCCTATGCTTGAGGCTTATGACTGGTACCTCGACGACTTCAGATGGCTCGGAGTTGTGCCTGACCAGGTTGTCTATGCTTCTGACCATTTTCCTCTCTATTACGATTACGCAAGAAAACTTATCGAGATGGGTAAGGCTTATGTCTGTTTTTGTAAAGGAGAAGATTTCAAGCGGTTTAAGGATGCAAAACAGGCTTGCCCGCACCGTGATACAAGCCCTGAGGAAAACCTCATGCACTGGGAAAAAATGCTTGCCGGGGGATATGAAGACCAGCCGGCGGCGCTGAGGATCAAGACCGATATAA
>Ga0074193_1002562_pt1 | contig 16002 bp, 12 predicted proteins | sample EPASupsiteHSE605_FD_64523 | JGI IMG/M metagenome (GOLD analysis project Ga0074193, IMG submission 64523) | Bioremediated contaminated groundwater from EPA Superfund site, New Mexico - Sample HSE6-05 | ecosystem: Environmental > Aquatic > Deep subsurface > Groundwater > Contaminated ... | reverse complement strand
ATTTTGATCTTGTCGAAGGTCTGACGGCTGCCGTCGCGCTTGACGACAACGAGCGGCAGGCGCTCCATTATCTCATAGGTGGTGAACCTCTTCTGGCAGGCAAGGCACTCTCTGCGGCGGCGGATCGTTGCGCCCTCTTCCGCGGGACGCGAATCAATAACTTTGCTTTCGGCATAGCCGCAAAACGGACATCTCATAACAGTTCTCCTCAAAATCAGTTTTTTTATTCGCCCTGTTACTCTTTGAAAACAATCTTTATTTTGGTATTCTAGCACATTTTCGCTGTAAGCGCTACACATATTTGTATGTGGAACGCTTTTTTTATTCGTTTTTTACTATATATGGTTATCGCGACGGAATTTTCCGCCCCCGAAGGCGGTGCCTGCAGGCTCAGTCAAGCCCGCTTTCGGTAAGTTTCAGGAAACCTTCCCTCGTCATAAGTGCGTTCAGCACATCGAGCATCGCGTTGGGCGAGAGCTTTGCGGGCAGTTCGAGCTTCTTTAGCAGCTTCTGCCTCTTATCGGCGCTTCCCCTGCCGCCGGAAAGTCCCGCTTCGTAAAGGTCTGGTTTCGTAATCGGGTCTTTTCCTTTTCCGCCCTCCGCTTCGTCGACGGAAACGCCCGCGTTAACAAGGGCTGCAATGATAAGCTCGCGGCTCATGCCCTCGACCCCTAGCTTTCCCTCCTTTGAAGGAGCGCTTTTCCGCTTTTCCTTGCCTGAAATGTCGGGTATGTAGGCATGTTTGACGTATTTCGTGTCGATTGCGCCCTTAAGGTAGTTTCTTATGAGGAAGCCTGCTCCGTCGCTGTCCGTCAGTACTACAAGCCCCCGCGTTTCCGCAAGCCGGCGGAAAAGCGCAAGCTTTTCTTTGTCGGAGAAGATACCGAAGCCCTCGGTTTCGATAATCGTGCCGTCAACTATCTGGCTGAGCGTGTTTTTGTCATAGCGTCCCTCGACGACGATTACTTCATTGACCTTTATCATGTCTTACCCTCCGGCGGCGACTCGCAGCAGAAGCTCTTTGAGTATGTTCTCATCGTCCTCGGAGGAGCTTTTCATCCTGTAGTCGCTCTCCGCACAAAGCTCTACGGCTCTTTTGAGCTGCGCCGCCGAAAAGCCCGCGGCGGACTTCAGCAGCTTATCCGCAAGGAAGGAATAGCCGATTCCGCAGCTTGACATGACGAAATCGCGCCCCAGTCCCCTGTCCAGCGCAACGCGCGCGGTATAGAGCCTGCGGAGCTGAAAGCCTATCATCGCCAGTATCTTTATCGGGTGCTCGCCTGAGGCGAGAAGCTCCGCCATGAGATGTGCCGCCTTGTCAAAATCCTTTTCCGAAAGCCTGTCCGTCATCTCGAAAACGCTCGCTTCGGGTATTCGCTGGGCTGTCCTGTCGATGTCTTCGGCGGTCACCGTGTCGCCCTTTGCGTAACCCGCAATCTTCTCGATTTCCGGGATAAGCCTTGTCATAAGCTCGCCCGAAGCGAATATGAGCTTTTCGCATTCAGTCCTCCCGATATTCTTGCCGAGAGAGGCGAAGCGGCGCGTAATCCAGTTAATCAGAAGTCCCTGCGACTGGGTGGTAAATTCTATTGCGTTTCCGAGTTTTTTGATTGCCTTTATCGCTGAAAGTCTGCCGTCCGGCTCATAACCCGTCGGTAAAATGAAAACCACGGTAGAGTAATCGGGTATGTCCGAAACTATACCCTTCAATTTTTCCGTTTCCTCGTCCTTTACTGAGTTTATATCGAAATCCCGCACCTCGACCAGCGTTTTCTCGCCCATGAAGGGAATGGCATCCACGGCCCCGGCGAGACTTTGCATATCAAGCGGTGAGCCCGCGAGCCTGTGGTGATTGAAATCGGAGTTGCCGCCCTCAAGACAGAGCTTTTTTATCTCCTCAAAGAAGCTCTCGCGCAGATAATCCTCCGCGCCCCAGATAAGATAAAGCCTCTCGGGTCCCTTATCCTTCAGCTCGCGCAGAACGGCGCCGTAGTCTGTTCTTTTGTCGTTTTTATCGTTCTTTGCCACGAAACCGCCCCCTTGTCAGTTGATATTAAACGTGATGCTGCCCTCTTGATCCGTTCTGAAGATTTCCATACCCGCCGCGGCAAAGCGCGAAAGCGCCTCCTTGGTCGGGTGTCCGTAGGTATTGTATCCGCAGGATACCACCGCATATTCCGCCTTCAGAGCATTGAGAAGTTCCGCCGAATTCGATGACTTTGAGCCGTGGTGCCCCGCCATAAAAAGCTCCGCATCGGGCAGCTCGTGCGAAGCGAGGAACTCCTCTTCCTCCGAAACGCCCGCGTCGCCGCTTATCAGCGCGTCAAAATCTCCGATAGTCGTAAGATATATCAGCGAAGGCTCATCCTGACTAAAGGTCTTATATGCTTTTATTTCCAGACTGCCTGTTTCAAACGTCGTATCATCTTCAATTATGTAAACCTTTGTGCCTAGCTTTTCAGCCAGCTCCACTATTTTTTCGCGCTCGCTTTTATCATAAGAGCCGTCAGGGATGACAAGGCGGGCAACGTTCACGCGGCTCATAAGGCGCGTCACGCCGTTTACATGATCGTCGTCAAAATGCGTGAGCAGCAGAATGTCCACCGTTTGTCTTCCGTTTCCGAGAAGCAGCCCTGCCACCGTATCTCCCGCATTTGTGTTTTTTCCCTTGCCTCCGCAGTCGATAACCGCGGTCGCCTCTCCGTCTGTAAGAATGATGCTCTGCCCCTGTCCGACGTCGACGGCGGTAAAACTGCCGGTATCATTTTCCGCGCGTGCTCCCGTTATCAGTATGACGCAGCAGAGTGAAACTGCAGCAAGGCAAACGGGAATAACGGGGCGAAAGCCCTCTTTTCTTCGGAATAAATACGTGACCGTGAATATTATGTAAACCAAGACGAGCCAGTATCCGAAAAAGTTCCCTTTTGTATATACTGCGCCAAAGGGAACCGCAGCGGCGGCCCTGACAAGGACAATAATATACCTGACAAGCAGACTTGTCAAAGCACCGAGCGCACTTCCGGCCGGCAGCCAGATAAAACCGACAAGGCACGATATATACCCGAGTATAAAGCTCGCGGAAACCGCCCAGAACACAAGGACGTTCACAAGGATACCGATAAGCGAAACATAGCCGAAATAGAATACCGCAACAGGCGTTGTAAAGACAAGCGCGCCGACGGTGGCGGCAAAGGCGGCGCATACGCCCCGAAGGAGGCTGTTTGACGCCTTCTGCAAAACACCGTCCGTTTTCTTCGGTGCGCGCAGTCCTTCGTTAAGCGGCTTATATATCCTCGGAGTCACAAGTATCATCCCGAGCATCGCCGCAAACGAGAGCTGCAGGCTCACAGAGGCGCAGGCGGCCGGATTGACAAAAAGAAGCAGGGCGAGAATGGCAGTCAGCGAGGTCAGCCCGTCGCTCTCCCTTTGGAAAATCGGAGCCAGAAGCACCGTCGTTATCATAAACGCCGCTCTGATTACAGACGGAGTCGCCCCCGCGAAGGGCACGAAAACCCAGATAAGCGGTATAGCAATAAGCGAGGCGAGCTTTTTCCGCCTTACAACAAGCTGAATAAAGCCCACAAGGAACGCCACATTCATGCCCGAAACGGCGACGACATGGAGTATTCCCGCCTCAGCCATATTGGCATAGAGCACCGTGTCCTTGTAAAGCAACCTCGTGTCGCCGGTGAGAAGGGCTGTCATCAGGGGCGTCGTGTCCGATGCGAAAACGCGTGACACGCTTTCGTTGACGCTTTTCGCAAGCGTTTTCGGAAAATAGATAAATGCGAAGTCGCCTCTTCCAGTAACCTCCAACTCGCCGTTGAGATAGCAAAGCAGATAAACGTTGTCCGCGTTAAGTCCGCTGAATGACTCTCCGTAGCGCTCGTCGGCTGTTTTCAAAGTAACGTCTGCACTAATAAGGTCGCCGGGCTTGAGCTCTGCCAGCTCGTCCCCAAAGGAATAAATCTCTGACACTAGGTGTGGAACTCCGTCCCCTGTCAGACGGACTGTCACCGTCGAATACTCCTCGTATATTTCGGGATAGTCTGTCACTCTTGCGGTAACGGTCTGCTCGGTTCCCGAGATTTCCCTCGCGGGCAGGGTCTTCTGCTGATAGTTCAGCCGGCTCACCGAAAAGCCCACAGCCGCGGAAAGGAAAATCAGCAAAACCCGCGTGCGCGCATCACCTTTGAAAAGAAACGCCGAAAGCGAAAGCAGAGCGCAAGCAGCCGCGCTGATGATATAGTAATCGGGCGGTACAAGGTAATGCGAAATAAAAACCGCCAGGGCAAAGGTCGCCGCGGCCGTTGCGAGTTTTCGCATATCTGCACCTCCCTTCTGTCTGTCTTATAACAGACGGCGGGCATTTCTGCCCGCCGTCAGGCGTTTGTTCCTCATTGCGACAAAACACAAATCGTCTTATGGGTATTGTTCCTACACCAGCGTTTCGCCCAGAGGCTTGCCTGCAAGTACATGGAAATGCAGGTGCGGAACGGTCTGTCCCGCGTTTTCGCCGCAGTTGTTGATAACGCGGAAGCCGTCGTCCAGCTTTTCCTGTACGGCGAGTTTTGCTATGACCTCGAAGCAATGCGCGGCAATGCCCGAGTTCGCCGTTGTGATGTCCGCCGCGGATTTGATATGCTCTTTCGGTACAACCAAAAAATGCACGGGCGCCTGCGGATGGATGTCGCGGAACGCAACAACGCTTTCGTCCTCGTAGATCTTATCGGAGGGTATCTCCCCCGCGGTTATTTTACAGAAAATGCAGTCTGACATGGTATTTCTCCTTTTACATTATACGGAAAAGGTTTAGTCCCTTGCTTTATCGCCGACGAAGCTCTCAACCTCTGCAAGCGCCTTGCCGAGCAGGGCTTCTTCCTTCGCGCCGCCCATTGCACGCTCAGGCTTTCCTCCGCCGCTTCCGCCGGCTATTGCTGTGACGTTCTTAATAAGGTCGCCCGCGCGTATGCCTTTCTTTATTGCCGCGTCACCGCAGACGGAAAGGAGGCTTATTTTGTTGCCGAGGACCGACGCGAGCACAACAACGATACTTTCGTCTTTATCGCGGAGCATATCGCCCATAAGACGAAGGTCGTCCGCCGACATCTCGTTGAATACGTTTGTTATAACCTTGAGTCCCTTAACGGTTTTTGCGCCAGACATTACGCTGTCGGCCTCGACCTTGAGCTGCTGCGCCTGCAGCTTTTCGACCTGCTTGCGGACGCTTTTGTAATCCTGCAGGAGCAGGGCAAATTTTTCTTCCAGCTCGGCGGGGTTGGTTTTCAAGGTTTCGGAAATGCGGTGTAGGGTCTCGGATTCGCCGCGCATTTCGTCCATAACAAGCTCACCGACAGCGGCCTCGATACGCCTTACGCCGGAAGCCACGGAAAATTCGCTCTTTATGCGGAAAGGTCCGATCTTCGCGCTGTTGTCCATGTGCGTGCCGCCGCAGAGCTCAATCGAATATCCTCCGCCCATGTTGACAACGCGGACGACGTCGCCGTATTTCTCGGAAAACAGCGCCATCGCGCCGAGTTTCTTTGCGTCGGCTATTGCCATTTCCTTAATATCTATCGCGTAGCCCTCAAGTATTGCACTGTTGACGAGCTTCTCGACCCGTCTGAGTTCATCCGGTTCGATAGCGGAAAAGTGGGTGAAGTCGAAGCGCAGCCTGTCCGGCTCGACCAGAGAGCCGGCCTGCTCGACATGGTCGCCCAGAACTGTCCGCAGCGCCTTGTGCAGAAGGTGTGTCGCCGAGTGTGCGCGCATGATTGCTCGGCGGCGGTCCATGTCTATCGAAGCGGTCACGATTTCCTCAACGGAGATTTCTCCCGATTTAATGACGCCGTGGTGCATATATTTTCCGGCCTTGTTCTTCTGAACATCCGTAACCTCAAATTCGCCGTTTGCGGTCTTTATCATGCCGTGGTCAGCGGTCTGTCCGCCCATTTCCGCATACATCGGAGTTTTATCGAGAACGATAATCGCCTCGGAGCCCTCCTGCGCTTTCGCTGCAAGTTCCTCCCCGACGACGATTGCGAGTACCTTGGCTTCGCTTTCGGTGCAGTCGTAGCCGACGAATTTTGTGGGCGTACTGTCGAGCCCGAGATCGATGCCGGCCCAGGCAAGGTCGCCCATAGCGGCTCTCGCCTCACGGGCTCTGACTCTCTGCTCCTGCATACACTTATTAAAAACCTCGCGGTCGATTTTGAGTCCCTGCTCCTCGGCGATTTCCGCCGTGAGGTCGACGGGGAAACCGTAAGTGTCGTAGAGCTTGAAGGCGTCCGCGCCGCTGAAAAGTGCCGCGCCGCTTTTTTTGTGTTCCTCGAGCATATCGGAGACGATTTTCATGCCCGCATCGATGGTCTTGGCAAAGTTCTCTTCCTCGATTTTTATTACACGGGTAATATAGTCCTGCTTTGAAACAAGCTCGGGGTAAGCAATCTTGTTCTCCGCGATGACTGTTGCGCAGACCTCAAAGAGAAAAGGCTCATTGACGCCCAGCAGCTTGCCGTGACGCGCCGCACGGCGCAAAAGCCTGCGCAGAACGTAGCCGCGCCCCTCGTTGGAGGGCAGAACGCCGTCGCATATCATCATGGTCGCGGAACGGATATGGTCGGTGATGACGCGCAGCGAGGTGTCGACCTTTTTGGACTGCCCGTAGCTTGCTCCCGTTATAGAACTCACCTTATTCGTGATGCTCATTACCGTGTCGACATCAAAAAGGGAATCGACGCCCTGGCAAACGACGGCAAGGCGCTCGAGTCCCATGCCGGTGTCGATGTTCTTCTGTGCAAGCTCAACGTAGTGTCCCTGCCCGTCGTTATTGAACTGGCTGAACACGTTGTTCCAAATCTCGATATAGCGGTCGCAGTCGCAGCCGACCTTGCAGTCAGGCTTGCCGCAGCCGTACTTTTCACCGCGGTCGAAATATATCTCGGAGCAGGGACCGCACGGACCGGAGCCGTGTTCCCAGAAGTTATCTTCCTTGCCCAGTCTTGTAATCTTATTTTCGGGTATGCCGATTTCGTCGCGCCAGATTGAAAAAGCCTCATCATCCTCAAGGTAAACGGAGGGATAGAGTCTCGACGGGTCGATGCCGAGCCATTCGGGCGAGGTCAGAAATTCCCAGCTCCAGGCAATCGCTTCATGCTTGAAATAATCGCCGAAGGAGAAGTTTCCGAGCATCTCGAAATAAGTGCCGTGGCGCGCAGTGTGACCGATGTTCTCGATGTCGCCCGTGCGGATGCACTTCTGGCAGGTGCAGACACGTTTGCGCGGCGGCTCCTGATCGCCCGTGAACCACGGCTTCATAGGAGCCATGCCGGAGTTTATCAGCAGAAGCGAAGCATCGTTCTGCGGTATGAGAGAAAAACTGGGCAGGCGCAGATGCCCCTTGCTTTCGAAGAATGAAAGGAATTTTTCCCTTAAGTCGTTTAGTCCATACTTTTCCATGTTTTTGCGTTCCTCCAAATATAGCTCTCTCAAAGAAAATGCTCTCGTCCCCTGCGATTTAGGGGCGAAAGCACAGCTTCGCGGTACCACCCTAATTTACCCCAAAATCGGAGTATCTTATGCTGTCTTTCATCGGGGACAGGCCGCTCGCTTTCGCGGGTCGCTCAAAAGCGGCTGCGAAAAGTGCCCGTGAGGAGCTTTCACCCTTCTCCCTCGCTGTGCGCTGCTTGCTTTCCGCTGACTTTCTCATAGCGTATTCTGCAATATGACTGATAAATTTTATCAGTTTTAAGGGTACTTGTCAACAGATTGTTAAGCACCGCAAAGCCTTACCCTACCGATGATTATGCCCTCTTTTTCTCAGCATTACAGCTCGTGCATCGCAAGGCGTTTCCTGCGGACGAAAATATAATACCCCGCGCAAATAAGAATGCTTGACAAAGTGGATAACGGAACGGCAAGCCCGATGGTAAATAGGTTCGTATTAGGCAGGCGGCTGAGATAGTACGAAAGCGGTATCCTCACGGCGAAAGAAGACAGCAGTCCCTGGATGAGCACGAAATTAGTTTTGCCGATGCCGTTGAAGTAGCCCAAAAAGCAAAATACGAAAGGAACGAACAGGTATTCCGCGGAAGTACCGCGCAGATAGCTCTGCGCGGAAGCAATGACAATGGGGTCGTTTTCAAAGATGGACGCGAGAAAGCCTCCCGCAAAAAACGTCAGCGAAAACGTGACTATTCCAAAGCAGAAGGACGCTATTACGCCCGCTCCGAGACCCTTGATTGCTCTGCCCTCCTGCTTTGCGCCGACGTTCTGAGCGACGAAGGCGGACAATGCGTACATGAAGGAAATCGGTACAAGCGCAAGAAAAACAAACAGCTTCTCCGAAATTCCGATGCTGGCGGAGGCGACGAGTCCCAGAGTGTTGATTATAGCTATAATAATTAGGAAAGATAAGCTGATGCAGAAATCCTGCACAGCTACGGGACCGCCGATTTTCAGGATGCGAAGCGAGGCGCCCTTTGACTTGAAAAGCTTCTTTTTGGAAAGCGTGAAGGGCAGCCCGTCCTTTTTAATTTTATATATGGAGAACGCAACGCTGACGGCCTGAGCAAAAACAGTCGCGATCGCCGCGCCTGCGGCGTCCATTTTGAACACCCCGCAAAGCAGCAGATCTCCGGATATATTGGTCGCGCAGGCAATGGAGATGAATAGAAGGGGCGATTTTGAGTTTCCAAGGCCCCTGAAAAGAGCGCTCACCACGTTAAACGCCGTTATAAAAACCAGTCCCGCTCCGCATATGCGGACATATGCGACCGTTTTGGCGGCGGCTTCCGAAGGAACCTTCATTATCTCCACGATTTCAGGCGCGAGTACGGCCACGAGTGCAGAGAGCGTTACTCCCACGATTAAAAACAGCTTAATCGCTCCTCCGACTGTTTCCGCGGCGCTCTCATCGTCCTTTGCGCCTACGAAACGCCCTATGAGCACGGTTACGCCCATCGTGAGTCCGATTATTACTTCTGTTATGGACTGCATAATCTGACTGCCGTTAGAAACCGCCGAAACGCTGGCTGTATCTCCGAATTTGCCGACAACAATGAGATCGACAGCTCCGTAAAGCGCCTGCAGCAAAATTGAAAGCATCAGCGGTATCGCAAATTTCAAAAGCGGCGCGAATATTCTTCCCTGTAAAATCGTGTCTTCGCCCTTCGGAGCCGGCATCCTGTATCTCCCTTAGGAGCCGCAGCCCCTATTTTTCATAGTATTTTTCGTCATTTGCTTTTTCTTCGACGGCGCGCATCGCTTCGAGGGTCTTCGAAAGCAGAGTGTCGAGCTCCCAGCCCAGCATTTCAGCGCCTTTTTCTATAATATCACGGCTACAGCCCGCGGCAAATTTCTTGTCCTTGAATTTCTTTTTAAGCGAAGAAAGCTCCATGTCCTGCACGCTCTTTGACGGACGCATGAGCGCGGCAGCGCCTATAAGCCCCGTAAGCTCGTCGGAGGCGAAAAGCACCTTTTCCATATGGTGCTCCGGCACTATATCTACGCAGATTCCGTAGCCGTGGCTCGCAACTGCGTGTATAAGCTTTTCATCAAGCCCTCTTTCGCGCATAATCTCCTGCGCCTTAACGCAGTGCTCCTCGGGATAAAGCTCAAAGTCGAGGTCGTGGAGCATTCCGACGATTTCCCAGAAGTCGGACTCGTCGGCATAGCCCTCCGTCTCCGCAAAATATCTCATACAGAGCGCGACGGTCTGCGAGTGCTTGAGGTGAAAGCTGTCCTTGTTGTATTCCTTCAGCAGTTCCCACGCCTGCTTTCTATTCAGCTGCGTCATACTAAAATCCCTCCGCGCGGCAATTTATATGTTCGGTCAGTATAGCACAGTCCGCGGCGTTTTTCAATCCCGATAAAAAAAGTGACAGGCCGAAAGCCTGCCACTTACAAATATTCTTATGCTGCAGATTGTTATCAGTCTCCGAAGAATATGCCCACATCTCTCGCGGTCTGAATAAGCGGATGGTCCGTCGGCAGAAATTTCGTTTTGCTGGCGGCATCCTCGATTGGGACGGAAACTATTTCACCGCCCTGAATTCCGATCATGAAGCCGTATTTTCTCTCCATGATAAGCCGCGCCGCGGCTGTTCCGAACTGTGTTGCCAGCACGCGGTCGTAGGGGCAAGGGGGACCTCCCCTCTGATAATGTCCGGGAATGGTAACGCGCGTCTCCTGTCCCGTAATACTCTCAAGCTCGCTTGCGATACTGTAGGATATTGTGGAGTGCTTCATGGATTCCTTGACACGCCTGCGCTCGTCCTCAGTCAGTACGGCGTCGTTCACGGAAACTGCGCCCTCCGCCACGGCGACAATAGTATAGTTGCTTCCATGCTTTTTACGGAACTCGATGGCCTCCGCCACCTTTGCCATGTCATAAGGGATCTCCGGTATCAGAACAACGTCCGCACCGCTGGCAACGCCGGCCTTCAGCGTCAGCCAGCCCGCATCGCGACCCATAAGCTCTACGAGGAAAATGCGGCTGTGGGAGCTTGCGGTCGAATGAATATAGTCAATGACGTTTGTCGCAATGTCAACGGCGCTCTGGAAGCCGAAGGTCGTATCAGTTCCCCAGATGTCGTTATCAATGGTCTTCGGAAGCGTAATAATGTTCATGCCCGCGTCCATAAGAAGCTTTGCGCTTTTCTGGGTTCCGTTGCCGCCCATGACGACGAGGCAGTCCAGATTGAGGCGGTTGTAGGTATCCAGCATTGCAGGCATCACGTCGTTACCCGCGTCGTCCACGATAGCCTTTCCCGGCACAAACTTCTGCCGCGAGGTTCCGAGTATTGTTCCGCCCTGCGTCAGAATGCCGGAAAAGTCTCGAGGCTCCATAAACTTGTAGTCGCCCTCGATGAGTCCCCTGTATCCGTCGTACATGCCGTAGATCTCAGCATTGTCTATGTGCTGAATGAGAGCTTTTCCCACACCGCGTATCGCCGCGTTCAAACCCTGACAGTCGCCGCCGCTCGTTACGATGCCTATTCTTGTGCAGCGTTTCATATACATTTCTCCTAGCTTATTTGTGCCACTCGTTTCAAATGTATCATACGTCATAAACGGCAAAATGTCAATAAAATAGTCAAGCGACAGGCGTTGTGCCTGTAGCTTGACTATCGAAAAAACTAATTGAGAAGTCCCTGCTCCATCATCGCCTTGACCTTAATCGGCAGCCCGTAGAGATTTATAAAGCCCTCCGCGTCCTTCTGGTTGTAGTCGCTCGCGCCGAAGGTCGCGATGTTCTCGGAATACAGCGAATACGGGGAGGTAACGGACGAATTTATCATGTTACCCTTGTAGAGCTTGAGCTTGACCTTGCCTGTCACATTCTCCTGCGTCACGTCAACAAATGCGTCCAGCGCTTTTTTAAGCGGGGTGAACCACTGACCGTTATATACAAGCTCCGCGTATGTGACGGCGAGCTGTTCCTTGAGATGCGCCGTAGCCTTGTCAAGGCAGAGCGTTTCGAGCACCTGATGCGCGTAATAGAGTATCGTACCGCCAGGAGTCTCGTAAACGCCGCGGCACTTCATGCCGACGAGCCTGTTTTCAACGATGTCGATAAGCCCGATACCGTTTTCACCGCCGATTTTGTTAAGCTTCCAGATGATGTCCGCAACCTTGAGCTTTTCGCCGTCGAGCGCGACGGGGGTGCCCTTTACGAACTCAAGCTCGACGTAAGAGGGCTTGTCGGGAGCCGTCTCGGGCGAAACGCCCATTTCGAGGAAGCCGGGCTTGTTGTAAAGCGGTTCGTTTGCGGGATTTTCAAGGTCAAGCCCCTCATGGCTCAGGTGCCACATATTCTTATCCTTGGAGTAGTTCGTCTCACGGTTAATCTTGAGGGGAATGTTGTGAGCCTCGGCGTAGTCGATTTCCTCATCGCGGCTTTTAATGTCCCACTCTCTCCACGGAGCAATAATCTTCATCTGGGGAGCCAGAGCCTTGACGGCAAGCTCGAAACGCACCTGGTCGTTGCCCTTGCCGGTGCAGCCGTGGCAGATTGCGTCTGCGCCCTCTTTGAGCGCGATCTCGACCAGTCCCTTGGCAATGCAGGGACGCGCAGTTGAGGTGCCCAGCAGATAAGTTTCGTATTTTGCGCCCGCCTTCATCGTGGGCACGATATAGTTCTCGGCAAAATCATCTATAAGGTCGAGAATATAAAGCTTGCTTGCGCCGGTTTTTAGCGCCTTTTCTTCCAGGCCTTCAAGCTCGTCGGTCTGCCCGACGTTGCCGGAAACCGCGATGACCTCGCAGCCGTAGTTTTCCTTTAGCCAGGGAATGATTATCGATGTATCGAGCCCGCCCGAGTAGGCCAGCACGCATTTTTTGATTTCGCTCATTGTTATTTCCTCCGGATATTTATTCATTTGTCGGGATTATACCATTCCATTGTGAAAAATGCAATAGCAAATATGTAATAATATTCGCGTTATTCTGAATAATATTTAGTATTATCGTTTATAACCGCATAATATATGAATATTACTGAATATTTGCATTTCTAAATAAATCGTGCTAATATATGCGCATATAATTAAAATGGCAGAAAGAAGAGAGAAAAAGTGTCCATAGAAAAAGCGCGCGGATACCTGCGCGGCTGCGGTATCGCGGACAGGGTTCGGGAATTTTCCGTTTCAAGCGCGACGGTCGAGCTGGCCGCCGAAGCCCTCGGCGTTGCCCCGGCGCGTATTGCAAAAACGCTGTCCTTCAGAAACGGCGAAGGCTGTCTGCTTGTCGTTGCCGCCGGCGATGCAAGAATCGACAACCAGAAGTTTAAGGGAAAATTCGGTTTCAAGGCAAAGATGCTGACTGCGGATGAGGTTTTGGAGCTTGTCGGACACGCCGTCGGCGGAGTCTGCCCCTTCGGAATCAACGAGGGAGTTTCTGTTTACATCGACGAGTCCGTCCTGCGCTTCAAGACGGTCTTTCCCGCTGTCGGAAGCTCGAGCAGCGCGGTTGAAATGACGCCCGACGAGCTTTATAAATTCTCCTCCGCCCTCGAATGGGTGGACGTCTGCAAAATTCCGGAGAACGAGCAATGAGCTCAGGCTGTACGCTCTGCCCGCGAAAATGCGGCGCTGACCGAGAAAACGGCAGGCTCGGCTTCTGCCGAAGCGGCGCTCTGCCCGTCGTCGCAAGAGCCGCTCCTCATTTTGGCGAGGAGCCCTGTATATCGGGCGATATGGGCAGCGGAACGGTGTTCTTTTCTGGCTGCAACATGCATTGTGTGTTCTGCCAGAACCGCGAAATCAGCCTTGAGGGACGCGGCAGGGAAATCACCGTCTCCCGGCTTGCGGAGATTTTTTCGGAGCTTGAGGAAAAAGAGGTCCACAACCTTAATTTTGTCACGCCCACTCACTTTGCGGACAAAATCGTCGAGGCGCTGACAATCGCAAAGCCGAAAATTCCCGTGGTGTGGAACAGCTCCGCTTATGAGAGCATCGAAACGCTGAAAATGCTGGAGGGCTATATCCAAATCTATATGCCGGACCTCAAATACAGCTCCCGCGAGGCGGCTTTGCGCTATTCGGGCGCGCAGGACTATCCCGAAATCGCAAAATCCGCGATACTTGAGATGTACCGCCAGACGGGATGCTTTGTCACGGACGGCGCGGGGCTTTTGAAAAGCGGCGTGCTTATAAGGCACCTCATTTTGCCGGGCAGGCTTGAAGACGCCTTTGACGTCATTGACTGGGTATCGGACAGTTTTCCGAAAAACGCCGTGCTTTTCAGTCTTATGAGCCAGTTTGTTCCGCTTGCGGACAAGGAAAAGTATCCTGAGCTTAATCGGGCGCTGACAAAAGATGAATACGAAAGAGCGCAGAGCTATCTTTCTCTGTCGGGCATCGAAAACGGATATTTTCAGGAGCTTTCCTCCGCGACTGATGAGCTTATCCCCGATTTTGACCTGACCGGCGTTTAGCATCGGTTTTCCGCAAATTCCAGTTCAACACTAATATTTTCGTCTGTTTGCCATATATGGCAGCCCCATCCGGAATATTTTAAGTGAATTTAGCAGTTGACAATAATCCCTTCTGTGGTTATAATGAGCAGCAATAAGACAAAAGCTGTGAAAAGGAATACTAAGCGCCGAGCGAAATTCAGAGAGAAGCCGTTAGCTGCGAGACTTCATGAACGGAGCGCCGAAGCCGCCTTTGAGCTGTGGACGGAAAGCCTTGTGCGAGTACGCTCCGACGGAACTCCTCCGTTACAGGGAGCTCGGTATACGAAATCACTTTTCAAGTACCGTATGAGTGCGGGAGTTTTCCCGAATTTAGGTGGTAACACGGACATAAGTTCGCCCTAAGCATATTCATTGATATGTTTAGGGCGTTATTTTTTTGCGGGAGGAATTACAGAATGAAAGAACTTATGAAATCGAAGAAGCTGAATAATGTTGCCTACGATGTGCGCGGTCCCGTCCTTGACGCCGCCAACGCAATGGAGGAGGCCGGCGCGAAAATACTCAAGCTCAACATCGGAAACCCCGGCGCATTTAAGTTTGCGGCTCCGGACTGCATACTCGAAGCTATGAGCTCAACGCTTTCCGCTTCAGAGGGCTACTGCGATTCCAAGGGGCTTATCGAGGCCCGCGAAGCGATTGCGGTATACGATAAAACAAAAGGTATCGAAGGCGTCGGCGTGAACGATATATACACGGGCAACGGAGTTTCGGAGCTTATCACCATGTGCATGCAGGGGCTTCTGGACTGCGGCGACGAAATACTCATTCCCTCGCCCGACTACCCCCTCTGGACGGGCGCTGCGACGCTTGCCGGAGGCACCGTGGTGCACTACGTCTGCGACGAGCAAAGCGACTGGATGCCGGACATTGCGGACATAAAAAGCAAGATTACGCCGAAAACCAAAGGCATAGTCGTAATCAACCCCAATAACCCCACGGGCGCGCTGTACGAAACTGACGTCCTTCAGCAGATTGCCACGCTCGCACGCGAAAATGGTCTCGTCATCTTTGCCGACGAAATTTACGACAGGCTGCTCATGGACGGAAGGTCGCACACCTCCATTGCCTCTCTCGCCCCGGATTTACTCGTTATAACACTCAACGGGCTTTCAAAATCCCACCTCATCGCGGGTTACCGCTGCGGCTGGATGAGCATTTCGGGAGATAAGAGCCACGCCAAGAGCTACATCGAGGGGCTCAATATGCTCTCGTCCATGCGCCTTTGCTCCAATGTTCCCGCCCAGCGTGCGATCAGGCCGGCTCTTGAAAACATCCACGCGACCGATCACCTCATTCTGCCCGGCGGCAGGATATATGAGCAGCGCAGAGTTATATGCGAGGCTCTGGATAAAATCGAAGGCATCAGCTATGTGGCTCCGAAGGCGGCTTTCTATGTGTTTCCGAAAATTGACGCGAAACGCTTTAATATCACAAATGACGAGCAGTTCGTTTTGGACTTCCTGCGAGCAAAAAAGGTGCTTCTTGTACACGGCGGAGGCTTCCACTGGGAAAAGCCCGACCATTTCAGAATCGTTTTCCTTCCCGAACCTGATGTGCTCGAGGAGTCGATGGAAAAACTCGGCGATTTTCTCAAGACCTACAGGCAGGCATAATGAAAGAGCCGTTTCCAAATCGGAAACGGCTCTTTTTTCATTCTTTTTTGCTTTTATAGAGCCCTATGGCGGCAAGCGCCGACAGCGCGCCCACCACTACGGCTCCGAGCGCCGCCAGAGGAACAGCCATGTGCAGTTCCGAGCTCTTGAGAAGCTCGGTAGTATTTTCGATCAAGGTCGCGCCGCCGACTCCGACAAGCACCATAAACAGGATCATGAGCAGCCGACCTTTTTCCACGCCGAATCTAATCAGCACAGGAAGCTCGATCGACTCGATTACAAGAGCAAAGCAAATGACAAGCGCAAGTTTTGTAAAGAAAGTGCCAGTCAGCGCCGTGTGAGTAAATATCCCGACTACAGCCTGCGCAAAGCACGCAAAAACGCCGGTTCCGAGCACAAGCAGAAATCCGA
>Ga0074193_1002561_pt1 | contig 16005 bp, 18 predicted proteins | sample EPASupsiteHSE605_FD_64523 | JGI IMG/M metagenome (GOLD analysis project Ga0074193, IMG submission 64523) | Bioremediated contaminated groundwater from EPA Superfund site, New Mexico - Sample HSE6-05 | ecosystem: Environmental > Aquatic > Deep subsurface > Groundwater > Contaminated ... | reverse complement strand
TAACGGTGTTTTGATTGAACAATATAAAGACGAGCTTGCATCGTGTGGGCTTGATGGAATTAACATAAGTCTTGACACTTTGAATCGTGATAAGTACGAACAAATAACAAGGCGAGATGAGTTAAGCCAAGCGTTAAAGGCAATTGACATTTGCGAAAACATGGGAATAAAAACAAAGATAAACTGTGTTGCAATGAGCGGATTTAATGAGGACGAGCTGTGTAACATTGCACGGTTTGCAAAGAACAGAAATCTTTTTGTACGGTTTATTGAAATGATGCCATTAGGAATGGGCAAGCAAGAAAAACGGATATCAAACGAAGAAATTTTAAATATTCTGGAGAGCAGATTTGGCACGATGCAGATAGACGAAAAAATACACGGCAACGGACCCGCTGTATACTATAAGCCACAAGGATTTGTGGGCAGTATTGGAATTATCAGTGCTGTTTCAAACTGCTTTTGCTCTAACTGTAACAAAGTGAGATTAACTGCAGAAGGATTTTTAAAACTTTGTTTGCAATATGACAGTGGTGTTGACCTTAAAACACCGCTTAGAAATGGCGTAGATAAGCAAGAACTTAAGGAAATAATGAGAAAAGCTATATATGAAAAACCACGACAGCACACATTCAGTGATTTAATGAGCAAGAAGAACATTGAATGCAAGGGTATGTCGCAAATAGGAGGATAAAAATGGGTATTGTCAAGGCTGTTTGTATCAGTGAGAAAAAAGGCACGGAGAAGCACAATGTTGGCACAGCACATTTTTTTGAAAATGGGTTAGAAAATGACTCTCACGCAGGCGACTGGCACAGGCAAGTCAGCCTTTTGTCTTACGACAAAGTTTTGGAGTTTAATGCAAAGGGTGCGAATGTTGGACACGGAGCGTTTGGCGAAAATCTTGTTATTGAGGGCATAGACTTTAAGTCTTTGCCAGTTGGAACGATTTTAAAAGCGGGCGATGTTGTTTTACGTATGACGCAGATAGGCAAGGAGTGCCACTCTCATTGCGAGATTTTCAAAAGAATGGGTGAATGCATAATGCCAACAGAGGGCGTTTTTGCTGTTGTTGTTAAAACAGGAACAATCAGCGTAGGAGATGAAATGACAATTACGTTGCCTCTTCGTGCGGCAATTATAACGGCAAGTGACAAAGGTTCAAAAGGTGAGCGGGAAGATGTTAGCGGAGAGCTTGCAAAAAAGATTGCTCAAAACAACGGATATGTCGTTGAAGAATATGAAATTGTTCCAGATGATATTGATGTACTTAAAGATGAGTTTAAAAGAATTTGTGATAAAAATATAGCAGATGTAATATTTACAACAGGCGGTACAGGCTTTTCTCAAAGAGATGTAACGCCAGAGGCAACCATAGCCGTTTGTGACAGATTAGTTCCCGGCATTCCAGAGGCTATGCGTGCATATTCAATGACTATAACAAAAAGAGCAATGCTTTCCCGTGCGGCAGCAGGCATTCGCAAATCAACACTAATAGTAAACTTGCCTGGTAGCCCAAAGGCTGTTCAGGAAAGCTTGGAATACATTATTGATGAACTTAGCCACGGCATTGATATTTTAAAAGGCAATGCAAGAGAATGTGCGAGGAAGTAAGCTATGTTAACAGTAAAAACTCCAGCCCAAGCAACTCAAACAATTGAAAAATGCTTTTGTGAGTTCACTCCTGTTTGTGAGCAAGTGAATATAAAAGAAGCGTTGGATAGAGTGCTGTTTTGCGACATCTGCTCAAACGAATTTGTGCCCGATTTTGACCGTTCAACGGTGGACGGATTTGCAGTTGTTGCGTCGTCAACCTTTGGGTGTAGTGAGTCAATCCCTGCCATACTCGATTATAAAGGCGAAGTGCAAATGGGGCAAATACCAGACATTGAAATTGACGGGACAAGCTGTGCATATGTGCCAACCGGAGGTCAAATTCCACAGGGTGCAGATTCAATGGTTATGATAGAATACGCCGAGGATTTTGGAGACGGTACAAGGGCAATGCTAAAGCCATCCGCACCGGCACAGCACATTATCTTTAGAGGCGACGATGTTAAAGCTTTTGAGGTTGTGCTTAAAGCAGGAACAATATTGCAAACAAAAGACATTGGCACGCTTGCAGCTCTTGGAATAAGCGAAGTTTCGGTGTGCAAAAAGCCAAGAGTTGCAGTTCTTTCCACAGGTGATGAGCTTGTGGACATTACGCAGGACCTGAGCGGTGCACAGATAAGAGATGTTAACAGTTATGTTCTGTGCAGTGCTATTGAAAGTATTGGTTGTGAGGCTGTTAAAATTGGTATAGTACACGATGATTTTGACACGCTCAAAAACGCAGTTAAAAATGCCTTGGAAAAGTGCGATGTTTTACTTGTTTCTGGTGGCAGTTCTGTTGGAGTGAAAGATGCGACATATAGGGTTTTTGAAAGCCTTGGAGAGGTTTATCTTCACGGAATAGCAATAAAGCCAGGGAAGCCAACAATTTTTGGCAAGGCAAAGGGCAAGGCGGTTTTTGGTTTGCCTGGGCATCCGCTTGCCGCATATTTTATATTTGATTTGTTTGTGCGTCCAGCACTGTTTAAAATGCAGGGGACGCAGGAGTTAAGACACAATGTAACGGCACAGATTACAACGGCAATTCCATCAAACCATGGAAGAGAAGAATGTGTTCCTGCAAGGATTTTTGAGAAAGACGGAAAGCTACAAGCCGAGCCAATTTTTAACAAATCGGGGCTTATTAGCGTGCTCGCAAAGGCACAGGGATATATAAGGATTGACAGAGATTGCGAAGGCATATCAAAAGACGAATTGGTACAAGTTACTTTGCTTTGAGTTTTATAGAAGTTTGATATATAGATAACTTACTGGAGACCAAATGGAAGGGGGTCACGGGGGAAAACCGACTGAAAGCAAACAGAGGGTTTCCCCCGTGGAGCCTTTCTTTGGTTCGTTTCTTTGGCGAAGCAAAGAAATGAACATAAAAAGCATATTTTAAAATGAAAATATCTTTTATAGATATTCTAAAATATAAATCGAATGTTTGGAGGCAACGCTTGATGAAATATCAGTATTTGACAAATACTCCGCTGGACAAAGCGGTGCAGGAATATATAACAGTGCTTGAAAATTCAGGTATGAAATGCAAAGAACAGCAAATTCCTGTAGCTGAGGCATGCGGAAAAATAACAAGCGAAGCGGTGTATGCAAAAATTTGTGCACCGCATTATAATGCCTGTGCAATGGACGGAATTGTTCTAAGTGCATCTCAAACCTTTGGTGCAACTGAAACATCGCCAGTAACATTAGCAAAAGGTGATTTTTTGCCTGTAGACACAGGTGACCCGCTCCCAAATGGTTGTGACTGCGTTGTTATGATAGAAGATGTGGTAGAAAGTGATGACGATAGCGTTGTTCTTCATAGTGCAGCAGTTCCGTGGCAACATGTGCGGCAGATTGGAGAGGACATCTGTGCAGGCGATATGATTTTGCCGTCATACACGCAGGTAACTCCTGCTGCAATGGGTGCAATGCTTGCAGGCGGAGTGATGAAACTCAATGTTGTAAAGCCTCCTGTTGTGGGGATTATCCCAACGGGTGACGAAATTGTGCTACCATGTGAAAATCCAAATGAGGGCGATATAATCGAGTTTAACTCCACAATTTTTAGTGGAATTTTAGGCAATTGGGGTGCAATCCCTAAAACATACCCGATAGTTAAAGATAAAAAAGATTTGATAATTAATGCCTTGCAAAAGGCAACGTCAGAATGTGATGCAGTTATTTTAAATGCAGGTTCTTCCGCAGGGAGAGAGGACTTTTCGTGCATTGCAATCGAAACTGTCGGAAAGGTGCTGTATCACGGCATCGCAATAAAGCCAGGCAAACCTGCAATTTTAGGTTACGCTGGATCTGTTCCTGTTTTAGGTGTTCCTGGGTACCCTGTTTCGGGCATAATTGTGCTTGAACAGATTTTTAAGCCTATTATTGCACGCCTTTGTATGCATGATTTAAACAGCGAAGAAAAGGTAACTGCAACAGTTGGCAGGCAGATGACATCACCGCTTAAATACCGTGAATTTGTTCGCACACGAGTTGGAATGAGCGAAAATGGCGAGCTTACAGCTGTTCCTCTTTCAAGGGGAGCGGGCGTTGTTACCTCGTTTGTTAAAGCGGACGGAATAATAGATGTTCCGCAGGATTGCGAAGGGTATGAAGCAGGACAAAAAGTAACTGTAAATTTATTACGCAGTAAAAAAGAGCTGATGAACACGATTACAATAATTGGTAGTCACGATCCGCTGATTGATGAAACTACGGATATTTTAAGGCTGAGTTATAAAGACTGCTTTGTGGCGTCATCACATGTTGGCAGTATGGGCGGAATAATGGCTGTTAAACGCTGTGAAGCTCAGCTTGGCGGAATACATTTACTTGACGAGCAAACAGGCGAGTATAATATTTCATATATAAAAAAATATTTCCCTAATGGTGGAGTAGCTCTTGTTGAGGGCGTTAAAAGAATTCAAGGAATAATGGTTCAAAAGGGAAACCCCAAAAAGATAAAGACATTTGAAGATATGGCACGTGAGGGTCTTTCCTATGTTAACAGGCAAAGAGGTTCAGGGACACGTATTTTGTTTGATTATCTTTGCAACCAAAAGGGTATTGAAAAATCACGCATTTATGGCTATGAGCGTGAGGAGTTTACCCACACAGGTGTTGCGGCACAGATTGCGTCAAAAACAGCAGATGCGGGTCTTGGCATATATTCAGCGGCAAAAATTTATGAATTGGATTTTATTCCTGTGTGTGACGAGGAATACGATTTTCTCGTTTCAAAGCAAGCAATTGAAAGTGAAAATATGCAAAAATTCCTGCAAGTTTTGGCAGGAGATGAACTTAAACATAGGCTTGAAAAGCTTGGCGGATATAGTACAAAAAATGCAGGAAAAATCAAGAAGGAGTTTTAAATCATGGAACTTACTCATATTGATGATAAGGGTAGTACAAGAATGGTTGATGTTGGTGATAAAGAATATACAAAACGCATAGCCACTGCCCAAAGCATTGTAACAATGCAGGAAAGCACGCTAAAGCTTATAACAGACGGAAAAATGCCCAAAGGGGATGTTTTTGCTTGTGCAAGAATTGCAGGCATAATGGCGGCGAAAAAGACAAGTGAATTAATCCCAATGTGCCATCCACTTCCGCTTGAAAAAATCACAGTAGAAATTGAGCCTATCAGCAAAACAAGCGTAAAAATACTTGCAACCGTGCAGTGCACATACAAAACAGGCGTTGAAATGGAGGCACTAACAGCAGCAACTACAGCAGGGCTAACAATTTATGATATGTGCAAGGCTGTGGATAGAGCAATGAGAATTGACGAGGTACTTTTGCTGCACAAAGAAGGCGGCAAATCGGGTACTTTTGACAGGGAGACAGAATAATGATTAAACTTGAGAAACTTACTTTAGCAGTGGAGGGAGGCTTTTATTTTCCGCAATCCGTTGAGCTTAAAGAGGGTCATGGGCTTGTTGGCGACAAGGCTGCAGGCAAAGATGAGCGTCAAATATGCATGCTTGATGCTCAGGTTGCAAAAAGTGTCGAAAACCTTAATGGTTTATGCACAAAGAAGTTTGTTGGCAACTTTTTAACCACAGGTCTTGATTACAAGTCACTTGAAGTTGGCAAAAAGTTTAAAGTTGGCAACGCAGAAATAGAGATAATCCAAAGGGGCAAAAAGTGCTATCCCGAATGTGAGCTTATAATTGCTAACAAGCAGTGCGATTTGCCTAGGGGTTCAGCCTTTGCGAAAATTACAAAAAGCGGAACAGTAAAGGTCGGAAATGAACTGGTTGTGAAATGATAGGAGAAAGTAATATGCAAAATTTTATTACTCCGCCAAATCATATTAATTTTTTGGCTAAAAAGTTGTTTGGAGAAGTTGGAGAAATTATTGATGGTTCAGTAGCTTATTTGGAAAAGCAAGGTGGAGGTCCAACACAACTTCACACCCATGAACATAAGCATTTGTTCATCGTAACAAAAGGAGAGGCAAAAATAATTTTGGGAGAAGAAACGGTTATTGTGGGAGAGAATGAATCGTATTTGGTAGACGGAAAAATCCCACATTCTGTTTGGAACAATATTAAAGAAACAACTGTTATGGTTGGAGTTTCAATAAAATAAAAATTAAGCCACTGATGTGAAATCAGTGGCTTAAGCTGGTATATAAATAAAGATAGTATGAGACTAATATTTATGGAATCCAAGTAGGATACAGACTATTCAAAAAGTTAAGTAAAAATGCCTATAACTAAGTGGACGATACTCGGATTATAATGTGAAAAGGCACAGTACTAAAATCAACATAGTACTGTGCCATAATTCTAAACGACTTCGATAGATGAAATTTATATAGTCATCACATTTTTGCAATTTTCCTTAAAGTATTCGCAGTTCTGATTGTAATAGTTTCTCCAATGCCTACACTTGCTGTTTTTTTCCACCAGTTAGCCTTAGCGTATTTCGTCTTATTAAAAGACCAGAAAATAACATTATTATAGACGTATATCTGTTCCAATTCTTTTGTTGGTTCACCGATTTTCTCAGCTATAATTTCAGCTGTAAAATTAGGAATAACAAAAATCAGATTATCATAGATCTCTTTGTCATCTGTCCCCCACCAATCAGGAGCATTGCATAATATATCCTGTAATTTTTCTTGTAAGATGACTAAAACGGGAATATCTAAGCTAAACTTTTCTTGTATCATAGACTTAATTTCATCTGCAATAATAATTTCGTCGTTCTCATCAATAGTAAAAGCAACATTTCCACTGTTGAGATGTGTAAGAACATCTTCATAACCAAGCTCCATAAAAGCTGATTCTAGTTCTGACATAGCTATTTTATTTTTACCACTTATGTTAATGCCTCTTAATAAGGCAATGTATCTTTTCATATCATTTTTACTTCCTCACAAACTCCTATTTACCGAATTGATATCATATTTATTATACAACAAAACAAAAGTGAAGTCCACTGCCCATACGCAAGGATGCTCTGGACGATTTTGGGTATATAGAAAAACAGATAGCCGTTGCATACAAACGCTTGGAAGCAACGGCTCAATTTCGTGTTAGTTCAGATTTTATTGTGTAGGCACAATGAAGTACCAGCAGAGGGTGTGCTCATTCGCTTGGTCACAGCTTTTGTATATCGTTTAAGCATTTTTGAATATCTTTTAGCACCAATGATTGCATACTTTCTTTGTATCTTGTTGGATTGGCACGATACAATGCGTTCAAAATATCCTGCCTTAAATCCGGCTTGTATTTTGCTATAACTGGTAGCACCTTAATGCATTGACGTGCGGTAATAGGCTTGTCATCTATAATATGCATTAAGTATTTATCTATAATTTCATCTATTTTATAGTCGCTATCCCACTGTGCGTTAATAGCAATCAAAATAATGCCTCTTGTTCTAATATAAGAATTTTCATTGTTGAGCATATCTGCAAACACATCAAAGAAAGGGTACACGGCATCGGACTGGAAGCTTTCATTTTCCAGTTGCTTTAAACATTGATAAGCATTTTTGTTATCACTATTCATTAAACCGTCAACCCAATTTTGGACATCGTCCACCTTGTCCACCCCCAAGCTAATATAAACACCACTCACAGGGCTATTTTCCCACAGCTGCCGTTTCACAAATATTTTTCCCAGTAGGCATATATCAAGTTTATCACATTAAAGTATCAGATTCAACAGCCGAATTGAAAACAATGGAAAGGATAGGCACTATGAGAACAAAATCCGTTCATCGTCCTTTTGCAAGGATACCCTGAGTGAAGAAAGGACTGTTAATGTGAAGATAAATACAAAATTTAGTCTCAAAAGTTATTATTTAATTTTATTAATATTAGTTACCGTAATATTATTTTTCGTTCATGGTTTCCCAAAAACTGAAACATTAATATCTTTTGCTCTTAAGGGGTTTCCTCAAACTAAAAATGAGTATTATAAGGAATATAAATATAGCTCAGATTCTTTTGGTCCTGCAAAAATAAAATATTCAACAATTGCTTATGAGTGCACAGATGAGGAAAAATTAGAGGTTAAGCCCTTAATGGAGATGTTTATAAAAGTTCTTGGCTATACAGGAAAAAGAGCCGATGCAGACAAAAATGTTGGTGCACTTGAGAGATTTTATTATTTTTCAGATGAAAATGATTATACTTCTGTAAAATATCATACTGAGTTTATTACTGCTAAGATAAGCGGAAGAAACGGATATATGTGGGTTTTTTATTCAATTGAACATCTTGATGAAAACGGTAAAGTTTGTCATGGCTCATGGAAAATTCCGTGTTATTTTGAAATTAAAAAGCTTAATGATGAATGGATTATTATAAAACTTTTAGAACCAGCGTAAAACAGATTAAGTTAAATACAACTTAAATAATGTGTTACTGTACTTATTTAGTTTTTATTTCATTTATGTCGCTGGCAGCAAAGAAATTAGAAAGATAAAACGAAACTATAAAGTAGATGAAAGCCACTGACATTAAGTCAGTGGCTTTTGTCATGGCTATAGGAATTCATATGACGCTATGAAAAGATTACTCAAAATAAGTCTCGATAACCTTCGGACAGCATTCAGGAGAATACAGCCAGTGGTTAATATGCGTACTGTCTGTAAAATAATGTATAGGAGATGGCGGATAATCGGCGTCAAAGCAATCAACAATTATTAGCTTTATCTTCATTCTTTCAGGATTAAGACTTTTTATGTAAACACTGGCATGTTGACCTGCAACCACTCCGCTTGAGTATTCAGCAAGACCTGCAAGGTTTGGAGCAATCTCAACAAATATGCCGTATTTTTCAACAGAGCGAACAATTCCAGGAACGGTTTCACCTGCACTAAAAAGCTGTGAATTTTGCTCCCATGTGCCCAAAAGTTCCTTGTGAGAAAGGGTAATTCTGCCCTGCTCATCAATGCTTTTTACAATGGCTTTTATATTTTGCCCTTGAACAAAGCGTGCACTGGGATGCGGTATGCGTGATATTGATATGCTGTCAATCGGCATAAGAGCATTAATTCCTGCACCGATATCCAAAAACACACCAAAGCTCTCCATGTGAGATACGCATGCAGGAATTATATCACCGCATTGAAGCGACGAAATATATTCGTCACGGCATTCCTGTTGAACGGCTTTTCGGCTCAAAACAGCACGGGTATTGCCGTTTTCATCCGTGTCAAAGTCGATAACCTTAAAGCATATAGGTTTGTTAACGCGGGATATTACGGCGATGTCTCGTACACTTCCATCATCTATGCCCAAAGCACCTTCTGACTTCGGGATTATGGCAGGAATGTCACCAAGCATTAGATGCAGATTGTGTTCCTTGTCACACAAAGATACACGAGCTTCCAATACTGTTCCTTGATGTTGTGCAAGTTTAAGATTTGCAAGAGATGAAAGTGCATGTTTGTTTTGTGCTGTTTCAATTAGATTACCTTCCGGTAAAAAATTTTTCATATTCTCACCCATTTCAACTTTTATAGGCTATTTATATGCCACGAAAAATCAAATAATGAGTGGTATGGATTTAGATAGTTGGCAATATTGAAATTTCACAGAGTTATCCATTAGAAATAAGAAACATATTAAACGCCAAAATAAAAAGAGCAGACATAAAAGTCTGCCCTTTAAAGTTTCATTTTTATTCTATTGCTGCGACTTCCGCTGTTTCCCCTGTTTTGCTCATAACTGCGAGCGGGTCAACATACTTGCCGTCTATTGTTGCTTCAAAATGCAGGTGAGCTATCTCTGCCTTCTCAATTGGAACTTCACCAAGCTTTCCGAGTACGGCGCCCTGGGCAACAATATCGCCTACTTTTACAGTAACGCTTTTAAATCCGCAATATTTTGCAACAAGTCCGTTGCCGTGGTTTATTTCCACGACCTTGCCCCACAGGCTGTTATCATAAACCTTTAGAACAGCACCACTAATAATTGCTTTAACATCACTGCCCAAAGCACCGCTAAAGTCAATTCCGCTGTGTGTACGCCAGTCGTTTGTGGTCTTTGAGTACACTAATTCACCATTGCTGAAATCTTTTGAAATAGATGTAGAAAGAGGAAGGACAAACTGGCTCTTGTACGGAATGTTTTCAGAGAATGGGTCGGGCGCTGTTGTTGGCTGAGTTGTTTCTGGCGGTTGTGTTGTTGTGGGGGCTTGTGTTGTTGTTTGCCTTGGGTCTGCAACGCGGGTAGCCTTTGCTCGAGCTTGCTGATCATCATCTTTTGTTGTCATAACCGATGTTTTGTTTTTAGTGTCGGAATCCACGTCGGGAGAGCCGACAATTGAAAACACGGTAACACCCGCTGCAACAACACAAAGGGATAATGCAATGTAAAAGCCCTTGTATGCAAACAGGCTCTTCTTTTTGTAATAGCTGTTATTTTTTTTAATCAAGTCAAAACACCTCCGTCGTTAGTATTGCCTGTAATTTTTGGGCTTATACCGTTTTTATTTGAACAACGTCAAAAAACTTGTAAATTTAATTAATATATAAAAGTATGCACTATCGTTTAAAAAACAATTTGCTGTGTTGTGCCTTGTTTCTTGGCTTGGAACGTTTATTCACAAGTTAAAACACATTGGTTTTTTGGTCTTGACATAGTAAAAAACACAATATATAATATTTTTTGTCAAGAAACGCTAAACTGCGTTTTGGGCTTGAAAAATGAATATGCGGATGTAGCTCATCTGGTAGAGCGCCACCTTGCCAAGGTGGAGGTAGCGAGTTCGAGCCTCGTCATCCGCTCCAAAATTAATCTCGCGACGCAATTTCGTAGCGAGATTTTTGTTGTTTGAAATTCGATTTGATTTTTGTGTCAAATAATTTATATTTTTATGTAGTATTTTACAAAGAAGTGTTATAATATTCATAATTTTAAAACTATAGTGTTTTCTAGACTTGTTTTTTATAATAGTTCGTATAAAGTGGAATTAAACCATGTTAAAATAATGGCAAAAGTTGTTGTATTTAGGTATAAAATATATTTTTAAAACAGGGGTGCACGGAAGTGAAAAACAAAAAAAGGTTAATAATTATTGAAATTGTTTTGGGTATTGCAATTATAGCTGTGATAATTTTTATTGTAAAAAATGTTAAAGGACAAGAGCACGAGGAAAAGCAACTAAGTACAAGTAATCAGTACGTTGTGGAAACTACTATTGAACAATCTTTAAGTCAGCCAACAACACAAAAAGAGACAACAAAGCAAACCGCAACAAAGCCTATAACAACATCTGGACAATCTTTTGTTGAAGCGGCTACAATAAAAATTGACGAAAACAAATGGAACTTGACATTGCTTAATCGTGAATACAAATTACCAGATGGATATGTGCCTAAAACGGCAACAATTACGTTATCTGATAACGACCCAAGAAGAACAGAAAAAGCACTTTCACAAGTGCTGGATTACAGAGTAGCACCAGAGTATCAAAAAATGTATGATGCGGCAGTGCAAGATGGAATATATCTTACACCTTATTCTGGATATCGCAGTATATCTTTTCAAAAACAGATTTTTAACAACTATGTAGATATGTACAAGAAACAAGGATATGCAACAGATGCTGCAAAGTACAAGGCTTCTATGACTTCTTTGCCTCCAGGAACCAGTGAACACAATATGGGAATGGCAATGGATATAGTTAATACTAAAAACGATTTTGAAAATAGCAAAGAATATGCGTGGCTTGAAACTAATGCACAGGACTACGGATTTATTTTAAGATACCCCAAAAATAAAACAGAAAAAACACAAATTATGCACGAACCTTGGCACTGGAGATATGTTGGCGTTGAAGCGGCTAAGGCATTGAAAGCAAGTGGACAGTGCCTTGAAGAATATTTGGGCGTAAAATGAAAATCTTTAAAGTTGTCACAGATGAATGTTGCATAATATATAATGAAAAGAGAAAAGCAAAGATATTTAGCGAGTCAAAAGTTTAAATTTTATCAAAAGTATTGACAAACAAGGCTTTTGGTGGTACACTTCTCTCACAACAAAGCAGAACAGGTTTCCGTTCTCACCTTTCAGGGGATCCTTAAAGGTCAATACTAAAAGCACAGGGATTCCCTGTGGTTGATTTTTGTATTGTACACGGACGGAGTTTTTCTGTCCGTGTTTTGAATTTTAAAAAAGTTTTTGGAGGTGCTTGAACATTAGCAACAAGGAAATGCAAATCAATGAGGAAATTCGCGACAAGGAAATAAGGGTAGTCACCGATGATGGTGAGCAGCTTGGAATCATGGCCACAAAGGACGCATTAAAAATGGCTGAGCAGCGTAATCAAGACTTGGTAAAAATTGCCCCACAAGCAGCACCGCCGGTCTGTAAGATTATGGACTACGGCAAGTATCGCTTTGAGCAATCCAAGCGCGATAAGGAAGCAAAAAAGAATCAGCATGTGGTTGACATCAAGGAAATTCGCCTTTCTCTCAATATTGACAAGCATGACTTTGATACTAAGTTGAATCACGCCAAAAAGTTTTTGAGCGCGGGCAATAAGGTCAAGGTATCCATTCGATTTAGAGGAAGAGAAATGGCACATCCTGAGAACGGCCTTGTAACAATGAGAAATTTTGCCGAGGCTTGTGAGGAATTCGGCGTTGTCGAAAAGCCAGCAAAGCTTGAGGGTCGCTCTATGCAGATGTTCATCGCAGCAAAACCTGCAAAGTAAAAATTAAGGAGGATACTTCAAATGCCTAAGATTAAGACACACAGTGGTGCAAAAAAACGCTTTAAGCTTTCCAAAAATGGCAAGCCAATTAAGGGCCATGCAAACAAATCGCACATTTTGACAAAAAAGAGCACAAAGCGTAAAAGAGGATTGCGTCAGACTTCTGTTGCAGACAAAACAAACCAGAAGCAAATCAAGCGCCTTATTCCGTATAAATAAACCACGAATGATAAGGACATAAACAATAACGGAGGTAAGATACTATGGCTCGCATAAAAGGTGCGATTATGACTCGCAAGAGAAGAAATAAAACATTAAAGCTCGCAAAGGGCTATTATGGTTCAAAGAGCAAACTCTTCAAGACTGCAAAGCAAGCAGTTATGAAATCAGGCCAATACGCATATATCGGTAGAAAGCAGAAAAAGCGTGATTTTCGTCGTCTTTGGATCACACGTATTTCAGCAGCTTGCAAGGCAAATGGCATGAATTACTCAACATTCATCAACGGTCTTAAAAAAGCTGAAATTAACCTTAACCGCAAGATGCTTTCAGAAATAGCTATTGCAGATCCAGCAGCATTCACAGCTATCACAGAGCAAGCAAAGGCAGCACTTAAATAATAAAAATCAACCACGCCCGAGTATTTCGGGCGTGATTTTTGCTTTTATGTTTCATAATATTTTGGGTGTATAAAATTGTATTATGTTTATATGGTCACAAATTGGAATAATATAGTTTTATATATCAAAGGATAATGTTAATAATATACAAGTGAGGTTTTATTTCTGCAACAAGGAATGGATTATTACTTGTATAAAGTAGATGCAGAGATTTGTCCAAAAAAGTAGATGCATATAATAAAAGTCGCTTGTGCAGGTTATGAATATATAAAGGGTTTAAGTTATATAATGGGCAACCATGCATTAAGTGTTCAGCGGATTGTAATAAAAGTGCCGTAAATTAAGCGAAAAAGCATTATAAATCTAAAATTATTTTTAGGCTCGCTGCAATGAACTCATACAAAAGTTTTTATACTATAGAAATATTACTTGCAACATAGCTCCCAAACAGCTAAAATGATGTTAAAACGAGGAGCATTTAGGGTATGGAATTAATCACGAGTGTTCAAAATCCAAAAATAAAGAAATTATCAAAGCTTATGTCTTCGGCAAAACATCGCCATGAAAGCGGTGAGTTTGTGTTGGAGGGATTTAGGCTTTGCCTTGATATTTTAAATAGCGGATACGAGCTGTGCGAGGTTTATGTAACCGCAGAGCTTTTACAAAAATATAATGCAGAGATAAACACTCTGTGCCAAAAAGCACACCAAAGTTTTGAAATTTCGCAGAATGTTTGCCAAAAAGTGTCGGACACAAAAAGTGCCCAAGGAATATTTTGTGTGTGCAGAATACTTGACAAACCCAAAGACATATATAAAATAGACTTTAATGGTAAATATATACTATTGGAGCAAGTGGCTGACCCGTCAAATCTTGGTGCAGTGTGCAGAACAGCAGAGGCATTGGGTGTTTCGGGTGTTGTTGTTTGTGGCGGATGTGATATTTATAGCCCCAAAGCACAGCGTGCCGCAATGGGTTCTTTGCTTCGCATTCCAGTTATTTGTGTTGAAAATGTGCAAAACTTTATAGAATATTGCAGGCTGAATGGAATGAACAGTTACGCCAGCACACCAAACAGCAATGCAATGGATATTTTAAAGGCGAATATGAGCAGTGGAGTGATCTGTGTTGTTGGCAACGAAGCACAGGGAGTTACGCAAAGGACGATGGATGCATGCGATGAGAGTGTGACCATTAAGATGCTTGGAAAAGCAGAATCTTTAAACGCTGCGGCCGCAGCATCTATAATAATGTGGGAAATGATGAAATAATATGAATGCTGCAGAATATTGGATATGGCTTCAGAATACACTTGGGGTAAAAGCACAGATTGATGATATACTTTCGTATTTCAAATCACCTAAAAGTCTTTATGAGGCGGGCGATATGGAATGGCGTCTTAGCGGAGTTCTTACTCCAAAACAGATTCAAAGGCTGAGTGAAGGCTCGCTTGACGATTCTTTTAAGGTTCTGGAGCAGTGCGAGAAAAACAGCATAAAGGTTATAACGCCTGAAAGTGCAGAGTTCCCGCCACTGCTGAAAATGCTTCCAGATATGCCTGCGGTTTTATATGTGTGGGGTAATCTTTTGCCGATTAATGACACGATATGTGTATCAGTTGTTGGAACGAGAAGAGCATCACAAAGCAGTGTAGAGGTTGCAAAAAACCTTTCAGCATCACTTTCAAGGGCAGGAGCTACTGTTGTTAGTGGCGGTGCATTGGGTATTGACACAGCAGCACATACAGGAGCATTATCTGTAGGAGGAAATACTGTTGCAGTTTTGGGCTGTGGGCTTTTGTCCCCGTATCTTTTAGAGAACAAACCACTAAGGCAGGAAATTGCAAAAAGCGGAGCTGTAATAACAGAATATCCACCAACGCATGATGCAAATAGAACAACTTTCCCAATTCGTAATAGAATAATATCGGGAATGAGCGTTGGCACCGTTGTTATTGAAGCAGGTGAAAGAAGCGGTTCACTTATTACTGCGTCAATTGCACTGTCTCAAGGCCGTGATGTTTTTGCAGTGCCTGGCGATATTGTAAGCTCGTCTTATACGGGTGCAAACATGCTTATAAGAGATGGAGCACGCCCAGTTTTTTGTGCAATGGATGTTTTGGAGGAATATGCATATATATATCCAAATACACTTGATTTAACGCAAGCACAAATGCCAATATCAGTATCGGCAGGGCATTATCAAAATTCACACGTTGATAAGCATATTAAACAGGTGCAAATTAAAGCAACGCCACAGAAACAAGAACAAACAAAAGCACCTGTTATTAAAAGGGATTTAACGGATAGAGTCAGCGAAACGGCAGGTGAAATTTATGTGCTGTTTGGAGATGAGCCGTTACATATAAACGATATAGCACAGCAAACGGGAATTGCAACAAGTTCAATTCTTAGTGCACTTACAGAGCTGGAGATTTTTGGCTATATCACATTAACACAGGGAAGAAAATATATATTAAAATAGAGGATGGTAAACAAGGCTATGTCAAAACTTATTATAGTTGAGTCTCCGACAAAAATAAAAACCATTAAGGAGCATCTCGGCGGTGAGTATGAGGTTGCGGCTTCCATGGGGTCAGCTCG
>Ga0074193_1002558_pt1 | contig 16038 bp, 15 predicted proteins | sample EPASupsiteHSE605_FD_64523 | JGI IMG/M metagenome (GOLD analysis project Ga0074193, IMG submission 64523) | Bioremediated contaminated groundwater from EPA Superfund site, New Mexico - Sample HSE6-05 | ecosystem: Environmental > Aquatic > Deep subsurface > Groundwater > Contaminated ... | reverse complement strand
CCCTCCTGGGACAAGGATTCCGTCGACACCTGTTAGATACTTTTCGACGCCCTCTTCTTCAATATTCTCTGAATTTACCCAACGCACGTTCACTTTCGCACCGTGCTCAGTTCCAGCTGAGCGTAAGGCTTCAGCAACACTTAGGTAGGCGTCAGGGAGTTCAACGTACTTTCCAACAATTGCAATCTCTGTCTCTAAAGTCGGAGATTTAATTCTCTCTACCATAGCTTTCCACTCTGTCATATCAGCTGCAGGAGCCTCAATGCCAGAACGACGAAGAACAATATCATCAAGCCCTTCTTCTTGGAGCTTCAAAGGGACTTCATAAATGCTTGACGCATCCACACACTGAATGACGGCCTCCAGTTCAACGTCACATAGCAGAGCCAGCTTCTCTTTCATATCACCAGCAAGCTCTTTCTCTGAGCGGCAAACAATAATTGTAGGTTGAATACCAATTCCGCGTAACTCTTTAACAGAGTGCTGAGTCGGCTTTGTTTTTAATTCTCCGGTCATGGCCAAATAAGGTACTAGAGTGACATGAATGTAAATAACATTTTCGCGCCCTATGTCATTTTTCATTTGACGAATCGCCTCAAGAAAAGGCAGAGATTCAATATCCCCAACGGTTCCGCCAATCTCAGTGATTACGAAGTCCGGATGACTCTCCCTCGCCACCCGGTAAATCCGTTCTTTGATTTCATTAGTAATATGGGGAATGACTTGCACAGTCCCTCCCAGATAATCACCTTTACGTTCCTTACGGATGACTGACCAGTATATCTTGCCGGTCGTTACATTACTATTTTTCGATACCGGCACATCAATAAAGCGCTCATAGTGGCCCAAATCCAAGTCAGTTTCTGCCCCGTCATCGGTTACAAACACTTCACCATGTTGATATGGACTCATCGTTCCAGGGTCAATATTAATATAGGGATCGAATTTTTGTATCGCCACTTTAAGACCCCTATTTTTCAGAAGACACCCCAGGGATGCCGCCGTGATTCCTTTTCCAAGGGAAGACACAACGCCGCCCGTTACGAAAATAAATTTTGTCATGCGCTTTACCATTTCCTTTCAGACCTTAAATGTTTACCGAGAAAACTCCTCAATCCTCAAACAATTATTCAGCTTTTACTACGACTATCTTTTGCAAAAAAACACATAAATAAAGCTAGTCCGCGTGCCGCACTAGCTTTATTCTCCCAATCAGCAAGACTAAGTTATGGGTGGGTCCATGGGCGCAACAAAAACTTGTGCCGACGCCTGATGGCTTGGCACAAGCCAAGTTATCTTTTCCCGCTTGCTCTATTTTAGCCACACTTCTAGAGGATGTCAAGACAAAGGACTACCTCTACCATTTTTCTCCGCGTCTGCCCTCATCAGCCTCATCAAACACTTCATCTATTTCAGAGGCGTCCTCATCTAAAGCATCCTCATCTAATTCTTCTAAATCTAACTTATCGTCATCTTCAGTAGATGCTTTGTTCATCAGGGTGATTGACGGTACGCGCTTAGGGATTTTCGACGAGTCCCATACCTTTAGACCCCATTCACCCCGTCCAAGAAAGGTAAATCGTGTATCCAAGTTGATCTGGGTAAGTGCCGCAGCGATTCGTATTGCCTCTTGAGAGATTCCTAAACGCCTCAGTACTTCCTCAATTAGATTATAATAATGCATGGGGTTACCCTGTGCTTTCAGAACCTCATAAGCTATATCAGCTTCTGTCGGCCTGTCTTTTTTGCTTAAAGAGTGGGTCAAAACTCCACCGCCCTTCGTCGTTTTGAATATCAATATATTCGGCCCACCCCTAAATATTTCCTGCTTATCGTTTGTTTAAACATAAATATAAATTTATTTCTACATTTTTTCCGGAGCTGATACTCCTAGTATACCCAAAACATTGCTAATAATTTGTTTCACGGCCGTCACTAAACTCAAGCGAGCTCTGCGCAAACCCTCATCGTCAACAAGTACACGCTGGCTGTTGTAGAAGGTATGGAAGAGACCAGCCAAATCGAGTACATAACGGGCTAAGCGATGAGGTTCCATAAGACGTGCAGCAACAGCAACCTCGCTCGGCAAGTCTGCCATCTTCTTGAGCAGATCGCGTTCTTCTGGGCTATCTAGGCGTTTTAAATCTTCTTCCAGGGGGGAACCTAAAGCATTTCCAAATTCCTCAGCTTGTCGCAAAATACTACACAGTCGAGCATGTGCATATTGCACATAATAAACTGGGTTGTCTGATGATTGAGCTTTGGCAAGATCCATGTCAAAGTCCACAGTAGAGTCAGGGTCTCGTAGATTAAAGAAGAACCGCGCTGCATCTTTACCAACCTCATCCATCAGCTCGCGCAACGTGATGTACTGACCAGAACGTTTAGACATTTTGACCACTTCGCCATTTTGAATGAGCCGTACGAGCTGCATCAAAATAATCTGCAGATTGTCTGCGTCATATCCTAAGGCAGACATCGCTCCCTTCAAGCGTGCCACATGTCCATGATGATCGGCGCCCCAAATGTTGATGACCCGATTAAATCCACGCTCGAATTTATTCCTATGGTACGCAATATCTGCCGCAAAGTAGGTTGGGGTTCCATTGCTTCTAACCACCACTTCGTCTTTTTCATCTCCAAGCAACGTGGATTTAAGCCAAAGTGCACCTTCTTTTTCGTAGATATATCCTTTTTTTTCAAGTTCCTCCATGGTTGAACGAACAGACCCCGAATCATGCAGAGATTGTTCACTAAACCAAACATCATATTCAACCCCAAAATTCTGAAGAGTTTCGCGAATATCTCTCATTTTTTCGTCCAAGGCATACCGTACCAAAAACTCGCGTCGTAATCCAGGTTCAACAGCAAGATACTTGTCTCCTACTTTGGCAATAAGACCCTTCACGGTATCGATCAAGTCTTCACCATGATATCCCCCTTCTGGGAAAGGAGCATCTTGACCTAGTTGTTGCAAATACCTGGCTTCCAGCGACATTGCAAAATTATGGATTTGATTTCCCGTATCATTAATATAAAATTCACGGGATACTTCATAACCTGCCGTTGAAAGCAGCGAAGCAAGGCTATCGCCAAGTGCTGCTCCGCGAGCATTTCCCATGTGTAATAACCCAGTAGGGTTTGCGCTTACAAACTCGACCTGAACTTTCTGACCTTTTCCGATATCTACCTGGCCATAGAGTTTTCCTGCTTTAATCACTTCGTCTATGACATTCGTCAGCCATAACGGATTTAAGCGAAAGTTAATAAAACCAGCCCCAGCAATCTCAGAGGCTTCTATCCAAGTTTCATTGGTATCCAAATGTTTAATAAGTAAAGCGGCTATCTCCCGAGGCGAACGTTTTGCTTGTTTAGCTAATACCATTGCAAGATTTGTGGCCAAATCCCCATGTTGTTTTTCTCTTGGTTCTTCCAGAACAAAATTGGGCAATTCCTCAAACTTTAATTCTCCAGCCGCATGCGCAGAGTTCGCGGCTGCTACCAACTGATCCGTAATTCTTGTTTTTATGTTCTCATAGAGACTCATGGGGGAGATCCTCCTTTATGTTTAGCAACAGTAAATTATTACTGACCAAATTATCATCGATAAAAAGGCTATATTCTAGACTAATACGTCCCCCATAGACTGTCAAGTCACACTCTACACAATGGGGCATAACGCTCAGCCATATTTCTCCATGACAAGTGGCGTAAATGCTCCTGTTGAGCACACCCTTTTTGAATTTTTGAGTTAGATCGACCGCGCCCTTGCGATTTAAGACAACCGATCCTTCTTTCATACTCAGAAATGTTGTTACACCTTCATGACCTGTACTTTCGCTGCCCGGCTCCTTATACATCACATAAAAAATACCGTTTTGCTCGTAAAATGTCCCTTCAGTGGTTAATTCTTGCTGATCTTCATGCCCTTCTGGATACTTCTGTTTCCCGTTAACCTGGATGATTACTTTTTTCCGCAATAATTTGCTCCTTTCTTCGAAGGTGAGGCTCTGCACATTTAATGGCCTATTCTCGTTAACTCTGAAAAAACCTTTTTTTACTCTTAATTAATTTTACCCAATAAGTTACTGCCTTTAATCTGGTACGAGGTTCGAGGATAAAGAATCCCATATTTAACAACGAGAGGGAATGCTTCCCTCTCGCTTACTTTATTTATACAACTATATATTACTGGAGATATTCTCCACGTGGTGTCATGATAATCCGTTGGATCTTCTCTTCTGCTCCGGTTAACGCATTGAGGTATAGGAGATATTCTTCTTCCTGATACCGTCCGCGAAACTCATAGCAATATACTTCTTGATTTCCTGGTTTAGTAATGACTGCCAAGCGGCTCTCTACGACTTTAAAATTGGGACGCAATTTTTGTACCGCCTGATTCATTGTTACCTTAGTTGGGTAAGTTCGCGTTTGATGGAATGCATAATAGGGTGTCGCATCCAACCCAATCAGTTGCCCATTATCCAAAGCGATCATTAACCGAACTTTATCCGGGTATATCCTTACCCCATCTTTTTCAGCAACAGCATCCAGTTGAACATAGGAACCATAATCCTCACTTGAGGTTAAGACCAGTTGCCAACCTAACGCTTGCAAAATTTTTTTAGCTTTGCTCCGAGCTTCCTCTAGACTCATTGTCTTGGGCTCAATTGAACGCTGATCTCGATAGTAGGTTACAACGCCTCCTTGGTGGCTTACTTCCAAATTGGCTTCTTTATACTTCCACATATATCCACCCAGCGGTCCCTGTGAATCGCCTGCAAATTCTGGTGTTGTGTTCGTATAACCTACCTTGTTCAGGAAATCCCTCGCCACCCCTTGGGCTTGAGCTTGAGTTACATTACCGGATGGAAGTCCTAGCGGCTTTTGCACCACGCGCGTGGCGTATTCTCCAGTATAGGAAAATGGCGGCAGCTTTTGTAAGCTCGCATCCAACTGGTCCAGCCCGGACCTTACAGACTTTGCAGGGGCTTCAGACCCGTCCGCAGCTGCTTCTGCTATTTGTGTTCCACCAAACCCCAGCCTTTGAGTTAGCGACGGCTTAGGATCTGTCCATGCTAGATTTTCCGTATCCATTCTAGCCATGATATCTTGAACCTTTTGATTGACCGGCACAAGTCGTTCATGGATATCTCTTAAAGTCTTTTCTTCTGCCGCCGAAATTGTACCTCCACCAGCAATTCTTTGGGTCAAGGTTTTAGCAAAATCACTAGATTGCGTTAAAAACTCGCCCATATAACTAAGTCCCGCTTGATCAGCTGGGATTTGAGCAAAATCTTTGAGCGCTGCATCACTTTTACTTGAGATTTGACTTAAGTAAAGGATCTTTTGGGTGGGGCTACTCACCACATCGCTTTTGGCCATATCTGTCTCCAGTTGGTCAAGATGGCTGGCGAAATCAGTTAAAGCCCGATGGTTATTATTTTCTGCGAGAAGGCGATATTCTCCCGCCAAACGATACTCATTGATCCCCCAGCCCAAAGAGACCAACAAAGCTACCACCAGAGCTCCGATCCATAATTTTCTATGCATACTGTCCCCCTATTTTGTAAAGATATGATTTCCAATTTTTTTAATCTGTGGTCGTGACCAAATATATTTATTTTTTGTTTTAGCCGGATTAAAAAAGAATAGCGCACCACCTGAAGGGTCTGATCCATTGACTGCTTCTCGAGCAGCACGCAGCGCAGCCGCTGAAGGTGGTAAATTAATTTGGCCGTCATCAACGCTGGAAAAGGCTTTAGGCTGATAGACGATATCCGCAACTGTTTTAGGAAACGCCGGATCTGCAATCCTATTCATAATTACGGCTGCCACTGCCAATTGCCCCTCATAAGGTTCTCCACGTGCCTCAGCATTCACACAGCGGGCTAAAAGATTTGTATCAATATTCTTGTTTCCAAGAGCCTTTCCTGACGCATTCGTACTTTGCCCAGTTAATCGCCTTAATTCCTTGATAGTGTTCGCACCAGCCAACCCATCGACTCTTAAACCGTGGTCCTTTTGAAACTTTCGCACTGCTGCCTCAGTTTTCGACCCAAACTTTCCATCCGCTGTTCCCATTCCATAACCCAGCTGTGCCAATTTAGTTTGTAGCTCTTTTACCTCCGGACCCTTGCTCCCCCGACCAAGCAAACGATCTCCTAACGCTGCATAGGCAATCCCTGACAGGGCAATGCTGAGAATCAATCCAATGGTTAGAACAACCCTCCAAGGTCTTACGTGTAATTTCATACCCTCACCTCACTTTCTTTAATGCGTCCTTAGTGTGGCAAAAGTTCAGAGAAATTATCCAACATTATCCTCAGATAACTGAAAAAATAAAACCACGGGGCTTAACCCCCGTGGTATCATCATTTATTCCATTTTTCTCAGACCTAGGCCTATCAAACCCTTCTCATCCGTCACGACCTAGGCCCTCTGAAAGGGCGTAAAGCTCGTGGCTTCCCCAAGATTTCTGCCCATATAATCCCTTGGATAATTCCATTTTCTGTCATCGAAACCTGAAGGCCACCCGTATCTAATGGTTTTCCGGATATTTGCTCACTGGGAGTCTTTTCTTTACTTTTATAAGCCTCTAATCCCATTATTCCCACATACTCACTGGTTCCTTCAGTCCCCTGAGTTCCTTCAACTCCTTGAGTCCCTTCTGTTTCAATATAAGGCTCTATGGGTTTCTCAAAGTCCTGAGGTTTAGACGATTTCAATGGTCCAGCTTGATCAGAAATATTTTCCAAGGCTTGTTTTAGTTGCTCTTTCCAGGAACCAAACGATGTTCCTTGCCATGATTCCCTAATAGAGCGACCATCCTGCCTTTTGAACGGATCAGGGAGCTTACCCGGCATTTGTTGTTTGCCATTCTTTTTTAAAACTGAGACGATTAACTGAAATATTGCTACAATGATGATGAAAACCGTAAAACTTGACATGATATCACCTACTTCTTCGGCAGGCTATCATTGCTTGATTCCTTACCTGCTTGAGCAAGGTTGCCTCTCATCTGAGTATCCGCTAGAATATTTTGCATGTTGTAATAGTCCATAACACCCAGTTTCCCTTCGCGCAAAGCTTGAGCCATTGCTCTTGGGACTTCTGCCTCTGCATCGACAACCTTAGCCCGCATCTCCTGAACCGATGCCTTCATTTCTTGTTCTTTCGCAACAGCCATTGCACGACGTTCTTCTGCTTTTGCTTGAGCAATTCGTTTATCCGCTTCGGCTTGGTCCATCTGAAGCTGCGCCCCAATGTTTTTACCGACATCGACATCCGCCATATCAATCGATAAAATTTCAAACGCTGTCCCAGCATCCAATCCTTTTGCTAACACCGTTTGAGAGATCAATTCAGGCTTTTCCAAAACGGCTTTATGAGATTCAGAAGAACCGATACTGGTAACAATTCCCTCTCCAACGCGGGCAATAACGGTTTCTTCACCGGCACCCCCAACAAGTCGATCAATATTAGCGCGAACAGTGACCTTAGCTTTAACCCTAAGTTCAATTCCGTTTTGAGCTACTGCAGAAACAACCGGAGTTTCAATCACTTTCGGATTAACCGACATTTGAACAGCTTGAAGAACGTCTCGGCCTGCTAAATCAATGGCAGCAGCCCGTTCAAACTGCAGTGGAATCGCAGCACGTTCAGCCGCAATCAAGGCATTAACAACCCTATCGACATTTCCACCCGCTAGATAGTGAGCTTCAAGTTGGTCTGTGGCAATCCCTAAACCTGCCTTATGGCCCTTAATCATAGGGTTCACGATTTTTGACGGTACTACTCGGCGTAAACGCATACCAATTAAGTTAACAATTCCAACATTAACTCCTGCGGCTAAAGCTGAAATCCAAAGCCCTACTGGTATGAAGCTAAGTAGCACACTTACGACTACAAACACAATAAAAATTAACAGTAAGGGTACGATTAATGTGGTCATTCAATACTCGGTTTTAACCGAGCTTCACCTCCTATTATTTTTCTTCTTCCCTGACAATGATCCTAGTTCCTTCAACCGCGATAACTCTAATCCTAGTTCTAGGTCCAATAAACCCCCCCTCAGTCACAACATCCAAATGCTCACCAGCAAAATCTGCTGTACCGGCGGGGCGCAACTGAGTGAGGGAAATCCCAACTTGACCAAGATACATTTCATATTGAACCTTAGGGGCAACATACCCTCCTTTTGTGGTCTGACGTGTACTTAATGAGAACTTCTGCCACAATCGTCGGATCCGAGGTGAACGAAAGCTTAAGTAAATGATGATTCCTAAAGCAATCAGCGCACCTCCTGTGAAAAGCAACCCTTCCAACACCGAGTCAGTCACTAAAAAAATACCTGTGATCAAGGCAGCTATTCCAAGAATTCCGCTGATCCCAAAACCAGGGATAACAAATATCTCAACCGCCAATAAAATAATCGCAATAACAAACAGCGCCGTGACAATACTCTGGGGCACCGCCCTCTCCCCCTTTCTTCAGGCTGAAGCATACAATCTCTTACTTTCTGTCTTACTGTTTATCTGTCTTCAGTCCAAGGTGTCTAAAGTTTTCAACCACCTCTTCGCAATTTGTTTATATAAATTGGCTCTCGCCAAAAGATTTAGAATTACAAGAGTCGTTGCAACCTTTTCCCTATCCTCATCTCCCATTTCCTCTCCGTTAAGCGTTTCCTCGACTTCTTTCTCTAACCCTTGAAGGGATATCTGCCAATCCATCTGAGATCGGTCAAAGATTTCACTGTAATAACGATAAAGTTTGGTAGGATTTATCCGGTCATCTGATGTGTCCAAAAGACTTTCATTAACATAACCGAGCAACTTGGAGACCTCTTCGAGCGACAGGATATCGCGCAAGTCATTAATTAGCAAAATGTTGGCCACTTGTTCACGGTTATATTTCTTCTTCTGTGGATTGGGGACATACTTACGCCTTACCCAATTCTGAACGTGAGTAGGATTAATGTCATTCTGACTAACCCTCTTAGCCACTTCAACTACCTGGGCGAGCATCATTGAGTCTAACTCTAAATAAGGAAGTGCCTTCTGCTTGGGTTCCAAATCATTCAGCACATCATGCACCGCTTGCCTATGCTTTGAATTCATACTTTCACCTCTTATCCTCAAACGAGTGCCGTTTCAATAATTGTATTATATGATCATTTTGATCACTTGTCAAGGTTATTTGTACATCTTTTTGTTATCATGATAACCTCTATTTATAATAGTATAGTCGTCGATTTACTGGTAATATTTCATCAAATACACCGTGACATGCAGGTGCTCACCCCATCCTTGTAGAAAAGAGAGATACAACAACTTGAAATTGTGACTAGGAGATGGTACCGTTGTTTTACGAAGGAAAAGTTTACCGACCACCCAGTGAGGCTAAAAGCATCATCTTGCAAATCACTGTGGGGTGCCAGCATAATGCCTGTACCTTCTGCACCATGTATAAAGACAAATCCTTTCGGATTAAATCTCAGACAGAAATTAAAGATATTATTGCCACAGCCATCGCTCATGAGTCCGACGCAGAACGAATTTTTCTGGCAGACGGAGACGCTCTAGCAGTTGATACCCTCTTGCTCATCCAAATTCTTGATGAGCTCTATGAACATTTTCCTCGCCTTAAACGAGTAGGCATTTATGGTGGCCCTAAAGATATTCTCGCCAAGAGCCCCAAAGAATTAGCAGATTTAAAAGCTCATGGGCTAACTATGGTTTATTTAGGAGTTGAAAGTGGCCATGAAGGGATTTTAACCTCCGTTTGTAAAGGCGTCACACCGAAGCAGATGATTGCCGCCGGACAAAAGATTAAAGCAAGTGGTTTGATTCTTTCTTGTACCGTCATTATAGGACTCGGAGGGAAAGCTCTTTCAGCTGAACATGCAGTTGATACCGCGCGGGTCATTAGTTCCATTGACCCCCAATTTTTAGGGGCCTTAACCTTAATGGTGGAGCCGCTTGCGCCCTTAGCTAAGGCTATCGAACGCGGAACTTTTCAATCGCTTACCCCCCTCGAATCTTTAACTGAAATTCGTACCCTACTTGAACACCTTAGTGTTGCTCACTGCGTTTTTCGGAGCAATCATGCCTCGAATTATTTACCCCTCCGTGCCACACTACCTGAGGATCGTGATCAATTATTAAACACACTCGATAGAGTCATCAAGAATCAAGCCGTTGAACAGCTTCGTCCTGAAGGTTGGCGAGGGCTTTAAGCCGGAGGTCTAATCAGTTCGAAAAAACGAATGGAGCAAAAAATTGGCTCATCCAATTTTTTGCTCCATTCTCAAGTGTGACACTAATCGAAGTATATCCTCCACAGCCCGCTCTGTAGAGTGACCCGGCAAAGCAGCCGCCGCTCTTTTCCTCATTCTCTCAAGCTCCTCCGGATGCCTCAAAAAACGGTTTAAAAGCTGTTCCAGTTCCTCCTCATTGGTTGCTAAACATCCAGCACCTATAGCCTGTACAAAATGAGCATTTTCTTGCTCCTGTCCTGGAATCGGCTTATAAATAACCAGCGGCAAATGCTTTGTTAACGCCTCAGAAACCGTTAATCCGCCCGCCTTAGTAATGATCAAATCAGAAACCGACATTAATTCCTCGACATTATCCACGTACTCAAACCGTATCATAGGGTTTCGGCCTTGTTCAATAACCTCTTCCAAAGAAGAATACAATTTTTTATTTTTCCCACAAACAATAATTATCTGAACCGGGATTGGAGAATCTGCAAGTTTTTTGCAAATCCTTTTCGCGCTTTTTAAAACTCCATACGATCCTCCCATCACCAAGAAAATCGGAAAATCAGATTTTAAACCTAACTTTCTGAGAATATGCACCTGATCCATTTCTTCCTCAAATTTTGGACTTACGGGGATCCCTCTCACATAAATGCGTTGGGCATTGATTCCCCAAAACTCTAAACTCTCCTTTACCTCTGAACAAGCCACAACGTAGCCATCAACCCCTTGATGAACCCAATGACTGTGAACCGTGTAATCCGTGATTATTGTGATCACTGGAACCTGGAGAAGTTGTTCAAGCCTGAGTTGAGCCAGAATTGATGAAACAGTGGGATAGGTACACACGATAAAATCCGGCCTAAAGACCTGAATGTATTTGAGAAAGTCACTTCTCCCCAATTGATTCAGTAAATGTTGACTCTTCGATCGGGGCTGTATCTTAGCTGTTTTATAATATATTCTTCCCCAAAGTTTAGGTATGTATTTAATAATTTCACTATAAACATTTTTAATTAGGGTGTTAATCGGTTGATTTAAAAAATCGCCAAAATCTAAGTGGACAATTTTCGCCGAAGGATGCTTGATAAGTATCCCTTCAATAACGGCTTCAGCTGCCCGTAAATGTCCATTTCCAAAGGCTGCGGAGAATACAAGAACCTTTAACTGTTTCAATGACTGTCCTCCCTGTAATCGAAGGTTCATGAAAGTTTCTAAAGGGGTTACTTATATTATAGGGATATCCTCGTCAAAAGGAAAGGTAATATTCATCATAACAACAAACATTTAATTGAAAGGCAGATGTGACGATGTCTCAAAAAACCAACGCAGCTCGTATTCTTGATCAGGCCAAGATCTCGTATGACTTAAAAGAATATCTTGTTGATGAATCCGATTTATCAGCAATTTCTGTCGCCCATAAAGTAGACCTGCCCATTGAACAAGTCTATAAAACCTTGGTTGCTCGAGGCGACAAGACTGGTGTAATCATCGCTTGTATTCAGGGCGACCATGAACTCAATCTCAAAGGATTAGCTATACTTAGTGGAAATAAAAAGGTTGAGGTTGTCTCTCTTAAAGAGGTCCAACCTCTGACCGGTTATATACGAGGCGGAGTCTCCCCCATTGGAATGAAAAAGAACTACCCCGTCTTCATCGACTCGGCTATAGAAATACATGACAGAATTGCTGTTAGTGCTGGGTTACGCGGTCTTCAACTCTTCCTGCGTCCCATAGATTTAATTTCAGTGACCAAAGCTAAATTGGGAGATATTTCCAAATAACTCGATTGATTAGTTCCATAGAAAACTCAAAAGGATCATCAAACGAGAGGGGAGCCCGCTATATAGAAGGATCAGAAGGCAGAGGGGACGGTTTCCTGTCTAACTCTTCAAGTTAGACAGGAAACCGTCCCCTTATCTGCTACACCCTTATCTGCTACATCGTCTAGTTACCCATGTCTTAACATATCTGCTTAAACTTGTTCTTACAAAACTCGACAGGCACCTATATAATGCGATTTCCAGTATGGTCCAATTACATAAACCGTAACCCCTTGAGACGACGAAGCATTAATAAATTTCCCATCGCCGAGATAAATACCCACATGACTTATGACTCCGTTACTGGCCAACGAGAAAAAAACTAAATCACCCGGTCGAAGGTCATCATAAGCAACCTTTGTTCCTACAGTATATTGATCACGTGATACCCGTGGCAATATGATCCCATTTTGTCCAAAGACATACGAAACGAACCCCGAGCAATCAAAACCAGTTTTAGGTGTAGACCCACCCCATTGATACTTAACTCCGAGATATTGTTTTGCTGTGGCAATAACGTCAGCAACTTTCTGCGGACTTTGCATGGCCAGATAAGCCTCATTAAGCGCCTTAGCGGTCATAGATCCTACGATTCCATCACCCACTAAACCATGATTTAGTTGAAACGTTATGACGCCCTGTTTTGTTATGCTTCCAAAGATGCCATCCACTTTTCCGACGTTAATCCCCGAATCATTGAGTTTTGTTTGGAGTTCTACAACATCTGCCCCCTTGGATCCTACCTTAAGGGGGACATCCCCCAGCGCGGCCTGGGCAGGCGTTGATAATGAAAGTGAAAAAATTATCAATAATAACCCAAGAATTAGTTTGCTTTTCATTCTTTCTTACTCCACCCTTTCATGCAGATAATAAATTCTTAGTCAATCCAGGCAACGAACACTTTGGAAGGTAAACTATTATGTATAAATAATTCCTATACCCTGAGAAAAAACCTCTAGCCAAGGTAATTTTCATAGAGGTGGGTTAAGAAGTATAATCTAATTATCGTTAAATTTCGACAAAAAATCCATGTATAAAATGTTCCATTAATTCAAGATGTTACATTTAGATAATACCTTTACATTTATTGTTTTATCTTATATTTGTTCAATATTTTTCTAATTAACCTTTTTTGATTCTATAATTGACTCACATGCAGAATAAAAGAACACCCACTTACAGAAGTGGGTGAAGCGTGTTGTCATATTGCAGGGCGATTGACTGCAGGCGTATGCGTTCCTCGCCAAACGCATAATGAATTATAACACTTAAGAAAGCGTTAATTCTATCTCAGTCGAGCCCCTAAGTTTCTGTCCACTAAGTCCGATTGAATCATCCATTTGACTTGCCAGATTTTCGTTTTCACTGACTGCTTTCGCGTCTATACCAACAGGAGACACGCCATTGGTTACTTCATCCATCACTAAAACCTCCAGTGCATTTTATTCTAAGTATTATTTCCAATAAAAAGAAAAGAATGTTAAATAAATAAAAAAAGATCTACCGCAATGCGATCGATCTTTTTATTATTATATTTTGGGTAATTCAAAGGAACTTTTTAAAGATACAATCCTGTTAAAGACCAAATGACTTTGCGTTGAATTTAATGGATCGACATTGAAATAGCCATGTCTGAACAATTGAAATTTATCATGGGGTTTTGAGTCTTTAATGTTTTGCTCTACGTATCCATGGACAACCTCCAGAGATTTGGGATTTATATGATCAAGAAAAGATGCTTCGTCCGTCATATCTTCATCTAAAATCAAAGCTTCATATAACCTGAACTCTGCAGATACAGCTTGGGAGGCTTCCACCCAGTGGATCGTGCCCTTGACCTTTCTCCCCGTGAAACCTGATCCGCTCTTGGTCTCCGGATCATACGTGCAGTGCAATTCAATGACTTTTCCAGACTCGTCTTTTATCACGGCATTACACTTAATAAAATAAGCGTTTTTTAACCGAACTTCATTTCCGGGAAAAAGTCTATGATACTTAGCCGGAGGATTCTCAGCAAAGTCCTCTTGTTCGATATAAATTTCTCGAGAAAAAGGAATTTGCCTAGTGCCCATCTCCGGGTTCTCTGAGTTGACTTCGGCTTCCAACATCTCTAACTGAGCTTCTGGATAATTCGTAATAACCACCTTAAGGGGCTCGAGCACAGCCATAGTTCTCGGTACTTTAAGCTTTAAGTCCTCTCGAATAAAATGCTCCAACATTTTGCTATCCACAACACTATCCGCTTTGGCTACCCCGATCTCCCGTGCAAAATTACGTATGGCCTCTGCTGTATAGCCTCTGCGCCGAAGTCCCGAGATCGTGGGCATCCGCGGATCATCCCAACCATCCACTATGTGCTCATCAACCAGTTGTTTAAGCTTCCGCTTACTCATGACCGTATTGGTGATATTTAAACGAGCAAATTCATATTGATGAGGAACTTTCTCCATTTCGCATTCTCGAATGACCCAATCATACAAGGGACGATGATCCTCAAATTCTAACGTACAAATCGAGTGAGTGACCCCTTCTAGGGCATCTTCTAATGGATGGGCAAAATCATACATTGGATAAATACACCACTTGTCCCCCGTGTTGTGATGGGTGGCATGAGCAATTCGGTAAAGGACAGGATCTCGCATATTGATGTTGGGTGAGGCCATGTCAATTTTTGCCCGTAATACCTTTTGCCCGTCTGCAAATTCTCCCTTACGCATACGCTCAAATAAGGCAAGGTTTTCTTCGACCGTTCGATCGCGATAGGGGCTTGATTGCCCCCCTTCCGTTAGTGATCCACGCATTTTCCGAATTTCCTCCGCTGTGGAATCACAGGCATAGGCTTTGCCCTTTTTAATAAGCAACACTGCCCGATTATACATTTCTTCGAAGTAATCAGAGGCAAAAAATAAATTGTCCCATTCATACCCTAACCACAATACATCTTCCTTGATGGATTCCACATATTCCGTATCTTCTTTAACTGGATTCGTGTCATCAAAACGCAAATGCGTCTTTCCTTGGAATTCATCCGCCAATTCGAAGTTTAAGATAATCGATTTAGCATGTCCAATATGTAAATAACCATTGGGCTCCGGTGGGAACCTGGTGATAATGTGCTGAACTTTACCTGTTTTCAAATCGTCGTTAACAATGTTCTTAAGAAAATTAGAGGTGGACTTATTTTCCATCCGTTATCAACCTTTCTCCCTAAATATGTTTCTGCTCCTGTCTATCATTTACTCTTGACCTAAATAATACTGCATACATGCCAAGAGTTCAACTTTACTAGCCTTCATGACAACTTGATTGGCGCATAAGTGCAAACCTGACTTGCGCCCGGCCACCAGGGTCAGCGAAAAGTCAGGTTTGCTTAATTCCGTATTCGCCAAGTTTTTACCACAATTAGCTTATTGCGGCTTAATTTCTGTAAGCGTAACTGAAACGTCCTGAGTCTTGTTATTACGGAAAATCGTTACCGTAACCTTATCCCCCGGATTATATTGAAACAACTCATGGGTTAACCCAAGCGTACTCTTAATATCCTTGCCATTAACCTTTGTTATTACATCACCCGCAACAATTCCAGCGCGTTGAGCCGGGCCCCCAAGCGTAACTTTAGAAACATAAGCCCCAGCCGGCCACCCCCGTTGACTGGCATACTCAGCCGTATACCTGGGATCTATTTGAACATTGAGCCCTGGATGGCTGGCATACCCTTTCTCAATTAGTTGCTTAATGGTTGGTAACGCATCGGAAATTGGGATCGCAAAACCCATTCCCTCAAATCCGGCTTCCTGATTCTTCGCAGAATTAATGCCAATCACTTGACCCTGGTAATTCACAAGCGGACCACCACTATTTCCCGGATTAATGGCGGCATCGGTCTGGATAAGGTTAAAACTCGCTTCCCCCGGAAAATCTAAGATCCGGATTGGTGCCGAAATCGAGTCAGGC
>Ga0074193_1002557_pt1 | contig 16042 bp, 17 predicted proteins | sample EPASupsiteHSE605_FD_64523 | JGI IMG/M metagenome (GOLD analysis project Ga0074193, IMG submission 64523) | Bioremediated contaminated groundwater from EPA Superfund site, New Mexico - Sample HSE6-05 | ecosystem: Environmental > Aquatic > Deep subsurface > Groundwater > Contaminated ... | reverse complement strand
TCATGATGGCGTAAACACCCATATAGTGGGCTACCAGAGTAGCGGCAAAACCGGCAGAGTGCCGTCCTACTTCTTCAAGGATAATGGCCTGTTCGATATGCCCCAGGCCCGTACCGCCGTACCTGGCAGGTACGAAAACACCGTTGTAGCCAAGCTGGCCCATTTTTTCGAACAACTCAACAGGACAGGTGTCCTCCTCGTGAATTTTCTGTGCGATTGGAGCAATTTCATTATCAACGAAATCCCGGACTACTTTCCTGAGTAGTTCCTGCTGTTCAGAAAGCTTTAACATTTCTCCGCCTTCCTTTCCTCAAGCAACTGGTAAGTATTGGTAAAACCTTGATTAAAATCAAGTAAAGTTTGTTTAATCTATTATACCATCTATAGGGAACACGAAAACGGATTAATACGAGTATAGGTGGGGGTTTATTGTCGATGTATCCTTTCAATATGTTATACTAGTTTAGTATAAAGTATGAAAGTTTAGTTGTTCTTGATAGCTGTAACGGAGAGGGGTTTTGCGGGCTAATATCTCTGAATGTTATTGGTCCAGCAGAGGAGCTGAACTTGCAAATAAGGGATGCATCACCTATGTTTCATATTAATTCCGCTAATTTTAAGCATCTTCCTATAGTGTTATTTTAAAAGGGAGGGAATGGACATGCCCAATAAACTAATTTCAATACAGGAGGCTGTTGCTCAATTCACCTGGGATGGGATGAAGTACGCCCACGGGGCCTCTCTTTCCGTCGGATCGGATTCACTCGCCTTTGGGCGGGAAATGGTACAGCAAGGCAGGAAAAACTTGCACGTAATTTCCCACTGCTGTGCCCAGCAACTGAACCTTCTGTGCGCGGCCGGCGCCGTTGACAGGATTGAAACTGCTTTTTCCGGGCTTGAGGTTTACGGTTTCCCCTACGGTTTGAGAAGAGCAGTGGAGAGCGGCCGGACTGTTGTGGAGGATTATTCTAATTTGAATTTTTCCTTGAGGTTATTGGCCGGCGCAATGAACTGGCCGTTTTGCCCGACCGTTTCCGGTTATGGCTCCGACCAGGAGTGGCGAAGCGCTTTTTCTCCGGAGGAGTACCCCTGTGAACAGAAAATTCCTGAAGTGGTGGATCCCTTCACAGGAAAAACTTGTCACGTCTTATCACCTTTAAAACCAGATGTGGCTGTGATCCACGTTACAATGGCCGACCCGGAAGGCAATGCCATTATGCTAGGTACGGAATGGAACCGTTATGAATTGTCCCGTGCGGCCAAAAAAGTCGTGCTGCAGGCCGACCTCATTGTTGACACCGGTTGCATGCGCCAATACCCCAACCTGGTGCGGATTCCCGATGTTGTGGTGGATGCGGTGATTTATTGGCCGATGGGTGTTTGGCCGCAGTGCTCACCCGGTCTCTACGACAGCGATGAGGAACACATGTATTACATGAACAGCGCCATGAAGACACCGGAGAGCTTCGAAGCTTATAAACAAAAATATATCGATAGTTACAACACCTTTGAAGAGTACCTGGAAGTAATCGGGCAGGAGAGAATCAACAGACTTCAAGACACGGCCACGTCTCACCTAATGGACCCATACCGGAAATGGATTATTAGTGATGAGGATATTAATAAATTAATGTCAGAGGGGAGGTAGACGGGGTGAATTACACCAGGCAAGAAATGATGGCGATTGCTGCCGGCAGGGAAATACGCCCGGGCGAAATGGCTATTTTCGGGGTGGGCCTTAGCATGCTGGCCGGCCACTTTGCCAAGAGAAACCATGCCTTCTATGTCAAAGACTTAACTGAAAGCGGCATATTTGGAGCCACCCCGGTAGGCGGGCTACCCTGGGGTGTGGAGGATAACCGCATCTCAGTCAACGCTACCTCGTTTACCAATTGCATGGACGCGCTTGGTGTGATGGTTGCGTCCGGCAGGTGTGATGTGGGCATCATCGGTGCTGCCCAGATTGATAAGTACGGCAATGTCAACACCACGGGATTATGGGCTGATCCCGCCAACCAGGTATACCTGCCTCCAAAAACCAGACTGAGCGGCAGTGGCGGAGCCCCCGAAATTGCTTCAGGTTGCAAACGTTATATCATCATGGCGGCCCATGAAAAGAAGCGGTTTGTTGAAAAGGTGGATTATATTTCCTCGCCCGGTTACCTGAACGGTGGCACTGCCAGGAATCGGTATCATTTCCACGGCGGCGGGCCGGCGCTGATCGTCACCACACTGGGCATCATGCGTCCCGATCCTGTGAACAAAGAGTTTATCCTGACAGGGTATTACTCTTCGTCCAGCATTGAAGAGATTATGGAAAACACTGGCTGGGCTTTGCAAGTGGCGCCTGACGTAAAAATGGTACCAAAGCCTTCACCCCGGGAACTGGAAAACTTAAGGGCGGTTGATAAAACGGGAATGCTAAGGAGAAAGGAGTAGTTTTTAAATAGAAAAAATATTCCGGCTTTACCGGTTGATATTGACAAGCATAATTATTGAGTTATAATGGGTATTAGTTAGGTATTAATTAATACATTAATATTAATTAGAGGTACCTTACGTGAAGCAAGACGATATTCGTCAAATGGTCCTTTCAATATTAGAAGAGTACGGTTTAATTGACCCATATAGTCAGGCAGCGGAGAGCGATTATTATTTTCCTGATGAATTAAAGTTAACCGAACGTCAAAGAGAAGCATTGAGCCATATGATCAGGGGCCTTGGTTTACAAGCTACAGCAAATGAGATGGGTATTTCCGTTAGTAAAGTTATCCATCATAGAAATGTTTTAATAGCCAACGGCTTTGGTTATTTGTTTAGAGATGATAGCAATATACAATGCCCTTTCTGCGGATTGTTTTGCCGTTCAAAAGATGCTTTTTTTAAACATATTTACAAACATAATAAATAATCAAATTTTATATATCAATTTTGTTACTCACACCTCCAAACCATTGTACCTTTTTACCCCCTTGAAGGACTTGACTATGCATAAATGCTTAGACAAGTCCCTTTTTTGTCTCCCACCCTGAAAACAAGAGAACAGCTTACGGACAATAACCCTAACAAATGCTTAAGGGTGTATCCAAAAAATGTCTGTGCGAATTCATTCGCACAGACACCACATTAACAGAAACCCCTTTAACTGCTGCGTATTTTGTTCGATTGAAAACGCACTACAAAAAATAAAAAATTGGATGCTGGCGCCGTTTCGTGTCTATAAACAAAAGAACCCAGGTTGGCTGCCCTGGGTTCTTTTGTTTATTTGGTTTTTGCCTTTAACTTTTTTAAAGCCTGCTCCAGCCCTTCCGGTGTTAGCTCATACATGGGAAAGACCCTCCGGAGTAAGGCAATACTATAATAGCCCTCCGACGTATCCCAGCGATCGGAGGGTATGGGGTTAAGCCATACAGAGTAAGGTAAGTGTCTGGCCAGACGTTCCATCCAAAACAGCCCAGGCTGTTCATTATAAGTCTCCCAGTCGATAGCGCCGCCGCGCATCGTAAGTTCGCTAGGCGCCATACTGGCGTCGCCGGCGATGATTAGCCGGTAGTCAGCATTTAAAGAGCTCAATACATCATCCGTCTTGACTGAGTTCCTCGGGGTGAGGGAGGGACTGGTGTAAATGCGATCGTAAATGCAATTGTGAAAGTAGTAAAAGCGCATGTCCTTGAAGTGGGTAGCACGGTGTGCTGCGGTAAAAAGACGGCTGCACAACTGCATGTATTTGTTCATTGAGCCACCCGAGTCCATCAAGAGGATCACCTTCATCGTATTGCGACGGGGTCGCTCCCAGACCAGCTTCAACATACCGGCATTCTTGCCGGTAGCCTCTATAGTACCATCCAGGTCAAGTTCGTCCCTTGGCCCTTCCGTCCGGGTGCTGAATTGGCGCAATTTGCGCAGCGCTACCTCGAAATTACGAACGCCAGTAATCTGGTCGTCCCGGAACTCCTGGTAATGCCGTTCTGCAGCCACCTTGACAGCTGAGCGATTAAGCGATTCGCCGCCTATACGCACGCCAGCCTTATGGTAACCAGAGTGGCCAAAGGGCGATGTGCCACCTGTACCGATCCATTGTGAGCCACCGTGATGCTCGCCGTCCTGTCTTTTTAACCTGTCCTCCAACTGCCGTCGTAGTTCATCCAAACCCAAGGGGGAAAAGGGGGAACGCTGAGGGGGGGGAACTTCTTTAGGAGGCGGGGAGTTGGAAAGCCATTCCAGCGCTTGTTTAATAATATCTTCTGAGGTTTCTAACCCCTGAAAATGTTTGGCAAAGGCCAGGTCATAACGATCGTAGTGCGCCTCGCTCTTAATCAGTACTGCCCGCGCCAGGTAGTAAAAGCCAGTCAGGTTGGCGAAAGAAAGGCCCTTAGCCAGTGCTTCCATTAAGGTCATCCATTCATTTATAGAAACCGGGACACCTTCATTTTTTAGCTGGTGAAAAAAACTTATAAACAAAAGCTATCACCTTCCTTACACCTTTAACCGCGCTGATTATAGGGAAAGGATTTTTGCCTGCCTCCCCGGTCGTGCTGGTGACGTGGTATTCTATCTAAATCCTGGTTTTTTTTGAGCAACACCCCGAGGAAGGGTAACTCGCGACTGAGACGCTCCGGCTCGATACCTCCCAGAGCAAGAGCTTGTACCCAGTCCAGAAGTTCGCTGGTGCTCGGTTTTTTGAGGAGGCCATTTACACTGCGTAAACTGTAAAAAGCCTCCATCGCCTGCTGCAGCAGACGCTCCTCCAAGTCAGGGTGGTGCACTTTAATAATGGTGGCCATCATTTCCTTATCCGGAAAGTCGATATAGTGGAAGATGCAGCGGCGCAGGAAAGCGTCCGGCAGTTCCTTTTCCGCGTTGCTGGTGATGATCACGATGGGTCTGTTTTTGGCGGTGATGGTTTCCCCGGTCTCAGGAATATAGAAACTCATAATGTCTAGTTCCCAGAGGAGGTCGTTAGGAAACTCCAGGTCAGCCTTGTCTATTTCGTCAATTAAAAGCACTACCTGCTCATCGGAGGTAAAGGCCTCTCCAAGCTTACCGAGCCTGATATATTGCTTGATATCAGACACGTCCCGGTCACCGAACTGGCTGTCGTAAAGCCGTTGCACCGTGTCATAGACATACAGCCCCTCCTGGGCTTTGGTAGTTGACTTGATATTCCAAATGATGAATTTTAGGCCCAGGCTCTCGGCAGCGCTTTTGGCCAGCATGGTCTTGCCTGTACCTGGCTCACCTTTGATCAAGAGCGGTCGTCCCAGTGCTAGAGCGACATTAACACTGTTTCGCAACTCTTCTGATACTATATAGTCCTCTGTGCCATTAAATCGAGAAACTTTTTCTGCCATATATAACATTCTCCTCTATTAATTTTTGCATTTTATGCAACATGGTATAGCAATATAATTCATAGTAATTTTATCATAATCCTAAGAACAAGTGGTGGCAAGTAATCTTTTTAACTACCATATTGACGTGTTACGTTGTATGTCGTATAATTAGTTGGACATAAGATGTTCCATGACTTATGGGTACAGAGCGGGGGCACAGCCTATGAAGATGAGAGACTTAATAAATATGCTCGAGGAAAAAAATGTCACTGTAACTGAGAGAATGGTCAGGCATTATCTTAATCTGGGACTGTTGCCGGAACCAGAAAGGCCCAGTAAAAACCAGGCAATATATAACGAAGAACATTTTAAACGGCTGCTAACCATTGATCTGTTTAAAAGTAAAGGACTGTCACTGGAAGAGATTAAAATAAAAATGGATGAAATTTCATATTACTTTCATAATGTTCGAGAAGAACATGGTCACTCTAAAGCTAAAGAAATTATGAGTGCTCATGATAATCTAGCTCTTGAAAAATTAGATGAAATATCTTTGGATAGATCTTTGATTGAGGCGGAATACCCTCATTTAGCACAGTCGTATCAATTGTACTCAAGGAAACAACTCATGCAAGAGCTGGATTGTACTGAAAAGAACCTCAAAGCTGCAACCCAATTTCTAGGCATGACAAGTGAAGAGTATTTTGATAGCATTGACATGTTTGCTATTAAAACCTATATATTTTACCAAAAAGCAAGAGAGCTATATTACCATTTTGATGACACAATCCCTGAAGTTTACGATCAGGATGTTCCTTATGATTTGAATATTGACAAAGAATTTCGTGATACTTTCGAGGCAGCTAAAATTATTGTCAGAAACGCAAACATGAATCCCTTCCTAAATATTTTATTGAAAGCCATGATAGCGTATACTGCAAAAGAATCCCTATTAAATAGAGAAATATCCGACATTACCTGGGAAGGCCTAAATCTGGGCTGGTTGTATAAAACACGATATACAGACTAATAGGATAAGAAGGCTGTTTAAGAAAGGAAGATTATTTTGAAGAAACGCTACTTTAAAATCCTACTTGACTATGGACACCTGGGGAATGGCAACTCTCTTGAAGTAGCCCGTTATGTTAGCGCAAATAATTGTGTGGACGCGTTAATTATGGGAAACAGAATGCCAAGAGTTAAAAGGAAGCGGGAAAAAACAGGGGCTATAAAAGTAATGGAGATTTCCTACAGCGAGTATCTTATTGGTCAAGAAAACGAAGCAGTTCATTCATACTTGCTTACATATAAGTCACGGAAATGTTGCTAATTGTTCTTTCATCGCCACTATTTATAAACCCGGGCATATTTTGTGCCCGGGTTTATAAAACTGTTAGAGGTGGCAGTTTTTTGAAGGGGATGAAAACAAAAGAGAGAGAAGAAATATATGGATTTAAACAGCCATACCATGGCATTATTGGTACAGCTGTGTATATTTCCTTATAAAGGATTCAATGCGGATTGAGCAGGCAGGTTTACATAAGGGACAGTGCATTCAGATAATTGTTAATGTCATGATTCCCTCTTAGACTATCCGTTTGAAAGGATATTTTATAATCGCCTTTAACGTGTTGGTAATACAAAATCTTGCAAGGGAGCGGCGATAAAATAAGTACAGGCGGCAATTTAGGGACAAGATCATGCTCATTAACTATACGGACGCTGTTTGTTACCAGGCGGTTATACTTAAAAGCAAAGATAGGGTTGCCAATACGAGGCCCGGCAAAATTGTACATTACAGGCTTGAAAAAGGTGTTTGCGGCCACGTCCAGGGTATTTATGACGGCTAATGCTCCCCCGAGACTATGGCCGGTTATATAAACGTTTGAGTGTGTAGGAAACCTTATTAATGTATTCATTATTTGTTCCCGGCAAGATTTATAGATTTCTAGAAAGCCACGATGGATTTTACCCTTACCGGGTGCAAAAGCGTAACCGGTTTGGTAGGCATTGGTGTCCGCCAGAAAATCTATTTCAGACTGGGTCCCCCTGAATGACACAATGATGTTATCTGCAGATTTGATAATAAAACCAAACCATTCGAGTCTGTTGATGGCTGTTGCCTTAAATCCTTCCACAAGGCTGTAACCATCCGGAATATCAAAATTTCCGTCGTATATATATTGGTTGTAAGTTTGAATGCATGTTTTAGCAAGAAAAGCGGCCAGCGTCTTGTCAATTCCATTATTTGTTATCACTTGAAACTCCATTCAAATAACAGGATAATAAAGCTTATTCAGTATTAGAGCCGGCTGTTCTTGCTTTATTTTTCCATTAACATGTAATAGAATGTATTTGACATAAATCGACTATTATTAGGAGAAGTGTAAAATGGCAAAACAAAAAAAACAGGAACTTTCATTAACGGTTTCCGGTTACGAGTATGATAAAGAACTTTCCAGAGTACCGATCAAGGTTTTCCCTGCTTTACAAGCATTGGTTGCCAATCAGCATGATTTAATTGAGATATTTCAAAAACATGCGCCCGAACAAACCATCTTTCTGGAAGCGCATAGGACTGAAATGGTTGAAGTGGAAGAAACCATACAAAAAGAGTATGCAAAGTATTGCGCCAAAAGAGAGGATCAAAAAAAGAAAAGGGAAGAAATCGGGAAGAGCATTGAAAACGTTGCTGAAGAAAACGGGAACAATTCTGCCCCGGGGGGTTATGATGAATTTGTGATGGAGGAAGAAACTAAGTTAGATAAAATGGCAGCTGCTATGAGTCCCGGGCTTCCATCTGCAAAATTTGAGCCGTCCTATTCACAGATACCTCCTGTAAAAAGTGAAGAAAAAGATGTCAGGCGTATTGCCATTGGCGCATCAATCAAGGCTCTCAATAAACTGCTCGGTCGTCAACTGACCAACCAGGAAATATCAGTCATCGAGACACAGGTAGATTCTTTTCTGTAAATTACACTTAGTGATGTAGGTGCGATTTCAATCGCACAAAAGGCGAGCAGTTTTAGAGGTTTATATTGTATTCCAAGCGGGTCTGTACGAAAGAATTCGTAGATAGCTCTTATTTTCCTATTGTGTGAATGAACAAGAATGGAGGGCAGTAGATAGAGCCGGGTGGTGGAGTTCCCCCGGCACTTTATTCAGGTCGTAATATTGTTAGGTTTCTCTGTAAACAGGAAGGAACAATTTCTGACGGCAACACCTGAATAATTGCAAACCTCATTGCATAGGCATTTGAAAACTCTGAGATTGCTGCTGGATAATGGCTTGCTTTCCCTTTTCTGTAAATTGTTGTTCATTTGGGTTCAGTAGATATATGAGCTGCTGCAGCTCACCTACATGTTGCCTTTCTTCATCGGCAATATGATAGAGAACTTTCTTCGCCCGCTCGTCGGACGTGGCCATTGCATGCGCTTCGTAACCGATGATCGCCTCCAGTTCACCAGCCATATCAACACGTAAGGCTTGGAGCAATTCTGCCGCAGATAATTGCCGGGGTACATTTGCAACAAAAGGATCCCCTAATAATGCCATGTTTTTTATCCACCTCTTGCAGTTATTTTTTAGTATTATTTCTTAGGCCAAGAAAAGATATGTGGCCTGGATGTTGTTTTCATACTAAAAAATTATATGATTCGGATTTTGCTATGAGAGGCGGCTGAACGTTCTTATGCAGAGCCGAATAGCCTGTAACAAAAAGGATTTGATCGGAATGAATAGTAAGAATGTTACAGCGGTTGTAACAGACGTTAAGCTACAGAATGAGTGTACCGACGTAAGCTATCCCCAAGTTGGAGGGTTGAATAATCAGGCGGTTCAAAACGAAATTAATGAGTTAATTAAAAAGGAAGTAATGGCTTTAATTCCAAAAGAAGGCTGCGATATATACCAGACTATTAAGGGCGCCTACAAAGTTGAGCTAAACCAGAAGGGTATTTTTAGTGTTAAAATGAATGTTTACACTTTTAGATGGCATGCAGCAAACGGTTTGGATGTGCAAAAGTCGATAACTGTAAATCTGGAAACAGGCAAAATCTATCAACTCTATAACTTATTTAAACCGAACAGCGGTTACAGAATGGTACTAACCAGACTTATTCAAAATCAAATTAAGGAAAGAAACCTGCCTTTGATCAAAGAGTTTAAAACTATTCCAGATAATCAGGATTTTTATTTGACAAGTGACGCACTGGTAATATACTTTCAGGAAATTGAATATACACCGCATTATGTTGGTATTCCTGAATTCGCCATCCCTTATTACCAAATTAAAAGCTTAATCAGTGACCAGGGTCCTGCTGCTAGGTTTATACAATAAGTATTATTCTGCAGGTTTACTGAATTCAGTCATGGCTGCACTTTATTTATACACGGCTGAACTGGTCGTCTGCTGTTGAGTTGGCACGATGGTTTGCTGTGGGCTGTCGGTCGTGGTTGGGTCGGGGATGATGAAGAGCGAAATAAAAAACAATAGAAAGCCAGCTAGTGTTCCCAGGAGCCAGTCTTTCCAGACTGGCTGTTGTCTCAAGGCTGATAAAATGCCTAGACAAGCCGTGATTATAATCATAACCAGTGAACTTAGGGCCAAAAAGACACCCATCTTGCACTACTCCTTCACATATTCAACCGTTAATTTTTCGAAGCTGCTTCTGGAGTAATTCAATAAACTACCAATAATATCCTTTAATTGGAAATAAGTTTTTGTTTTTATCTTACCCAGCCTTTACAATGTGGAGGAATGCAAACACATTCCTTCTGGGTGTGCGAGTAAATTCGCACCTGCATTTACTGGGGAATTGCTCAGTAAGCTGACTATTTTCAGTGTTGTTAACCTACGGACGATGGGCAGGATTTACTGGGGTTTTGTGGTATAATTTAAGTGCATTTGAGAGTTAATAAACAGGAGGTGAGTCCTTATGAAAAATTTCAGAATGCGGGAGCCGGTCAGTACATGGACTCATTTGATCACCTTTGCCTTGTCGTTAGCTGGTCTGGTGTACCTTGTAATTGTTTCCCGCAGCAGTGCAGCTAAGGTTGCTACCATGGCTACCTACGGAGCTACAGTTATTATCTTGTTTGGAGCCAGTTCGCTTTATCACTGGATCCGAACCTCTCCTAAAAAAGTGTTGTTCCTGAAAAAACTGGATCATGCAGCCATTTATCTGCTTATTGCAGGCTCTTACACGCCGGTGTTTTTTTACGGACTTAAGGGTGGTTGGAAATGGACGATGCTTGCTGTGGTGTGGTCGTTAGCCTGTGCCGGGATTATCCTGAAGATGTGGTACATTTATGCGCCCCGTTGGGTTTCAACCTCTATCTACCTGGGTCTGGGCTGGATAGCCCTGGTGCCTTTTATCCAACTGGTAAGAAACCTGCCAGCGGGCGCCATAGCTTTAATGATTACGGGAGGGTTATTTTATACTGTAGGCGCTGCAATTTATGCCACCAAACGTCTGAACTTTTTCCCTAATCGCTTTGGCTTCCATGAGATTTTTCACCTGTTTGTCATAGCAGGTAGTATTACCCACTTTATTATGGTGGCACGCTACATCGTCCCACTATAAACATAAAAAATTTACCCGGGTACACTGCATAGAAGCAAGGCTAACGGACCAGACTAAGGGCATGAGTATAATTGCTTTGCATGGTGGGCTTGACACCAGCCGTGAGCAGTCATTTATGGAGATTCTGGAAAGCGCAGCTCTGGAGGGGTTCGCGCAGCTGTTTGAAGGACGTGTCCCAGCTGTTGAGGCTGCGCTGAACGTCTTGGAGGATTCGCCGAATTTCAACTGTGGTTATGGCGCGGTGCTTAATATGGATGGAGAAGTGGAATTAGACGCCTCCATTAGCGATGGCGAAACCAACCGTTTTGCGGCTGTAGCAGCCATTAACCATGTGCGCCATCCAATCTCTGTTGCCCGCAGGCTGATGGAAGAGACCGGCCCGGTCATTCTGGCCGGGAACGGAGCCCTGAAGTTTGCTATTAGACATGGGTTCCCAGAGGAAAACTGTATTTCAGAGGCACAGCTCGACGCTTGGCGGAAGGCTACGCAAAGCCTGGCCCGCGGCGAGACGCCAACCCAGAACTTGTATACCGGTCCGGCCTATCACGGGGACACGGTGGGCTGCGTGGCGTGGGATGGAAAAGGTCTTGTCGCCGCCTCATCTACAGGGGGGTGCTCCTTGAAGCTGCCCGGCCGGGTTGGGGATACACCGTCCCTGGGTGGGGGGGTCTATGCCTCGCAGTTAAGTGCGGTTGTCTGTACCGGTATCGGGGAGGCCTTTATTGAAACGCTGACCGCAAAATTCGTGGACGAAAAAATCGCTGGCGGGGCACACCCGCAGCAAGCGGTGGAGTTTGCCCTAAAAAGGTTGGCTGACATAAAAGGAGCAGAGGGTGGTATCCTGGCTATAGATGCTGATGGAAGAATTGGTTCTGCCTTCAATGCTGGACAATTCCCGGTTGTGGTGGTGGAAGATGGCCGAATCCGTCAGGGCTTTGAGCCGGTTAATCTGCGACGTGTGCTTTCGGCCCACTGAGTAAACAAATGGCTTAACTCCTGCATTCTCAGGTCGTTCCCCATGGCGTGACGCTGCACCAGATGAGGATGAAAACGAACCCACATGCTTATGGGTATTACCCTGTATGCTTTTAAACCCCCTCTAGGTCAAACGACGGCACGAATTCAGGTGAAGCTGTGCCGCTTTCTTGAATAAAGGCGTTGCGCACGCCGATGGACTGACAATATTCAATCAAACCCCTGTAATGTTTGGGCTGCAGGGGCTTGTTTATTTCTGGGTACTTGTAGGCCTGGTGTAGAGGGGTGTACTGGTTCATCAAGCTCATGTAGATGGAATCGCCAAAGGTTTGGTAAAGATAATCAATAACCTTTTTGGAGTCAAACAAAAGGCCGGGTAAGGCGAGGTGACGAACGATTACGCCTTGCGCCAGCAAGCCCTCTTTGTTAAATTTAACCTCTCCGACCTGAGTGATCATCTTCTCTATAACGGCCGTGGCCATGGCAAAGTAATCGGCAACACCTGAATATCTTGCCGCATACCTGTCACTACAGTACTTCAGGTCGGGCAGGTAAACGTCAATGCTTCCGTCCAGAAGATGGATTGTTTCCACGTTTTCGTAAGAGTTGGTATTATAGACCACAGGCAGGCTCAGGCCGTTACGCCGGGCTATGTTCAGTGCCTGTATAATATGGGGAGTGTAATGAGTAGGTGTAACCAGATTGATGTTGTGAGCCCCCGCTGCCATCAGCTCCAGGAATATTTCACTAAGCCTTTCCACAGACACTTCCCGGCCCAAACCCTGCTGGCTGATCGGGTGGTTCTGGCAGAACACGCAGCGGAGGTTGCAGTTGGCAAAGAAAACCGTTCCGGAACCCCGCCAGCCGGAAATGCAGGGCTCCTCCCATTGATGCAGGGTTGCCCTGGCGATTTTCACGTTTTTGCCGGCCAGACAAAAACCAGTTTTCCCGTTTAACCGGTCAGCTCCACAACTATGCGCGCAAAGCCTGCAGTCGGCCAGCAATGAATCAAGCATGTTTCTCCTCCAGAACTGTGCTTAAATGAGCGTTCATTTCAGGGGTTATAACTTTTGGCCTAAAACGCTATTTCCTGCCGATTCGACAGTTTTAGTAAATAGTTCCTCATCTTATAAATTGAGGTTTTATTGCTGTCCAGCCTGGGCAGGATATATTTATAAATATGCCTTTTTCCCTTTTTATACCTTAAGGTCTTGACATACGACCACACCCATTTTATACTATGGTCAGCAAAAGTCAATAAAATGATAGTGTCTCGCCAAACTTAAAAAGGCGAGGGTTTAAAATCTCTCGCCTTTTTTATATCCCCAATTTATATATGGATGGAGGACTGAAACAAAATGAGCGCAGAAGAGTCAACGAAACCACTTCAGACCAGGGAGTTCCAGACGGAGATAAAACAGCTGCTGGATATCGTGATTAACTCTCTTTACACTGACCGGGAAATCTTTTTAAGGGAGCTTATTTCCAACGCTGCCGACGCTCTGGAAAAGTTCAGGTATCACAACCTTACCGGTGAAGGCAGTAATGCTGAGGAGCTTCCCCTGGAAATTTCTATCGAACTTGACGATACAGAGCACACTCTCACCATAACCGACACGGGAATTGGTATGACCGAGGAAGAGGTGATTGAAAATATTGGGACCATTGCCCATTCCGGTTCCAAAAATTTCATTCAGCAGCTTGCCGTGTCGGATAGCAAAGATTTAAACTTAATTGGACAATTCGGGGTAGGGTTTTATGCTGCCTTTATGGTAGCTAAAAGAGTCCGTCTGCTGACACGTTCGTACCTGCCGGGAGCGCAAGGCTGCGAGTGGATATCCGAGGGTATCGGTAACTATGACCTGGGGCCTGCAGAAGGTTTGGCGCGTGGCGCCAGTATTGTTTTGGAACTCAAGGACGATGCCCAGGAATTTAGCAAACCGGAAAACATTAAAAGGATTATCAGGCAGTACTCTAGTTTTGTATCATTCCCCATAAAAGTTAACGGCGAACAGGTTAATACGATCCAAGCCATCTGGACCAGGAATAAGAACGAGGTAACTGAAGAGGAATATACTGATTTCTATAAGTTTATAGCTACTGCCTACGACGAGCCTTTTTATCGCCAACACTTTACGGCTGATGCGCCCCTGGCCATCAATGCCCTGTTATTCGTACCAAAGCAAAACATGGAACGTTTTGGTTTCGGCCGGATGGATCCCGGAGTGAATCTCTACAGTCGGAAAATCTTAATTCAGCAGCACGCCGAGGATATTTTGCCGCAATGGCTCAGGTTTGTCAAAGGGGTGGTGGACAGCGAGGATCTACCACTTAATATCTCCCGTGAAACCACGCAGGATAGCGTACTGATAACTAAGCTGCGCAGGGTTATCACTGGCAGGTTTTTAAAGTTTCTCGAGGAGCAAGCCAAAAAAGAGCCCGACAAATATCTCGAGTTCTGGAAAACGTTTGGTGTATTCTTGAAGGAAGGCGCTGCTACCGATTTTAGCCATCGCGATGACCTGGCCAAGCTGTTGCGGTTTGAATCCTCTAAATCAGAGCCGGATAAGATGGTTTCACTGCCGGATTATATTGGCAGGATGAAAGAAGGTCAAGAAGAGATATACTTTATCAATGGGCCTACAAGGGCAGCGATCGAGGCCGGACCTTACCTGGAAGCATTCCGGGCTGCGGATCTGGAGGTTCTTTATACCCACGAACCTGTTGATGATTTTGCCTTGAGCAATTTGGCGGAGTACGATGGTAAAAAACTGGTATCTGCCGATCATGCTGAGTTGAACATCCCCGCTCCGGCAGCGCAAGAGGGAGCGGAGTCGCTGGCCTATGACCAGATCCGGACTTTGACCGCATGGTTCAAGGAGGTATTGGGTGAGCGGGTCAGCGAGGTCAGGGAATCAACCCGACTGGTGGATAGCCCCGCCATTATTCTCGATCTCGACGGGATGATGACCAGCAGCATGCAGCGGTTCATGCAGGCGCTCAACGAGAAAATGGGGGACATGGGAAGAAAAGTCCTGGAGATCAACCCGAGTCACACATTGATCAAGCGTCTCCTGACACTGCGGGAGGAAGATGAGTCTTTAGCCAGGATTGTGGCGGAACAGGTTTTAGACAATGCCCTGATTGCCGCGGGGTTGGTCCAGGATCCCCGCCTTATGGTGGATCGTATTTACCGGATCATGGAACTATCCCTGGTGAAAAAGATTTAACATACTGGATTATAAATTTGGATAAGCATGAAAAAAATACACCCTGGTGGGTGTATTTTTCATATTTTCTTAAAAATCCGTGCCCATCATACGAGGCAATTCCCAAATGTATGTAGGCGCTAATTCATTCGCTCAAGTCCTCGAGGGGATATGCTGTATTGTTGCAACACAATTGTCTAATAAGGTTTTAAAAATTACTGGCCGGGAAGGTTTACTTAATTGATTAAATGACAATAATAGTAGTGCAATCGAAAAATTTTGAAAGGGGTTACCTTTGCATGAGCACAACCTTGGCGGAATACTTCTATGGGGTGCAACACCGCCTGCCGGAAGAAGCGGAGAGGGTTATTAAATCTCTCGAACAAGAAGGCCCGATGAACAAAGAGGAACTGTCCCTAACCGCGAAAGTGAAAAGGGCTGTACTTGACCACATAGTTATCCAACTTTATGCGCTTGGCCTGGTGGACGTAGCCACTGAAGGCAAAAGCAAAATGTGCAGCCTGACCAAGCTGGGATATGATTTCCTGGTCTTAAGGAATGCCGGATAAGGCATTCCTTTTTTGTTTATTTGGGTACAGTATGGAAATGTTTAAGACTACTGCAGGAAAAAGTAGGCTGGGTATTTAATTAATATAATATATTTTTGCAAGCCTGTGTAGTCGTTTGGTAAATGCTCCGGGCGTAAGGTGGGTAAATGAATCCTAAGTTGGGCAGTAAGCCAAAATACCGTTTAAACTTTCTTAAGGTCGGCTTCTTAGCAATAATAATGGTTTATGGCTTAATTGGTGCTTCTAACTATAACGCCTTCTGGTTTTTGCACGGTGTTGATTTGATTTTCCACGAGGCTGGCCACGTCGTATTTGGCTTTTTCGGGGATTTTATTCAGTACCTTGGCGGAACCTTGATGCAGCTTCTTGTG
>Ga0074193_1002555_pt1 | contig 16060 bp, 17 predicted proteins | sample EPASupsiteHSE605_FD_64523 | JGI IMG/M metagenome (GOLD analysis project Ga0074193, IMG submission 64523) | Bioremediated contaminated groundwater from EPA Superfund site, New Mexico - Sample HSE6-05 | ecosystem: Environmental > Aquatic > Deep subsurface > Groundwater > Contaminated ... | reverse complement strand
ATCCGTGGGAATGGGGATAATATCCAAAGAGAGCATCATACCGCGGTTCAAGTCGCAAAGCTCTGACACCATACTGTCTTTGATGTAACTGGCGTATTCCCTTAAGAAGATAACGCGCCCGAATTTGTTTCCCATACGGAAATGGTCTTTTTCAAATTCGAAGGTGTCCGGACAGATATAGTCTTTGAAGTCATGCCCTTTTCGCATGGTCTCGGACAGGTCGAACCGGAAATCTGTTTCCTCGCCGGGGCGGAAAAAATCATGCAGGATACGCAGGCGGTCGCCCGCGTCCTGCTCTACACATTTGGAACCCAAGCGGGAGAAATGGGTGATCAGATCCGCGCCGATGCGGGAAAAATAGTTCCGTGCTTCCTCAATATTCTTTTTAAGTATGGATACGGTCACGTACTTGTCCTGGACAATGTTGCTTACACCTGTGGCTTTGTCTAAGAGCATCCGGTTGTATTCGGCGCGGTATTCATCCAGCCCGTCGTCCTTAAGCGGAATGAGGATGGAATTCTCGAAGTCCGTTTTGTTCAAGCGGCGGTTGTTGATGGTTATTTTGGTAGTCGCTCCGCTGTCTAAGGAATTGAGCAGTTCCGAATAGGACAGGAACATCGCTTCCTTGTCTTCTTTGGAGGCTACCGCGTAATTGATGTCCGTAAAGCGAAAGGATTTAGAAAACTTGTTGCCTGCCTTGAAAATTCCGTCCGGCCAGACGGTCTTGATCGGTATAGCCTGCTGAACTCCTTTGGGTATAACAAACTTCTCCTTATCCTGCTTCATAATTTTCTTAAGGGTCTTAATCATGGCGTTTTAATTCCTTCCTTTCCTTGTCTTGAATCTTCTGCTTCAGTGCTTCGTAATAAACATTCATCGGATAAAAGGTTAGTTTTTTGGGCAGGAAAAACTCAGACTTAAGGTACGCCCATAAAAACTGTTCCGCCGTCATACCGTGGTAACGGATAAACCCCATCGCCGCAAAGGGGAACGCCCCTAAAATACATACCCAACTCACCGTTTCCGTGCCTAAGACATTCCGCAGCCCAAAGTAGATGCCGACAGCAACGCCAACGGCCAGGAGCGAAAAAATAAACTGCCGCATGGACAGTCCAAAAAACAAGCTTTCCGTATAATCCCGGATCTCCCGGTTGATTTTAACTTCCATAACTTAACCGCCTCCAAATAAAAAACAGCCCCTTAAACAAAGCGCCGTTCGGATTCTTATCTTTCTTTTTGGTTCTTCCTGTGTTTTTCTTTCTCCTTCTGAATCTTATATACCAATTCGTCAACCTTGCGGTTCTGCTTCATAAAGGCCTCATCCTCTCTTAAGGGAATGCCTTTTTTCATAGCATCTTCTCCAAACTTATGGAGTTTTTCCTTTTCTTTTTCCAGCTTGTCGTTTAAGTTTTCTTTCTTCATGCGGAAACCTCCAGTTGCACTATTTAAAACAATAAACTTCCATTTTATTCCTGAATGCGGGATAATGAGCATAGGAAAGGAGTGAGCGGTTATGTCAATCGCGGCAATCATATCCCTCTGCCTTACGGCAGGATTTTTTATTTTTTCTTCGATATTTAAAATAGCCGGAAAGCTCCGGCTGACAATTCCTATGGTCTGTTTTCTGTTGTTTGGCACTGTGCTGAGCAAATGGGCAGGAGAACATGAGACTTTAGCGTTTATCATTCTTTTTTCATTGCTGGGCCTGACTGTTTTAAGCTGGGTTGTATCGCTTGTAAAGGCGATACGGCGCAGACGTGACGAGAAATACCTTGAAGATGATGTCGCATGGCAAATCCAGCGGGCAAGAGAGATGGGCATACCTCTTGATAAAATTCAGTTTAACGGACAGGGAGACTTGCTTGATCCAAGAACGGGAGAACCTGTTGTCTATGGACAGGCTACTTCGTTCAAGGATATATAAGGATACCGGATTTTACGTCCGGTATCACCTCATAATCCCATCATCTCCCGTACCACCCGATCGGCCATTTTCACCGCACCAACCAGCACCAGCATATTAAAAATAAGCTCAACTACATAGGACCATACCATGGTCACGGCACTGGCACTGGTATCGACCACCGGCGGGGAAGCTGCAAAGACAGAAAAGATAATACAAGCCAGGACAATAATCGCCCCTTCCAGACAGGCGGCAGCATAGCCTTTCAAAAAGGATACGCCGATACTCTGGGTCTGCTCCCCGGCAAATGAGGCCAACGGCACAGGAGCTATGGCTGTGTATAAATAGAGTTTGAAAAACCTGCCGTACACCGTCATGATCATGATAAAGGACAGTACAGTGATGAATAAGCCACCGAGCAGCGTGACAGCCCATAAGGGAATGCTGTTCCAAAAATCGCAATTATCAACCGCTTGGACAATTGTATCCGGCAGAACACTCTGGTGAACGGTTCCAAAACCAGCACTGCTCATAATAGTAGAGATAATCCCCTGCACGATGCTGAACAGCGACATCATTAGTTCCAGCCCGTAGGTCACAACCGCTTTGGCCAAGGCGAACCGGATAAACAGCTTCAATGCGTGTTCCGGCTTCTTGACTTCCGCCAAGCTGCCGCAGGTTTTAACTACCCCGATGACAAAAAACAGCACCAGCAGGGCCATGCCGACGGCTTGCAACGCGCCGTGAATATTGACGATGACATTCCAGATACCGCCGCCTTTAAATTCCTCCGGCGATTGGGTAATGATTTGCAGGATCTCCGACAGCTTTGCATTCCAGGTTGCTAGGGCGTTATTGAGATTATCGATGACCCAGTTGCCGCTTGACACAGATTAACCACCTCCAAAAAAAATAGGGAACAGACTTTGTATTTGTCTGTTCCCTATAATTTCTTATTCTTTTATTACTTAATGCTGTAAAATGTTTGATTTATTATCTTAAATCCTTTTTCCTTTTATTTTCACAACGCAACGAGGGTCGCCGCACGTTAGATAATGAGCCTGTAGAAAAGACCAATCTAAAAAACCGCTAATAGGAACGGTTTTTTGGGCATTCCTTAAAGAAAAGAATAGACCTCCGCATCAAAGGGTGATCTATTTAGGACATTCAATAGGGTATTCTTTAGATTTTTCTTCTAACAAGACAAAATTGCAACATCTGCTTGATAGTCTATCATTAGGATATTGTTTAAAATGTTCATAGACATATAATGCATTTTCCTTAATCCTATCCGATAAGGAAGTAATAATATCTAGTTCTTTCCGCAATAGATCAATATACTGACTCTTAGCTAGGTCGCTCTCAAAAGTTCTATAATGATCTACTTGATCATAATTTAGCTTTATGACGTACTGTGAAGGTATTGGAATCATATTGTTAATATTTATTACCGCTATCAATTCCCCAGTATCTTTGTCGCATATTTTCTGAAAATCCTTACTGTTTTTCATATTTTTATGTTTTTCTTTTGCTGAAGAAACAGGCAGATAGTAATTATGATTGTTAATTTCCAACACAATTCCAAAATACGGTTTTAATTTATCGCCGTAGTCTATTTGTTCTACTTTTTGATCGATGCTACTTAAAAAATTCACATATCCTTTATCCGCAACAAACCAACGCATCTTCTAATCTCCCTTTTATACAAAAAAGTTGGCGAGTACTAAGTACTCACCAACTTCGCTTTTAAAGTTCTCGTTTTGGCTGGACGAGTAAACCGCTTTTAAAGTTCTTGCTTTGTTTGGACAAGTAAACCGCTTTTAAAGTTCTCGTTTTGGTTGGACGAGTAAACCGCTTTTACACTACTATCATATACAACATAAGATAATATGTCAATAATTATTGCTGTATAACGATACATTTATTTCCATAATACTTATATTGCACTATTATTATATGCAATAATTGATAAGAAGATAAGTAAAAAATATTGTAATTTAAAAAGATAACTATTAAGGTCAAAAACATCTTATAGTTTAAAGGAAGGGAAAACTTTGGTTAAAACAGCGAATTCCCAAAATTTGATATAACATGAGTGTAATAACCAGACTTCGGGAATTCACGGAACGTTATTCGCATTAATTTAGTCTTTATTGTCGATTTAATCAGATTAAAGAAATTTTACTACTACTTTGATGAAGAAAAACAGAACTTGTCAAGGCCATGAAGGAATCCTACAACGGACCGTAAAAATACTGACGATAACATTCTAAATACCGCCGCCTTTGAATTCTGTTGGCGATTAACTGATAATTTGCAGGATCTCCGTTAGTTTCTCATTCAAGGTTGCAAGGGTGTTGAGATTATTGGTGACCCAGTTGCCGCTTTTTATAGAAGCTCTCCTCATTTCAAAGAACGCGTATGACACGCGGGCTTGTCTTGATGATCCGTTACCGGCATGATTCATCCCTGCCGGGTATTTTGTCCCTGATGATGCCATACTTGTCATCCACATAAAATTTATTGACAAACGGATTGTAGATGGCATGGCACTTAACGCCGTTAAATTCGGCTAGATAATCATTGTCACCCAGCCTTTTGAGAATAGTTGCTTCCCGCAATTTGCCGTTCAATGAATGAATATGCATTTCTCCATTTATGGGAAAATTATTAAACATGGCAATCAACCTCCTGTAATCAATGTAAGAATCTCTTTGGCAAAGGTAATAATCACGCCGCCGGCCAGCGTCAGGAAACCGTTGGCCCGCTGGGACGGGTCGTGGGATTTAAGGGAAAGGCCGATCTGCACGATGCCAAAACCTAAAAGAATCATCCCGATGGCGCGAATGAGTCCGAAGATAAAGTCTGACAGATTGTTGACGACTGTCAACGGATCACCCGCCGCGTAAGCAGTTGCGGGAACGGCAACAATTATCTGCGCTATCAAGCAACTTAGCGCAAGCATTTTTTTTGTTTTTTTATACACTTTCAAAAGTTACCACCTCCAAAGCTATTTTTCAGGACTGCAATAGGACTACCAGCTCTTCCCCGCTGAGAAGCTCGTAATCCCCTTCTCCGTTTAGGTTTAATGTCTTCCAATCCAGAGCGTGTTCCGTACCTCCATGCCGATATGGCTGACTGCCCCCGTCGACAGTCAGCTTCAGATTGGGGTGTTTAAGGATATCGTACTTGTCATCCAGTACCGCCCGTTCCCCCCGGATAAACAGTAAAGCAAAGCGGTTATCCAGCATCCTTACTTCATCGGGAGTCAGAAGCTCGCGCCCGGACAGCTGGTAATTAGTAGAATAGCTGCCGTTTCTGCCCTTGCTCTGCCCGTAACTGTTGACATCAATGGTCTCCTTGCCTAAAAGCTCCGACACATATTTATGCGTTGACTGCTCATTGCCACCCAAATACAGAAACTCGTCGCAGTTGCCGACAATGGATTCCCAGCTGTCTTTAAACAGGGCTTTCAGTTGCGCCAAGTTTTGCAGGATAATAGATACGCTGATCTCCCGGGAGCGAACGGTGGAAAGCAGCTTGTCAAACTCGTCCGGCAAAGCGACATTGCTGAATTCATCCATAACAAAATGGACATGCACGGGAAGCCGCCCACTGTGCACGCTGTCGGCCTGGAAATAAAGCTGCTGGAACAGCTGGGTATAGAGCATGCCGACAATGAAATTAAAAGACGAGTCATTGTCAGGTATGACAGCAAAAAGCGCCGTCTTGCGCTCTCCTATGGATGTTAGTTCCAACTCATCCGTATTGGTGATACCGGCGATGGAGGCAAGATTGAACTTCTCCAGGCGGACACCCAGGCTGATCAGGATGGATTTGGCGGTTTTGCCCGCTGCCAGCTTAAAAATATTGTACTGCTTGACAGCCAGGTGTTCCGGCTCCCGCATTTCCAGCCGTTCAAACAGCTCATCCAGCGGACTTTGATAAGTTTCGTCTTCCTCCCGGATTTCAGCGGCAGCAATTAATTCCATGACCATAGGAAAATTTTGTTCCTCCGGCGGAGCTTCATACAGCAGGTACAACATCAAAGCCTCCAATAGGGCAGTTTCGGACCGCTCCCAAAAGGGGTCGTTGGTATTGGAGCCTTTGGGCGTGGTATTGCGAATCAAGTTGGTCACCAGCTTAAGAACATCTTTGTCATCCTGCAAATAGGCAAATGGGTTGTAGCAATGGGAAAGATGCATATTGATTAAATCCAATACCTTGATTTCATAGCCTTTGGCTTTTAGCAGATTGCCAGCATCCCGCAGGATTTCCCCCTTGGGGTCAAGCACGACAAAGGATGTATTAGACTGCATTACATTGGGCTGGGCGTAGAATCGGGTCTTGCCTGAGCCGGAGCCTCCGACTACCAGCACGTTTAAATTTCTTCTGTGCTTCCTGCCGTTCAGTCCGATACGAACGTTCTTGGTCAGGATTTTATTTTGGAACCGCTCTTTATCTCTGTATTTTTTATTGACAGCCGCAGAGCCGCCCCATCGGGCGCTGCCGTGCTCCTCCCTCCGCCGGTAATTGCGTTTGGTGGTAAGGTAAATCCCAATACCAAGACCATAAGAGCAAATAAATATCAGGATACACTTAGGGGAATCATTAACCCATACAATGTCAAAGGGATTCTTCAACGCTGCCGTGAGCTTAGCGATGATTTCAGGAAGCCCGCCCGATACGGATGGAGCAGTCAGCAGGGCCGCCCAAACTACAGGAATTAAAAAAACCGCAAAGAGTATCAGTGTGCTCCTTGCGGTCTCAGCGCGCCTCATCTTGGTGCCTTCGTCTCAGTTTTTTAGCTGGTGCGTCAATGGTTTTAAGCAGCAGTTCATCCACCGCATCGGTCGGACGTTTTTCTTGAATCAAGTCGTTCCTGAGTTCGTTTAACGCATTGACCATTACACCTTGCTCATAAGTGTCCAGGGTAAGTACCCGTTCCTCATCTTTCATGACTTTCCTCCTCACTTTTTTGGTTCTAGTTAACGGTCCGTTATGGATCTTAATCAAGCCTTACCTCTCTTTCGGCTTTAATTTTGGAAATTTTACCTGCCGCCCTTGACGACCTGCATTCTGCCTTCCGGCTTGCGGTTGTTCCCTGACAGGAAAGCCCCTCAGTTTTTCCGCCTGCTCCTTCTGAGCATTTTTGATTTCCCGTAGTTCTTCACGAACGGATTTTTTTGGACGCTCAGCACCCTCGGCGGCTTTCACGCTGCGCCCGGAGATAGGCTCGGACGGACGGGATTTCTCCGTCGTCGCCGTCGTAGGGTTTGTATTGTCAACCGGCTCTTTCTGCAAATCCCTTGCGGCTCTGGTCTTCTCGATTTCGCTCTTGATACTGGCCGTATCCACGGTCGCCAGCTTTAAGCGTTCCACAATACGGTTGATTTTGGCGGCGTCTTCCACCCGCACCATGAGGTCGCACATTCCGTCCAAGTTTTTTTTATCCCACAGAACACAGTACAGAACTCCGTAGCGCTTGGCCTCCTGCGAAAACTTTTGTAAATCCTCGTTTTTAACTGCAAAGACTTTCAACTCCTTGCCGCTTCGCAAAAGCCCTTCCAGTCGGGTTTTGCCTTTGGTCTTTTTCTGGTCTCTCAGGACGGCATAAAGATAAGTGGCAAGGTTTTTCGCCCCCGCTCCCGAGATTTTAGCAACTACTTCAATCCCTTTAAGGCTCATATTAACCATTTGATCGGCTGCTTCGGCTCCGCTGTTCATGCTCTTTTTCCTCCCTTTGTTTCTCATTTTCCTCAAGTTTTATCTTGGACAGTTTCTCCTTCATCTCTTCAGAATGAAATTGGATGCCCCTACAAAGCTTCGTCTCCTTTCGGAGTCGGGACAGCTTCTTGGAAAGCCCGGCAATTTGCTGTTTGTATTCGGCAATCTGCACGTCGTCTCTACAGCGGCGCAGGAGACGGTAAAGAGATTTGCGTTCTGCTGACAAGCCGGCCATTTCCTGTTCGAGGATGGATTGATGGCCTAAAAGCTGCTCAGCATTTTCAATCCGGTGCTTGCAAAGCAGCCTAATCTGAGCGGTTAATTCTCCTAAATAACGGATATCTTCCCGCAATAAAAAATGCGTCCGTTTCCTGGACGCGGTATGCTTCGGCAAAACCCCCATTTTATATAAGTAGTGGAAGTATAGCCCCTGCAAGCCCTTGAGTTTCCTGATCTTTTTCAGGTCAGGACTTCTACTGGCGGCAATGCGTTTTCTTTTGGGCTCCGGCAGAACCTCCTGCTTCATAGGAATTCGGTTTTGAAGTATCCTCTCCTTAATAACATCTTCACTGTAACCGATTCCAAGCGTCTTCAGCCGGACAAAGCGTTCCTTGCCCTGCGGACGAACCGCGATATATTTCACGCCTGTTTTAACTTCATAACCCTGTTTTCGGAGAGTGGCAATAAACTGCGTGAAGGTCATGGATCCGCCGATTGCCTTGTCTACATCTTCGCGAATCAGCCCCCGCCAAGTGGGCTTGCCTTCCTGTCCGGCTTTCCATTCGGCATAATGTTCCGACCTGCCCTCCTGCGAATTTTCAATGACTGACAGAGAGTATTCCCGGCACAACCGGTCGGAAACCTGCCGCAATTGCGCGTAAGTCGCCTTGTTGTCGTAATAGCGCTTGCCGTCGGCAAAAGAAACGGAGTTCAGCACAAAATGGTTATGCAAATGATGTTTGTCCAAATGGGTGGAAACGACAACCTCAAAACGTCCGCCCCAGAGTTCCTCTGCCAGCATTACGCCGATAGCATGGGCTGTTTCTGGATTTGCTTCCCCCGGCGCAAAGGATTGGTAGCCATGAAAGGCCAGAATTCCGTCTTTTTTTTGAAACTGCAGCTTGGTCTGTGACATTTGCTTATAGGCGATGGCTGGATCGCAATTGATGCCGGTAACATAATACTGCTTTTCAGTTTTGTCCTCCCGCGCTGTATATTCCAGTACCTTCTGCAAACCCTGCATGTTTTGGCTTGCAAAGCCCTGATTTTCTGTCTTGCCGGGGTTGGTGGCATAGTTTATGACCCTATCCAACCGGTCTTTAATATCCCATATCGCTGTGGCAGCCATGATTCACTCCTGCTTTTGCGGCGACGTTACCGCATTGCGGATATCCAGTACGGCCTGGCGGAGACGGTTGGCTTCATCCTGAAAGACAGACTGGTCAATATAACCCGTGGCGTTGGCCTTGGCTGCGATTTGATTCAGATTATTGCCGATGGCGTGAAGTTCTTTCATTAATGGGTGATAATCAGCCGGTGGGAGCTCTTTAGGCACAAAGCCGTTTATAAGGATGCGCAGGTAAGTTTCCCTGGAAAGCCCGGATTTTTTGGCACCGGCTTGCAGTTTCTTCTTTTCTTCAGGATTGAGCCAGACCTGGACACGGATGTTGCGTCTTCTCATCGTTATTTCATCTCCTTTGCTATGGATAGACCAAACCTATAGATTGTATCACTAAGACAGCAAAAAAAAACAACCAGTTGAATTTAAGAACTCATCTGGCCGTTTTCAGGGAAAAACGCTTTATCATATATAGTTAAGCAATTTTATTTGATTCCCAGCTTCTCCTAATATTAAGCATTTTATAATACTGGTTTAATAATTTATCCAGCTTCTCACTTAGATTTACAACATCAGGATCAGTAAGAGGTTTACAACTCCCCAGCTGGTTCAGATCGATTTTCATATCTTCGATAATTTCAAGCAACTGTTTGATTTGGCTTTCCATTGGTAACTTTTAACTCCTTCTTACGAAAACTCACGAATACAATTTTACAATAGAATTATATGGCTTATCCATAGGTTTTTTTGTCGTAATATGACATTTTTAGATGGAATTTCCTTGATCTATGGATTGGCTAATTTACAATTAGAATTTTTTAGATACTATAAACCAATTACTCATGAGGCCGCGGTACGGGGAGTGTCTCCCACTCAGCGTACGGCGGCCCGGTCCCGCGAGCGCTTTGATGTGCCTTCATTCATAGTTCAGTGCATAGGCACTTGAAAGCGCTCGCCAGACGGAAAAGGAATACCCGTGAGCACGGTATTCCAAAGGGGTTTTAGGGGAGAGACTGTGTTTAGCACAGTCTTTCCCCTAACAAGCGAATTTGGGAGACCAAATTCAGTGCTTGCTGAAACACGTGACAGTGGTGTTATGCTGTCAAATGTTTGAATGCATAACCACCTGCCGAAAAGAAAAGTTCTATCATCATTAACTCTGCAAGAAGCAGAATATGATTACAATGATTAAGAAGGGAACAAAAAAACCTGGTCAACATGTCCGTTAATCAGGTAACTCGGTACAAAATGAAATTGTAATCGCTCTATCAATTCTTCACCGAAATGATAGTACGTCGGCTAGGATACAAGTGATTCAAAAATAAGCTTTATGGCATCACTAAATCCCTTCTGATAGGATATTTCAGAATGAATTGACCCTATGCAGCCGGTAGCCCGTTCAATATTCTCAATTAAATCTTTCTGCTCCTGGTTAATGCCCGTTTTTATCAACTCCTCCCAAGCATTACCGGCCTCATCCATATATTTATGGTATTCAGCCTCGTTATGAATCATTTGATTTATATCTTCCTCATGATTTTTAATAAGAGTTAAAATTGACATTTGCTCTTCCCCCAAAAATCAATTCTATATTTTACTAGATATCGAATATATCCTATTTGAAGTCATATGTTCAGTCAATTGTGCGTTTTGGGATATCCTAATCCTTATCTTAGATATAGTACAATTTCCGTTCAAGCTCTCTTATGGAGTCTTTTCGGTTTTCTTTCCCTGAGTAGAATGATGTATTTCTTATCAAGATTAAAGGAAAATATTGAAAGATATTGAATTTTAAAGAAGGATTTAATTTCCCCACTCATTATAAGCTATAAGAATCTATTTTTGAGAAATGTACTTATTTATGGAGGAAGGGACATGTCTTTTTATGAAACAGAAGCAGGTAAAGCATCAATTGAACTAGTTTCATACTGGATTTCTTGGAAGAAATTCAAAATTGATTTTTATTTAAAAGTCTTAGCAAAAAGATTTATAAATGGCTTTAGTAAAGAATCTGAAATCGAACAATTTTTATTAAATGTAATAAAGGAAAATCTTAGCTCACATAAATGGAAGGACCTACCTAATATCTTAACCGATGCTTACAATTATATTAATTCTAATGATATTCAAGTATGGATAGAAGAATTACATACTAAAAGACAAATAGAGTTTACAACTTGGCAAGAAAGAAGAACGCTTAATAAGAGTATATTCCAAATAAATCACCAAAAAGAAGAAACCATCAATGCTAAACAAAAAGGAGAACTTGAAGATCTCCTAAATAGCGATTTCCTTACAAGTAAGCCTTTATGGGTTAAGTTATATCCTGATTTAGTGAACAGCTTTAATCAAATTTCAATGGAGTATGTAATCGATTGGTTTGAAAAACAAAGATGGAAAATACCTGATAAAGAACAGGCTCAATGTATTGCTGAAGTATGGGACAATGTTCAAGTTATTGCCCGTGCCGGGAGTGGTAAAACATCAACAACAGTAAATCGGGCAGCCTTTTTAGTTAAACATTGTAAAGTTGACCCTTCAGAAATACTGCTACTTGCTTTTAATACCGAAGCAGCTAAGGAAATTAATTTAAGATTACAAGGCTTATTAGGGGAATCGACGACACCACAAGCTATGACTTTTCATGCTCTTGCCCATTCTTTAGTACATCCCGAGGAAGCCTTAATCTTTGATGATGAAGCCAGTGGTTTTAAGAAAAGCTCTACTGTCCAACAGGTTATAGACTCATATATTCGTGATGATAAATGGTCAAAAAAAATAGAAAAATTGATGCTTAATTATTTCAGGTCCTGTTGGGATGATATTGAAAAAGGCGGTTACAATTTAGAACCTGAAGAAATGATTAAGTATCGCCGCTCTTTACCTTATGTTGGATTAGATGGAATATACTATAAATCTAAAGGAGAAAAATTGATAGCCGACTACTTTTTTGAACTTAACATTCCTTATAAATATGAGAAAAATTTCTGGTGGAACGGACTTAATTATAAACCTGATTTTACGATTCCTCTTGAAAATAATGAATTAAGTGGAATAGTAATTGAATTTCTAGGTTTAATTGGAGATCGTGAGTATGATAAACAAACTGAAAGGAAAAGAGAATTTTGGAGGAGTAAATCGGACTATTTATATTTAGAGATTTATCCTGCTCAGATCGATTTAAATTTACCTATTGCAAAGGAAATAGGTCCACATTTAAACAAATTTGGATATGGTTTAAAAAAGCTTACGGATCAAGATATTTGGCATCGAATAAAAGATCGTGCGGTTGATGAATTTAGTTCTACCGTTAGTCAATTTATTGGTAAGTGTAGACAGAAAATGATTCAACCAAACGATTTAACCGATATTGTGAAACGTCAATCAAATTTGTCAGAACTTCAAATTGAATTTTTGAGAGTAGCGTGGAAAATTTATCAAGAATATCTCGAAACACTTGCTATGAACCAAGAAGAAGATTTCGATGGATTACTGATGAGGGCAGAGAAATTAGTGAAGTCAGGAAATACAAGTTGGCAAAGAAGATCAGGTTCAGGGAATTTAAAGTCACTTAGATATCTTTTTATTGATGAGTACCAAGATTTTTCTTTGCTTTTTTATCAATTGGTGTCAGCGATTAAATTCGTTAATCCAGGAATAAAACTCTTCTGTGTAGGTGATGACTGGCAAGCTATTAATGGATTTGCTGGATCTGATTTGTGCTACTTTAAGGATTTCTTGGGTTACTTTCCAGATGCGAAACAACATATAATATCTACGAATTATAGATCCTCTAGAAATATTATCAACGTTGGAAACGCTTTAATGCTCGGAGAAGGTGCCCCATCAAAGTATGGCAAGAGTAATAAGGAAAATAAACTTGAGTCAGGAGATGTTTGGATAACACATATAGATCAATTTATGCCCAATGATTTGGAAAAAGAAATCTATAATGGTGATACCATAACACCAGCCTTGATAAGAATTGTTTATGCTTTGATAAAGGAAGGAAAGAAAGTTGCTATACTTTGCAGAAGAAAAAATGGTTTACCATGGTATACCACGTATGAATCTGGAAGAGGAAAATATCTTAAACAATTGAAAAAAGCTATTATTAAGGCCCTTCCAGAAGAATACAGAACAAAGCTAGTTGATATAAATACGGTTCATTCTTACAAAGGAAAAGAAGAAGATGCAATAATAATAGTTGATGCTGTAGCAAGAAGCTATCCACTTATTCACCCTAATAATATTTTTTTTGAAGTGCTTGGGCAAACAAAAGAAATATTAATTTCTGAAGAAAAGAGACTGTTTTATGTAGCGTTAAGCAGAGCAAAGCATACTTTGGTAATTGTTTCTGAAAGCAATAATCAGTCGCCATATCTAAAAGAAAATATCGCAAAAAAAATTACACTAAAGTCTTTAAATCTAAATTATCTGGAATGTCCACCAAGAGACGGAACACATTTGAAAGTTAGCATTTATAATAACAATAACAAGAATGGGACTCTGGAGATAAAATCCTATTTGCTAGAAAATAAATTCCGATGGAGTCCAGCAGAAAAGGCTTGGATTAAGCATTTTCCTGTAAAGGAATTTTCTGAGAAAAAGTTGTTAAATGAATCTTGGATCGTAAAAGCGAAAAATATATCAATTTCAGTAACAGATGAATTTGATAACCACATACTTCGAATTGAAATTGAGGATGAGAAAGTAAACATAACGTATAAAAGCAGTACCCCTTCTTTCTCTTAACTACATTAGATTTTCCCGGATGAGAAATACAAAATCACCAATCTTTTATAATTCAGTTAATATGATAATAAACATAGCATTTATCTTTCCTTACAATATGGCTCCCGTATACCCATAATAATTTTCAAATAATCGTTAAAATCCTTCCCCCGCTCCGGCGGCTCGTCGGAAACAGTATATTTATTTGGAAGAATTGTTTGAATGGTTTTTACAGCTATCCGTCCGGCTGCGTCATTGTCCAAGTGCAAAGAAAGTTCACTAATCTGCCGAAAATCTTTTAAGTATTGCATCAAAGCGGTAGGAGGAGTGCTCTCCCCGATGTCCTGTTTTGGTTTGTAAATTCCGGCAAGGGACAGGCAGGAATCCTGTCGCCAATCCCTGCCGGCAATTATCTCCAGAGTACAATAAGACATTAAATCGATGGCACTCTCAAACAGGTGAAGCTTGCTGCTTTTGCTTCTTGCAGGAATAGAAAAGGAATAGTGCTTGTCACTCCCGTTTGCCTCGCCCATAAACCTCCTGCGGGATGTCCCCCGAAGTGATGCGTACTTAGGAATGCCTTGCCGGTCAAAGCCGACAAAGACCGCGTTATGGTAATTATGGCTTTCATAAAGCCGTTTGGTCTGGACGCAGTAATCGATTATTTCCCGGTGAATCCAGCGTCCAACAAGGTAGGCTATCACCCGGTCATTGTTATCGTTTTTCTCCGGCAGAAGCAGCTTCTTTATTCCGGCTGATTCCGTTTCTTTTGATGAAACAGATGATGTCAGCGGTGTTTGTCCATCTATTTGTATCACTGCCTCGGGCAGGGACAGTCCACGTACTTTAACCAGGTAATCCAGAGCGGAACGCCCGCCGATACCCCGGGACCACCAGCACCATTTGCCGTTGCTGATTTTCAGACTGTCATGAGTGCGGGTCGTATAGACATTGCCGGAGAAGTGCACCAGTTCCTGCGGCTCGTAAGATTGCAGATAAGTAAGCAGGTCCATTTGCTTGGCACGCTCAATCTGCTCCGGTTTTACATAAGGCATGTTTTTCACCTCATCTTTCGTAGCCCACGGCTTTCTTCTCTGGAAACTCTGGCTCTTCATCCGGCTCGTCGTCCATTACTTCGTTTTCCCGTTTATCCATGTTGAGCATGATATTCAGCTCCGTCAGCCGGGCGGACTTCGTCTGCAGCTCCTGTTCCTTTTCAAACGGGATCTCAATCTGCTCTTTGGCCGTTTCCACCTGCTGGCGGAGTGTTTTCAATTGCTCCCGGCAGTATTCCAGCTTCTTGGGCATTTCTGCTAAAGCATTGTTAAGCCTGGTGATGTTGCCAAGGATATCCGCACCTAGCGTCACGGGATGGCTCAGAGCGCCCCGCAGGGTAACCTGGTACTGTTTGCCGAAGGTATCAAAAGAAAATAACATCGGAAAACCCAGGTAGCTGCCAAACTCCTGCGGTTCCGGCGAGGTCATCAGCTTGCAGGCTTCGAGAATAGCCGTGCCCGCCTCGGCCTTTTCAATATAGCGGACACCTTTAATGACCAAGCCCGGAAATTTGCTGTTCTCCGCCCCCTCCCCGGAAGGCTGGGAAATATGATGCTTCTCATAAAGAGCAATGTCCTTTTCATACCCGGCAATTCTTTCCTCTGCCAATTTTATCTGCTGCGGATATTGTTTTAGCAACCGGTCTTCCAAAGCGTAACGCTGGCTTAGATGGTTGGCCTTTAAGAGTTTCAGTTTAGACACCTGGATATCCAGGTCCATCTTTTCTTTAATATAGGGATTACCCGTCGCCAGCGCTTTAACCTCGGCGTAGGAAAGCGCCGTCTCGTCAATATCTTCGGCGCTTCGCACAGGGGACTTGGAAGTCATAATCTGGGATATAAATCGCTGCTTATTCTCCAAGATCTGATAGAGATAAGCGTCAAAGGTGTTCTCGGTAACATATCGGAAAATATGCACCTCGTCATTTTTATTGCCTTGTCGGACAATGCGTCCTGAACGCTGCTCCAAATCCCGCGGCCGCCACGGGCAATCCAGGTCGTGAAGCGCGATCAGCTTGTCCTGGACGTTGGTTCCGGCTCCCATCTTAAAGGTAGAACCGAGAAGGACCCGCGCATGACCCTTACGCACCCGGGCAAATAGTTCTTTTTTCTTGGTTTCCGTATCGGCTTCGTGAATAAAGGCGATTTCTTCACCGGGGACGCCGCGGTCGACAAGCTTTTGCCGTACATCACTATAGACGTTGAAATTCCCGTCGTCTTTGGGTGTGGACAGGTCGCAAAACACAAGCTGGGTCAGCTTTTTATCCTGATGTTCCTGCCACAAATTAAAGATGTTCTCTA
>Ga0074193_1002554_pt1 | contig 16080 bp, 14 predicted proteins | sample EPASupsiteHSE605_FD_64523 | JGI IMG/M metagenome (GOLD analysis project Ga0074193, IMG submission 64523) | Bioremediated contaminated groundwater from EPA Superfund site, New Mexico - Sample HSE6-05 | ecosystem: Environmental > Aquatic > Deep subsurface > Groundwater > Contaminated ... | reverse complement strand
TCCCTACATAACATAACCTTCGCTCTTCTTCCATGTCCTGCAGCGTTTCTGTACGATAGGAAGGAAAGACCCCTTCCTCCATTCCGGTCATAAATACAGCCGGGAACTCCAGGCCTTTGGCTCCATGATAGGTCATCATTACAACCGAATCGGCATGATCCAGTTCATCGGTATCCTGTACCAGGGCAATTCGGGCCAGGAAGTCTTCCAGGCTCTCAATACCCTCCTGTTCAAATTCCACGGCCAGAGATCTTAATTCCTGTAGGTTTTCAATGCGGGTTTGGGCTTCGGCAACATTATTTTTTTTCAGGTCTTCTACATACCCGCTCATTTCCATAACCTGATCAAGAACATCTTTTACAGAAGCACCGGAATCATTCAGGTTGCCAAAGTAGGTGATCATCCCGAAAAAGTCTTCCAGTATCCCCGCCATCTTTTTGCTGATACCTGGAATTTCACCTGCCAGTGACAGTACCTCGATTATGGGTAATCCGTCTTTTGCTGCATGTTCCTCCAGCTTTTCTATAGTCTTGTCGCCTATTCCCCGGCGGGGGATATTAATAATTCTTCGAAAACTTAATCGGTCATTCCTATTACAGACCAGTTTTAGATAGGCCACAATGTCCCTGATCTCTTTTCTTTCATAAAACTTGCGTGCCCCGATGATGCGATATGAGATATATTTACGCAAAAGGGCTTCCTCAATAATACGTGACTGAGCATGGGTTCTATAGAATATGGCACAATCGTTATACGATCTATTTTCACGGTCAACTAAATCGGCAATAGTGTTGGCTACAAATTGAGCCTCCTGGAAGCTGTCCCCGGCACAGAAGTAGATGATTTTATCACCTTCATCATTATCGGTACGGAGATTCTTCTCTTCTCGATCATCATTGTTCTTAATTACGGCATTGGCCGCTTCAATGATTTGTTTACTGGAGCGGTAATTCATTTCCAGCTTTATCAGCTTCGCATCCGAATAGTCATTTAGAAACTTTTTAACATTACCGGGCTCTGCTCCCCTCCAGCTATAGATAGACTGGTCAGGATCACCCACTACAAAAATATTCCGATTCCGTCCAGCAAGAAGGTTTGCCCAAAGATACTGGGCATAGTTGGTATCCTGGTACTCATCCACCATAATGTATTTAAACCAATTCTGGTATTTCTCCAGAATATCTTGATTTTCTCTGAATAGTTTAATGCACAGTACAATAAGATCCTCAAAATCAAGCGCATTGAATTCTTTCAACCGAGCGTTATATATCCGATAAATCCGATAGTACTTATCCTTCTCAAAATTAGGAACATTTAGATTATTAAAGTAGGTCTCCGGATTCATTAAACTGTTTTTAGCCTGCTTAATTTTGTATAGTATTTCATCCGGTTTACTCTCATAGTCATTATCTTCTTTGAGAATCTCTTTGATCAGGGTTTTACCTTCGCCTTCACCTAATATAGCAAAGCTTTTATCATAACCCAGACGATTTATATCCATATGTAAGATTTTATAACAGGCAGCATGGAAGGTTTGAATCCAATGCCCGCTATAGTCAGGAATCATAGCTGACACTCGGGCTCGCATCTCCTGGGCTGCTTTATTAGTAAAGGTTATTGCCAGAATTGAATCAGGGCTAACTCCTTTATCTATAAGGTTGCTTATCCTGCTGGTAAGAACCCTGGTCTTGCCGCTGCCTGCTCCTGCCAGAACCATGCACGGGCCATTTACATGCAGGACTGCCTCCTTTTGTTGTTCATTAAGACCTGTTAATATTTCTGCCATAATTTTTACCCGCTTTCATCAATTCAGCAAAAGTTTCGCTACCTTTAATAATAACACAAATGAAGGCTGCAGTTTAATACAGCCTATACATTTAACTCTTCAGACGTATGTACACGTATACGTATAGATCCCCCTATGCGCACGCATCTACCATATTATTCTTTATTTGTAATCTGCCAACAAGTAATATATCTATGCTATTTTTTCACCATAGTTTAAAAAGAAAAACGGGCCCTAAGCCCGTTTTTTTATGCAATCCCGATAATCTATTCTGGGTTGACAGGGGGACGGGGTTGTTGACAACATCTTGGCGTACCGGGATGTTGTCAACAACCCCGTCCCCCTGTCAACCTACCCTCTAGCGTCTAGATTTAAGCTCCGTGAATATATCCTCCAATGTTACTCCCTGTTCTACCAGGAGTACCATCAGATGGTACAGTAAATCGGATGTCTCATATGTTACTTCTGATTTGCTGCGGTTCTTGGATGCGATAATGACCTCAGCAGTCTCTTCCCCAACTTTTTTCAGAATCTTATCCAGCCCTTTATCAAACAGATAAGTTGTGTAGGAACCTTCAGGCATCTTCTGTTGTCTATCTGCGATTAGGTCATAAAGCTCATATAATATTCCCGAGCCTGCTTGAGGGCCGTATACCTTGTCAGGATCAAAGACCGCGGGAGCAACTTCCTCTCCGGCTGCATTTCTATAGAAGCAGGAATAATGCCCTGTATGACAGGCAGCACCGGTCTGTTCCACTTTGATTAATAATGTATCCTCATCACAGTCATAAAGTATCTCTTTGACTGCCTGAATATGACCTGAGGTTTCACCCTTCATCCACAGTGATTGTCGGCTGCGCGAATAAAACCATGTCTTTCCGGTGCTCATCGTCTTATCCAGAGATTCAGCATTCATGTAAGCCATCATTAACACCTGACCGCTCTGATAATCCTGAATAATTGCGGGAACCAGACCCTTTTCGTCAAATTTAATGGTATTAATCATAATCTTATCGTCACTCCTTTTCCTGCCAGGTATTCTTTAGCTTCCTGTATTGTATATTCTCGGTAATGAAATATAGAAGCACACAACACGGCGTCGGCTTTGCCATCTTCACAGGCTTCATATAGGTGCTCCAGATTGCCCGCGCCGCCGGATGCAATAACTGGAATAGTCAGTGCCTCTCCCACGGCAGCTGTTAGTGGAATATCATAACCATCTTTGGTCCCATCCTTATCCATACTGGTAAGCAGTATTTCCCCTGCTCCCAATCTTTCAACCTTACGTGCCCATTCCAGCACATCTATCCCGGTAGGGGTCCGGCCTCCATTTATGTATACCTCCCAGCCTCCGCCTTCCTTATGTCGGGCATCTATGGCTACGATGATACACTGGCTGCCGAACTTTCGTGCCCCTTCAGTAACCAGAGATGGCTCCCTGATGGCTGCAGAGTTTATTGAAACCTTGTCGGCACCGGCATTAAGCGTATCCCTGATGTCTTCAATATTTCGTATACCGCCCCCCACGGCAAACGGAATAAATACTTCCCGCGCCGTGTTTCTTACTACTTCCAGCATGGTCTTTCTAGCCTCGGCAGAGGCAGTAATATCCAGAAAAACCAGTTCATCCGCTCCCTCGCGATCGTAGTAAGCGGCTAATTCCACCGGATCACCGGCATCCCTTAAGTTTACAAAATTTATCCCTTTTACAACCCGTCCGGCATGAACATCCAGACAGGGTATAATTCTTTTCGCCAGCATCTTAGGCCCTCCCCCCGGTCAGCAGTTTCTATTTTGCTGCATTAAGTGCTTCACTAATACCTATCTTTCCTTCATAAAGAGCCTTGCCTATGATAGCTCCATTTACGCCCAGATTCTCAATATTTTTAAGAGCCTTTATATTCTCAACACTAGATACCCCTCCGGAAGCAATTATCTTCAGCCCACTGCCGCGAGCCATCTCTTCAATCGAAACGAGGTTAGGTCCCTGCAAGAGTCCATCCCGGGAAACATCTGTAAAAACAGCGGTTTCAACCCCCATCTTGTGCATTGTTTTCCCGAATTCCAGAGCCTGCAGACTGGATTTCTCCACCCAGCCTTCTATTGCCACCATTCCATCCTTGGCATCAATCCCCAGAACAATCTTTTCCGGACCGAAAGATGCTAACAGTTCTTCTATAAAAGCTGGGTTTTTCACTGCCCGAGTTCCTATAATAACCCGGCTCGCTCCTACGTCCAGCAGACGTTCCACATCTTCCTTAGTACGCAATCCACCGCCTACCTGAAAAGGTATGCTGATTGATGAAGCAATTTCCTCTATCGCTTTCAGATTTCGGGGACCACCCTCAAAAGCACCGTCCAGATCGACTACATGGAGATATTGGGCTCCCTGATCCTGAAAAGAAACAGCCAGCCTGCCTGGCGTATCTGAATAAACAGTTTTATCTTCTTTTCGTCCCTGCACCAGGCGTACACATTGTCCATCCTTTAAATCAATGGCCGGATAAATAATCATTATGACATCTCTCCAAAATTCTTCAGTATTTTAAGTCCTATTTCACTGGACTTCTCAGGATGGAATTGAGCTGCAAAAATTTGCCCTTTTTCAATAACAGAAACAAATTTCATTCCATACTCAGTTCTCGCCGCGACCACTGCTTCATCGTCGGGAGCTGCATAGTAAGAATGCACAAAATAAAAATAACTACCGGAAGGAATCCCAGCCAATATCTTGCTGGCCGGATTTATTTCAATGCTGTTCCACCCTATCTGCGGCACTTTATACGCAGCAGGAATATTGAACTTCTCTACTCGGCCCGAGATAATATCTAATCCCTTATGCTTCCCGTCTTCATCACTCTCAGATAAAAGGAGCTGCATTCCCAGACAAATCCCTAAAAGTGGTGTTTCTCTCTTAACCACTTCAAAAAGTGTCTTATCAATTCCGAGGTCACGGATATTTTTAATCGCATCAGCAAAAGCTCCTACCCCAGGTAAAACTACTTTTTCTGCGGCAAGTATTTCATCAGGACGGGAGGTAATATCAGCCTCATATCCCAGCTTTAAAAATGCATTCTTTACGCTGGCTAGATTGCCCATTCCATAATCTATGATTGCTATCAAATCTCTGCGCCTCCCTATAGTTTCCCCTTGGAAGACCATACCCCTTCGATATTAGGCTCGAAGGTGACGGCAGCTCTGAAAGCGCGAGCAAACGCTTTAAAAACAGCTTCTATGATATGGTGGGAATTATCCCCTCTTAATAAATCGATATGTATAGTAATTCCCGCATGGTTTGCCAGAGCCTGGAAAAACTCTTTTATATTTTCCGTGGTGAGTACTCCTAATCTCTCCACCGGGACATTAACTGCATAAACCAGATAAGGGCGGTTGGATAAATCAATTATTACCCTTGCCAGGGCCTCATCCATGGGTACAGTTGCTTCCCCATAACGATTGATTCCCTTTTTATCTCCCAGAGCCATTTTAATGGCCTCACCCATACATATACCTATGTCCTCTACTGTATGATGGTCATCTACTTCTATATCCCCCCGGGCTGTAATATTAAGGTTGCATAAACTATGTACCGAAAATAAAGTAAGCATGTGGCTAAGAAAGGTAATCTCGGTATCGATCTGGTGCTGACCGCTGCCGTTCAGATCCAGTTCAACGAAAATATCGGTCTCCCGTGTCTTCCTTTTGATCTCACCTATTCTTCTATCTCCCATGCTAACTCTCCTTCCTTACCTTTAAACAATTGGCATGCGCAGTCAAGCCTTCCACCTCGGCCAGTTTAATAATATTATCGGCATCCTCTTCCATCCCGGCCTGGGAATAGTAGATAATGCTTGAGGCTTTCATGAATGTATCTACTGTAACCGGAGAATAGAACTTAGCAGTTCCGCCAGTTGGAAGGATATGATTAGGACCAGCCAGGTAGTCGCCAACGGGCTCAGGGGTATTTTGTCCCAGGAAGATAGCTCCGGCATTACGTATCCTGCTTAGTATTTCAAATGGTTTGTCCACCATTAATTCCAGATGCTCCGGTGCTACTTCATTGGCAACGTCACAGGCTTCATGGAGGTCTTCAACCAGGATAAAAGCACCATAGTTGGTAAGAGATTTCTCAATTATTTCCCGTCGGGATAGATTCGCTATTTGCCGCTCGATTTCTTTCTCAACTGCGTCCAAAAGTTTTGCATCATCAGTTACGAGAATGCTTCGAGCCAGCACATCGTGTTCGGCCTGGGACATCATATCTGCGGCTAAATAAATCGGATTGGCCTTATTATCGGCAACAATTAGTATTTCGCTGGGTCCTGCCAGCATATCTATATTCACATCACCATAGACCATTTTTTTAGCTACAGTAACATAGATATTTCCCGGTCCACTGATAAGGTCAACTTTTCTGATAGTCTGGGTTCCCCAGGCTAAACCAAAAACAGCCTGTGCTCCACCCATTTTGTATATTTCAGTAAGTCCAAGTTCAGAGGCTGCAACCAGGGTGTAAGGGTTCATCTTCCCCATTTTATCGGGAGGACTTACCATTGCGATCTCTTCTACACCTGCTACCTGGGCTGGGATTGCATTCATTAAAACGGAAGAGGGGTAAGCCGCGGTTCCTCCGGGCACGTATATTCCAACCCGGTGGAGGGGACGATATAGCTGCCCCAGAATATTACCCTTGTCATCTGGTTCCATCCAGGAGTTCTTTAACTGCTTACGGTGGAATGATTTGATGTTATCAATAGCCTTTCTCAGGGAGAAGACATAATCATCATCCACCAGGTCCCAGGCTTCTTCTATCTCTTTTTCACTTACCAGGAAATTCTCATCATTGATTTTGGCTCCGTCAAATTTCTCGGTGCAGTTGAATATACCTTGATTGCCCTTGCTCTTAACCTCATTAGCTATCTCAATAACGCTGGCTTCGTACTGACCCATATCTATTTTTCCGGCTGCCAGGAACTCTTGTAAATCACCATCAGCAGTATTAATCTTTTTGATTTTCATTTGTTATTCCCCCTTTACCAATCCCTGTATCTTTTCTAACAATGGCTGAATAATAGCATACTTGGTTCGATAGCTGACCCTATTACCAATTAACCGGGTGGTAGAATCCATAATACTAACCAGTTCAACCAGGTTGTTTTCCCTCAGTGTCCGGCCCGACGATACAATATCTACAATAACATCTGATAATCCCATAAGAGGAGCAAGCTCTATATTACCATGCAGTTTGATAACCTCAACCTGCAGGCCTTGCTGCCGGAAAAAACATTCTGCTGTATGTGGGAATTTGGTAGCCACCCTTTTATAATTCAAATCTTTTAAAGATATGTCTTTCATTTCTGCTGGTACTGCCACTACAAAGCGGCAATATCCGTATTCCAGGTCAACCATCTCGAAAACATCTTTACCCTGCTCAACAATAACATCTTTACCGACAAACCCGAGATCCGCAGCACCATGCTCCACATAAGCAGGTACATCGGTGGGACGGCATATAATATATTTAATTTGGGGATTACCCGGAAAATCAAAAACCATATTACGGCTTTCCGATACGATTCCTTCGCTGGGAAGTTCGGCTAAATTTAATAAGCCCACCGTTGGATGCAATAATGTGCCTTTGGAGAGCGCAATGGTCAAACAATTATCCTGCATAAGTCCTACCTCCTGATTTATTACTCGGCATCAAGATAAACAAGTGTATAATGAGCTCGACCTGCCAGCTTCTCAGCCAGCGCATCCCGGCTAAGGCCTTCCACATCCAGTTCCACAATTTTTCCCTCAGTCCTTAACTCATCCGCTTTTTGTACCATAGCCTGTAAATTACTGCCTCCTACCAGATAACGCGGCAGCTCCTTTTCCTGATTTTTCAAAACCAGAGTTAATCGATCCATGCCCAGGGCAAATCCTGTGGCCGGACAAGGAAATCCAAATTGGGATAGAAGCCGGTCATATCGTCCTCCTCCCAGAAGCCCGTAACCAAGGTCTGGTGAAAACCCTTCAAAAACCACTCCGGTATAGTAATCCAAACCCCGCAAGACTCCCATATCTACTAAAATCTGTTTTTCTACGCCCATGTTCTGTAAAGCAGCATAGATTTTCATCAGTTCCTCAGCAGCCTGAACTGCATTCTGACTCTTTTCTATGTAAGGTAATCTATTTAATACCTCCAAACCCCCATGCAGGGTCGGCAGCAAGGCTATTGTTTCTTTTAAGAGATCACTAATAGGGAGCTTTTCCAATGTCCGAGATAGTCCCACCAGATCCTTTTTCTCCATTAACTTCCTGATTAAATCCTTATCTTCCGCCTGTATAGCGCTGTCATCCAACAAACTGTTAAATATTCCAATCTGATTGAGGCTTACCATAAAATTATCTAACCCGAATTCACGCATAATTTTAACTGCCAGGCTTATAACCTCTGCGTCAGCCAACGGTCCTGATGCCCCCAGGAGTTCTATTCCGGTTTGCCAGAATTCTCTGTATTGAGCTAAATGAGGCTGTACGTGGCGAAAAACATTGGTGGAGTAATACAACCGACGGGGTAGTTTTTCATCCTGCAGATGGGTCGCTGCCAGACGGGCAATGGAAACTGTCATTTCAGGACGTAAGGATAAGATTCCCCCTTCCCGATCCATGAACAGAAAGAGTTTCTCTCGCATATTCCCACCCGCTTCGACAACCTCCAAAAATTCAAAGGTAGGAGTTACCACTTCTTCATAACCAAAAGAAGTAAACAGCTGGGCGGCCTTCTGCTCCAGCCTTCGCCTGGTTTTCATCTCATCCGGCAATAAATCGCGTAATCCTTTAGGGATTTCTCTGTTTCTCATTTTCTAACTCCTTTTCCATATTGGGAAGAACTCTCCGGTGCTTATCGTTTTAGTATACCAATACCACTATCATCAGTTCACTTGTTATCTTTTAAAAAACACTATGATTCATAATATTCCTATCAGTCTATAAAAGTCTCACATCGTTGATCATCAGCTTAAACTCACATTTAAGATACTCCGAAGCCTTTTGACACATCATCATTTTAGTCAGAAATATTTCGAAATACTCCATAACCGAACAAACGGTGGTATCGATCTCAATTTTCATCGTAATGTTATTCTCGTCGGGAGATACGTGGATTCCAGACTTAGTAACTGCATAATTCACTCTGTCACGCGAGGTAAAGGTAGCAAAATCATTTTTTCGTACCCGCGATCGGTGAACATCGGATTTATCAGCCAGAATTAAGGCTGCCGCCACATTATTAACCGGTTTTCCTTCTGTATGTTCTTCATGATTACCGATAGCTCCCATAATAGTAGCTATCTCTTCCGGATCCATTCCCATGTCCAGGAGAGTGGAAAATGCAATCACCGCTCCTGACAGACCATGTCCATACCTATTGACAAGGTTACCTATATCATGCAGGTAGCCGGCTATAGCACCTAACTCGGCGTCCCGCTGCGGAAATCCCAGAGTATCTAAAATTTCATAACATAGGGACGAAATGAGGTTAGCGTGACGCAGATTATGCTCCAAGGCCCCCATATTGCCAATATATGTATTTCCCGTTTTTAAGTAATCCGTAATTAATCTATTGTTTTTAAGTGTTTCGAGTGTAATCACAATGAATACCCATCCTATTCTTATTCTAAACTTTTCTTTAGATCTTTAGCTTCCTGAGCGGCTCTGGTATTGGCAGGAATGGTATCAATCACCTTCCTGGCTTCATCCTTTTTACCCTCGTCTATAAGCTGCCGGGCTTTTTCCAATTGCTGATGGGCTGCCTTTTCTGTCTGGGCCTCCTCAATTTTTTCCTTCATTTGTATGGGCTTGCCCAGCTCGTCTAACTTCTCAAATTTGCTTATTGCTTCGTCATACTTGCCTTCAGCTACCAGAGCGGCACCGCTGCTTATTATTTCACGCACTTGAATCCGTTCGGGCAGATGCACTAAATAGTAACCGTATACGCCAATTAGTGCGAGAAGCCCAAGTGCACAGATGTTCCAGATTATTGAATAGCGAGGCTTCTTGACCATATAACCTAGTAGAAATATGAAAGGGATTCCGAGCATAAATGTTAGTTTAAGGAATTCCCTGGCAGGCATGAAAAACAACATAGCTATAACCGTTATCGCCAGCGGTACCCTTATGTAGGGATTTTTATTATTGCTCATATCCTGCCTCCTATTACACTATTAGACGCGGACAACGCGGCAACTTTATTGGTGCCGTTTACGGCACATCAGTAGTACCCGAAGGGTGACGTTTATGACTAACGCAGACCTTTTTTATAATTAATTGATTCAACAAGATTGTTCATATGAAGTCAGTGCGTGAGCGAAGCGAATCCGCGTCTATCGTTCTCTTATCTCAATGCTTTGCGGCCTATATCCCGCCGGTAGTGCATATCCTCAAAGCTCACTTTAGAGACTTCCTGGTATACTCTTTGAATCGCATCTTTAATCGTCATACCCCTAGAAACTACCGCCAGAACTCGTCCACCCTGGGTCACCAATTGGCCATCTTTCATTGCTGTCCCGGCATGAAAAACCATGGTTTCACTCTCCAATGTCTCAAGTCCGGTAATTACTTTTCCTTTTTTATAGGCTGCCGGATAACCCCCCGATGCCAGGACGACACCGACACAGGCACCGTTATTAATTTCTACCGTATATCCTTTTAAATTGCCAGCGGCTGAGGCTTCCAGAATCGGAAACAGATCACTCTTTATCATCGGCATTAACACCTGAGTCTCCGGATCGCCGAAACGAGCGTTGTACTCTAAAACCTTAGGACCTTCTGAGGTAATCATTAGTCCGGCGTATAATACTCCCTGATAGGGACAACCCTCTTGCTGCATTGCCTCTATGGTAGGCTTTATAACCTCTTCCAGAATAGTTTGATGAAGTTCTTCCGTATACAATGGTGGATTAGTGTAAGCTCCCATCCCTCCTGTATTAGGTCCCTCATCATTATCAAAAATCCGTTTATGATCCTGAGCAGACAACAGGGAAACAAAATCCTTGCCATCACTTATAGCAAAGAAACTTAGTTCTTCGCCTGCCAGGCATTCTTCAACAACAATCTGGTCTCCAGATGCTCCAAAGTTCTTATCCTGCATTATACTACAGATAGCTTCTTCTGCATCAGCTTGATTAGCGGCAACTACTACCCCTTTACCAGCGGCCAGGCCATCTGCTTTAATTACCACTGATTGGCCTGCATCGGTAAATGTCCTGGCATAAGCCCGGGCTGCCTCCATGTTATTGAAAACCTCGAAACGGGCCGTGGGAATTCCATACTTCTCAAATAAGTTTTTAGAGAAAACTTTACTGCCTTCCAAACGGGCTGCTGCTGCAGATGGCCCGAATATTAACAGGCCTTCCTTGTTGAAACGATCAACGATTCCCTGTACCAGCGGAGCTTCCGGCCCTACTACGGTGAGGCTGATTCCTGACTGCTTTGCAAAATCCAGCAGCCTTTCAACATTGTCGGCTTCTATATCTATGCATTCAGCTATGGCTCCTATACCAGGATTACCAGGTGCAGCATAAATTTTTTCAATTTCAGGACTTTGTGCCAGCTTCCAGACTAAGGCATGTTCGCGGCCTCCCTGCCCTACAACCAGAACCTTCTTACCCACAATAAACCTCCTCCAAGCTATGTTTATTAATGCTTAAAATGGCGTATGCCCGTAAATACCATAGCAATACCATGCTTGTTGCATTCGTCAATGCTCTCTTGATCCCTGATAGAGCCTCCCGGCTGGATAATAGCCCGAATGCCGGCTGCGGCTGCCAGTTCTACTGTATCTTTGAATGGGAAGAAGGCATCTGATGCCATCACCGCACCCTTACATTGCTCAGCATCCTGAAGGGCTATCCCGGCTGATCCTACGCGATTCATCTGACCGGCTCCCACACCTATGGTCATCCCATTTTTAGATATCACAATGGCATTTGACTTCACATGTTTGGCTACCTTCATGGCAAAAGCCAGTTCCTTTAAATCCTCTAAAGTCGGTGCAGTTTCAGTAACTACATTAAGACTGTTCATATCAAGTTCACCCTGATCATTCTCCTGAACTACAAATCCGCCATCAACTGTCTTAATCTGTAAACCGACGGCCGGCAGTATCGGCAGTTCCAGAACACGCAGGTTTTTCTTTGCCTGCAGGCATTCCAGGGCATCATCATCATAGCCGGGAGCAATTATACATTCCATGAATGGCTCGGCTGCTTTGCGAGCAGTGGCCAAATCCACCTGGCGATTAAAAGCAATAATTCCCCCAAAGGCTGAAACCGGATCAGCGGCAAAAGCTTTATCATAAGCTTCTTCCAGCGTATTTCCTATGGCAGTTCCGCAAGGATTGGTATGTTTAATAATAACACAGGCAGTTTCCTCAAATTCTTTGACCAGAGACCATGCAGCCTGCGTATCGATAATATTGTTATAAGAAAGCTCTTTGCCATTTAACTGTTTAACATCGGCCAGTCCTATGCCGGGGTTCATACTGCGATAAAAACAGGCTTTCTGGTGCGGATTCTCTCCATAGCGCAGCTCGTAAACCTTTTCTCCAGCCAAGGTCATATTATCAAGGAACATCTCCCCGTCAATTTTAGCCAGATAGGAGGAAATCATAGCATCATAAGCGGCAGTATGTGAGAAAGCCTCTAATGCCAGCCTGAATCTCATTTTGCTGTTCAAATTCCCTTCATTCTCCAGTTCTTTTAAGACCGGTGCATAAAACTCAGGTTTCACAATTATAATAACATCCTGATGGTTCTTGGCTGCTGATCTTACCATAGTAGGACCGCCAATATCAATATTCTCTATGGCTTCTTCCAGAGTAACGTCTGGTTTGGATACGGTTTCCCGGAATGGATATAGGTTTACTGCCACAATATCAATGGGTTCAATCTCATTAGCTTCAATCTGTGCCAGATGATCAGGAATACGGCGTGCCAGAATTCCGCCATGGATTTTGGGATGCAGAGTCTTTACCCTTCCATCCAAGATTTCGGGGAAACCAGTAATATCTGCTACCTGTCTGACCTTTACGCCAGCTTCCTGCAAGGTACGGTAGGTTCCTCCGGTGGAGATTATTTCATAACCCAGCTTTTCCAAACCTTTAGCAAATTCAACTACTCCATCTTTGTTGGAAACACTGATAAGAGCTCTCTTCATTGTCTCAATCCCCCTAATTAATATGTACTGTCCTTCCCTTAAGGAAAACTCGGCCTTCAGCTAATAGCTGCAGGGCCTGGCAGTATGTACGATGTTCTTCAGCCAAAATGCGATCAGATAGACTGTCTTCGGTGTCATCGGAGTATACCGGTACCACCGTTTGTACAATAATGGGACCCGTATCCATTCCCGGATCCACAAAATGCACCGTGCAGCCGCTAAACTTCACTCCATACTCCACAGCCTGTCTCTGGGCATGCAGCCCCGTAAAAGAGGGGAGGAGTGCGGGATGAATATTTATAATCCTCATTTTGTAAGCATCCAGTAAAACCTTACCTACCAGCCGCATATATCCGGCGAGTACAACAATATCAATATCCAAAGCGTTTAACTTTTTTATAATTTCTGTCTCATATTCTTCCCTGCTGCTATATTTACGAGGGTCGATAAATAAGGCGGGTATTCCGGCATCTTCAGCTCTGCTCAAAGCCGGGGCATGTTCCTTGTCGCTTATTAAGAGACAGATGTCGGCATTTAATTTTCCTGTCTGGATTGCTTCCGTAATAGCCAGGAAGTTACTTCCCCGGCCAGAGGCCAGAACAGCTAATTTAAGCCTTTTTGGTTCTATAACTTTTATCATTTAACAACGACCTTCGATTCCGTGGATGTAACTCTACCTATAACCATAGGATTTTCTCCCACAAGTCTTAAGTGATCCAGGGCCTTATCGAGATGCTGCTCTGATGTGACCAATATATATCCAATTCCCATGTTAAAGGTACGATACATTTCTTCCAATGGTACTTTCCCTAAACGGGCAATAAGTTCAAAAATAGCGGGGGTTTTAAGCGAAGCTTGATTAATTTGTGCTCCCAGACCCTCCGGCATAATTCTCTGCAGGTTTTCCGCCATTCCGCCTCCGGTAATGTGCGCCATACCCCGTATCTCCACTTCTTCCAAAAGTGATAATATAGGTTTTACATAAATACGTGTAGGGGTAATCAGTTCTTCTCCCAGGGTTTTACCGAGCTCATCTATTTGTTGGTCCAGTTTTAAGTCAGCTTTCTCCAAAAGCACTTTACGGACCAGGGAATAGCCATTCGAATGTATACCTGACGAAGGCAGACCTATAAGTACATCACCGTCTTCTATAGCAGACCCGTTGATTAGACGGGAGCGTTCTACTACTCCTACTGTGAAGCCGGCCAGATCATATTCGTCTTCTTTATAAAACCCGGGCATTTCTGCAGTTTCTCCCCCAATAAGTGAGCACCCAGCCCTTAAACAGCCCTCACTTACACCCTTTACCAGTTTTTCTACCATCTCTGGCTGAAGTTTTCCCAGGGCCAGATAATCCAGGAAAAATAGAGGCTCGGCACCATGAGTCAGGATATCATTAACGCACATGGCAACCAGATCTATTCCTACTGTATCATGAACCCCCAGCATCTGGGCAATTTTTAGCTTCGTACCCACTCCATCTGTACCCGATACTAAAACCGGCTCTTGATATTTGTTGGGTTTTAGAGCAAAAAAGCCACCGAAAGACCCAATACCGTCCAGTACCTCCGGTCTTGTAGTTTTGTTGACCCATTTCTTTATTAAGTCTACGGAATGGTTGGCGGCATCAATATCAACACCGGCCTGTTTATAGCTCAAACCTTCCTTCTCCATACTAACCTCCAAAAATACAATTATGAAACCAAATATTAGTGCAAGTGGGGACGGTTCTTGCTTGCATGATTTTCAATGACATTCGGCATGCAAGCAAGAACCGTCCCCACTTGCACACTTGTATTTCCATGCTTAACCTTCAATTGCTCAATTTGAATAGTGAACCCCAGTTCCTATGCTGATCTCTTCACCTGCCGGATAATCTCCGCTGAAACATGCAGCACAGAAGCTATCTGAATCGCTTTTCATGGCAGCAAACATCCCTTCCATACTGATGTAATGCAGGCTGTCTGCGCCAATATAATCGTTAATCTGTTCAACACTCATGGTGCTGGCTATTAACTCTTCCCGGCGGGAAGTATCGATGCCGTAATAACAGGGAAACTTGGTAGGTGGGGAAGCAATTATTACATGTACTTCCTTGGCACCTACATTACGCAGCATCTGTACTATTTTTTTACTGGTCGTACCCCTAACAATGGAATCATCGATCATAATCAGCCGTTTACCGGCTACAATCTCTCCCACTGCGTTAAGCTTTAATCTTACTCCCAGTTCCCGCATTTGCTGGGTAGGCTGAATAAAGGTTCGGCCAACATAGCGGTTTTTCATTAATCCTTCTTCAAAAGGCAGCCCTGATTCCTCTGCATAGCCCAAAGCAGAGGCAGTCCCGGAATCAGGTACAGATATGACCATATCGGCATCAATGTTGCATTCCCGAGCCAGTTGTTTTCCCATTTCCCGGCGAACCCGATTAACATTCAACCCATCTATGGTGCTGTCAGGACGTGCAAAATATATATATTCAAATACACAGTGAGCCTTGCGAGGTGACTTGACTAACTGCATAGAACGCAGTCCGTTACGGTCAATTACCACGATTTCTCCCGGGTTGACATCGCGTACAAACCCGGCTCCAACTGTATCCAAAGCTGCCGACTCTGATGCCAGTACATAATCTCCATTCAACTGCCCAATACATAGAGGTCGAATACCCATCTGATCCCGGACACCCACCAGCCGATCCTCGGTCATAATCAACAGAGCAAATGCACCTTTTATATCAATCATAGATTTTGCCAGAGCGTCTTCCAGGGTATCCTGAGAATAGCGTGCCATAAGGTTAGCTATGATTTCTGTATCCGTGGTGGTCTGGAATACCGAGCCATAGGTCTCCAGTCTTTTTTTCAGCTCTACGGTATTTATCAGGTTCCCGTTATGAGCCAGAGCTACCATTCCTTTTAAATAATGGAACACCAGCGGCTGTGCATTTACCAATGCGCTGCCTCCAGTAGTAGAATAGCGAACATGTCCGATAGCTATATTGCCTTGAAGCTGGGTAATATGGTGAGACTTTACCACATCAGACACCAGACCCATGCCTTTGTGCAATTCGATTTTATGACCATCGGAAACAG
>Ga0074193_1002552_pt1 | contig 16083 bp, 17 predicted proteins | sample EPASupsiteHSE605_FD_64523 | JGI IMG/M metagenome (GOLD analysis project Ga0074193, IMG submission 64523) | Bioremediated contaminated groundwater from EPA Superfund site, New Mexico - Sample HSE6-05 | ecosystem: Environmental > Aquatic > Deep subsurface > Groundwater > Contaminated ... | reverse complement strand
AAAGCAAGAATCAAAATTCCTTCAGGAACACAACCCGGTAAAATGTTCCGGCTGAAAGGCAAGGGACTGCCGGCTTTAAACAGCTATGGACGCGGCGATCTGATTGTCAGCGTCAATATCTGGGTGCCCGAGTCCGTCAGTAAGGACGAAAAAGCATTTCTGGAACAAATGAATACCAAAAAGAGCTTTACGCCGGACAACAGTCAGAAGAAAAAATCGTTTTTCGACCGCATGAAGGAATATTTTGATTAACCTTGCAGTATGATTTATTTCGAAGCACAGAATATCTCAAAGAGTTTCGCCAACCATAAAGCGCTGGATGATGTTTCAATCAGCGTTAAGGAGAAATCCATTTTTGGTTTGCTCGGACCCAACGGAGCGGGGAAGACGACGCTGATCCGCATCATTAATCAGATTATTGGCCCCGACGCAGGGCAGCTGTTTTTAAAGGGCGAGCCGCTGAATGTCAACCACGTCGAAGACATTGGCTATTTACCCGAAGAGCGCGGCTTGTACAAAAAAATGAAAGTCGGGGAACAGGCTCTGTATCTGGCTCAGCTGAAAGGTATGAAAAAAGAGGAGGCCTACAAACGGCTCCGGGAGTGGTTTATGCGCTTTGGTATCGAAGACTGGTGGGGACGCCGCGTTGAGGAATTGTCGAAAGGTATGCAGCAAAAAGTACAGTTCATCATCACGGTGATTCATGAGCCCAAACTGTTGATTTTCGATGAGCCTTTCAGTGGCTTCGATCCCATCAATGCCGAAATACTGAAGGAGGAAATTCTCAATCTGAAAGCGGCCGGAGCAACCATTATTTTTTCGACCCACAACATGGCTTCGGTAGAAGAATTGTGCGACGATATTGCTCTCATCAACAAGTCGCGTGTCATTCTGTCGGGCGATGTTCAGGATATTAAAAAGCAGTACGGTTCGAATCTGTATCAGATTAAACTGCGTCAGGTTGCCAACTGCCAGGCCGAAGTTTTTGAACGTATGGGAACAATTCTCGAGTTACAACACACCGACGAATGCTGTTCGCTCAAAATTGTTCTGAACGATCATGTTTCGTCCAACGAACTGATTAAGGAAGCAATGAATATCGGCCACCTGACAGGCTTTGAAGAGTTGCTGCCATCGATGAACGAAATTTTTATTTCGAAAGTGACCGGAAATTCCATCCAAAATATGATTCGCAAATGAAAAAAATTCTCATCATAATCCGCCGCGAATATTTGTCGAGGGTTCAGAAAAGGTCATTTATTATTATGACGATTCTCGGACCCATTCTGATGGCAGCATTGTTTGTGGTTCCGGTGTATCTGGCCAATATGTCCGATCAGCAGAAACGTATTGCTGTTTTGGACGAAACAGGTTTGTTCCATGGGAAATTTCCGAATACCAGTAAAGTCGTTTTCGAGAATATTTACATGCCCTACAACGAGGCTTCCGAGAAGCTTGAAGAATTGGGCTACGACGCAGTTTTATACATTCCGGAATCGGCAGTGAATCCGCCATATGCCGTCAAAATGAGCTCGGTAAAGGATATGGGTTTTTCGATGACGGCCACCATTGAGGGCGTAATAAAACGAGAGCTCGAGGCGCACCGGATGTCTTTATCCGGTATTGACAAGGAAATTCTGAAAGATATTTCAGTCAATGTAAAAGTCAATACTTTCATTATCCGCGAAGGCGAAGAAGAACGCAGCTATTCCGAAATCAGCTATGCGCTTGGCTTGCTGGGCGGTATTCTGATTTATATGTTTATTTTCCTGTACGGCTCGCAGGTGATGCGTGGTGTTATTGAAGAAAAAACCAACCGTATTGTCGAAGTCATTGTCAGCAGTATCAAGCCTTTCCAGCTTATGCTGGGAAAAATTATCGGTGTTGCTATGGTTGGTCTGACGCAGTTTATACTTTGGATAGGATTTACATTTCTGATTGTTTTCAGCCTGCAGCAGGCCAATCCGGAAATGTTCAAATACAAGGAACCGGCTAAGATTACAGTCGAGAATAAAGGTTTGTCGCAAACCGATATTCAGCAGCAGCAGGATGCTCTGAAGATTTCCGAAAGTCAGTCAAACCAGCTCCTGGAGGGAATTTCGCATATCCGTTTCGGATATATTCTGGTGGTGTTTGTATTTTATTTTCTGTTTGGATATTTGTTGTATGCCTCGCTGTTTGCGGCCATCGGATCGGCGGTTGACAACGATGCCGATACGCAGCAGTTTATGCTGCCGGTCACCGTTCCACTTATTCTGGCGCTGGTCAGTCTCAACTTTGTTTTGAACAATCCCGACGGACCTGTTTCCTTCTGGCTTTCAATCATTCCCTGGACGGCGCCCATTGTGATGATCGCGCGGCTCCCCTTCGAAATACCAATCTGGCAGCTGGCTTTATCCATGGTGCTGCTGGTCGGCGGTTTTATTTTCAGTACATGGATCGCAGGCCGGATCTATCGCACAGGCATTCTGATGTATGGCAAGAAACCGTCCTTCCGCGAACTTTTCAAGTGGATTAAATACTAAGAGCCTGTCTAAAAACAGCTCGTGTTACGACATTCCACCGTTCCGGCCACAATTAACCCCCGAAGAGTTCGCATCTCTTCGAGGGTTCTTACGCCGGCCGGGACATGGAACCGTCGTAACACCGGCAAAAACAACGGTTCCATGTCCGCAAGCTGGCGGACGATGGAATGTTGTTTTTGCCTGCAACATTAATTTTAAGACAGGCTCTGATTTGTTTTGTAGCTTTGTGTATTCAACTTTGTTTTTATGAACATCAACGAATATCACAAACGATTATCAGATGCGCTGCAGGCCGCAGCCAATCCTGTTGTTGCTGCCGGTGCAAAAAAATACATGAAGGATCAGTCCGAATTTTTTGGTGTCGGTTCTCCGAAACGCAAAGAAATTCTGAGCGCTTTTCTGCGCGAAAATTCTTTTCCGGCATCGGAAGATATCGAGGCTTTTGCGCTCCTGTGCTGGGATTCGCCACAACGCGAAATGCAATATTGCTGCATGGAAATTTTATACCGCATGCGCAAAAAACTTACGCCCGCACATGTACCTTTGTTCGAAAAGCTCATTCAGACTAAAGGCTGGTGGGATACTGTCGATTTTATTGCACCATCGCTGGCTGCTTTTATTCTGAAAAACAATCCGCATCTGATGGATGAAACCATTGCGCGCTGGCAGAACCACAGCTGCATGTGGATGAGGCGTGCGGCCATTCTTCATCAGTTGAAATATAAAACAGATACAGACGAAAACCGACTGTTTGCAACGTGCAAAGCGCTGTCACACGAAAAGGAATTCTTTATCCGCAAAGCCATTGGCTGGGCACTGCGCGAATACAGCAAAGTCAATCCCGATGCAGTCCGCCGCTTTGTTGCAACCACCGGATTGTCCGGTCTCAGTCATCGTGAAGCTCTGAAGTGGATTGAGCGGTGATTGTGGGTTTATCAGGATTTCATACATTTGAATCATGAAATATTATTTTTTCCTGTTGGCTGTTGTGTTGGTTTCATGCAAAAATCAGAAACACATGAAAAACGAAAATCCGAAAATCGGTAGCATTATGTACGAATACCAGGCATCGTCGGTGGCACCGCAATATCACCGCAGTTATGTGTTGCTGTTGTCGCACGATAAAATCAAAGTCACGGTTGACAGCTATGGCACTGTGCTGACCGATACCAGCATTGCCATTACCGAAGCGCAGTTCAACGATATTGTTCAAACACACGATTCGCTCGGTTTCAAACAGATTCCGAAAAAAGACAATAAGGGCTGTGTAGGCGGCACTGGTGCTGTGCTGAAAGTATATGACACTGCCGACTCGCTGATGTTCGATGGCTATATCAGCTTTTGCGGAGGTCAGGAATTTGGCACCATGCAAGGCGATGTGAAACAACTTTCGGAGAAAATAAAATCGTTTATTCCGGATTTCGAATCATTGTTAAAACGCGACTGGAAGCCGGAGGGCATGGATGAATAAGGTGCTTGAAAATTTGGATTGTTTCGAAGTACAGGACGAAGATTTTGAACATCAGTCGTTCCTGCACGGACGTCTGCATACACATCGTGTGATGGCCTGGGTATGCGTGCTGGCGCAGAAACTCAACATGGACGGGCAGGGAAGACTGGCTTTTTTTGCAGCAAAAGTGCATGATCTGGGCCGACTGACCGATGGCCGCGAGCCCGGTCATGGTCTGCGTTCCGCCGATTTGTTCCTGCCAAAATACAAAGCTTTATTTGAGCAGCACGGATTGCAAAATAACGAATACGACATTGTGTACACCGCAGTGCGACTGCATTCGCGATCTGATGAACCACCGACTGGCATCAGTCATATTGAAGTGATTCATTTGCTGAAGGATGCCGATGGACTTGACCGTGTGCGGCTTGGCGACGATGAACCGGATATCCGCTATTTCAGGAATGATATTTCAAAATCGTTGGTATCACAAGCCCGCAGGTTGTACGATATTACTGAAGAAAAAAGAAATTTGTCGCTGAAAGAGACGGTGGAGCTGGCGTTTGAGCTTGTAAACTCTCGAAGGGTTTGAAACCCTTCGAGAGTTAGAGACCCTACGCCTGATTTCTTTTATTCCTGCGGCGTTTGGCCTGTACCAGTGCAATCCATACAATGCCACCGGCCAGCCACAAAGGCCATAACATGATGATGCCGATGATAAGCAAACGCAGTATTTCCCAGCCTTTGGTGATGGCCTGCCACAACATACGGCCGAAGCCCGGTTTGTAGCTTTCAATTTTTTCTTCGTCGGGAAGGACAACATGGCGCGTTTTTTCGCGGCCATACAGGTGCAGCGTTACGGTTGCATATTTCAGCTGATCGTCCATCTGCATTTTGTCAATCATTGCCTGATCGGATTGAATCTGTTTTTCGAGTTGCTGCTGCATGGCGTACATTTTACTGTACGAATCGCCAGAAGCCTCTACTGAAGCCATTTTCAGATTATACAGGTCGGTGCGTTTTTTCTCCAGCTCTTTCATCAGATAGCTCAGACTGATGTCTTCGGCTTTGATGTTGCGGTAGTCCAGAAAGTCGATGAATTTCACAATGCTTTTCAGAAAGGTGTCGAGTTTTTCAACCGGCACGCGCACCGACATTTCGTTGGTAAGAATGTACGTGGTCGATTCAATGAGCGAGTCGGAGCTGATGCGTGTAGTGCTTTCATCAATAATGTCGCTTGAAAGGTTGCTGCTGGCTGTGTAACCTCCATGAACAAGCACCAGGTCTTCGATCTGATAGGTGGTCTTTGGAACATCCGGTGTACGGAATTTCAGATCGGCCGTGCGGACCAGTTTACGTGTTGAGTCCTGTTTGCCGATCCTGGCTGCTGCTGATGAAACCATGTTGCTGTAATCTTCGGCCGGAGCTGCTTGGGATTTCTCTGCCGATGTCATTTCTTCGGCAGCGGCTGTGGGCGCACTGCTCTTAGCGCCGCTTTCGTCGGCATACTCACCTTTTTGTTGCTCTGTGGCAGCTGATTCCTTGTCTGCTCTGGAGGAATCCCTCTTTGCTCCACCGCAGCTGTACGCCACCAGCGCAATGATGAGCAAAGGAATGATGAATGATTTGGTTTTCATAGGTTTTGGTTTTATTGGTTGTAAAGAAACAATTTTCAGGATGTGATTATTGTTCTATTCCATAAAACAAATTGATCCGAAAGAATACAAAAAACCCATAACTTTTCAGCATACTGAATGGTTATGGGCTTTATACTTTATTTTATTTCAGCAGCTTTATTGATTCTTTCATTAATTTTTGTAATACGATCAGCGTATGCCGGATTACTGGCGCAATCACCAAGCTTCTCCTGCCAATCGCCCATATCTTTAAACATTTTTCCGGTTTCTTCAAGAATAGATAAATCGTTTGGATTGGCTTTGGCTTTTTTCTGAAGAATTTCGAAATTGGTTGCAAATTCTTCATATTTTGCTAATGCTTCATCGCAACTGCTGGTTTTTTCGCCATCAGAAGTTCCGAGGTCTTCGGCATCTTCTGAATCGGAATCACTGGTTGCCGATTCTTTCTTATCCTTATCCCCGTCTTTTTTGTCTTTGTCGCCACCACAGCTGGTCATTAAAAAGGAAGCAAAAATTACAACAGTCATCAGTGCAAATACTTTTTTCATTTTTTTCAGGTTTTTAATTGGTTCCTACTCGTCTGGCTTTTCGGATTCCGCCCCCGGTATTAAAAACAGGATCTCTTTGAAATTTAAACTTTTATTTGCCGTAATTTCAACAGGCTAAAATACACATTTTATAAGCACAAAACAGATAATTGTGATTTAACTACCCTCTTCTGTAAAAAAAATGCTACTGAAAACAGACATAAAGTATCGATAAATCCTAAATACGACAATATTTATGAATCAAAACTTGAATAATACGCATGAAAAGTGTAATTTTGCTGACAAATTAAAATTATCTGTTATGAAAAATCTGAAAATTTTCGCTGTTGTTCTTTTTGTGATGGGAATGATAGCTTCTTCGTGCGAAGGTCCCGAAGGACCACGCGGACCCGCCGGTACTGCCGGAACCGATGGAACTGATGGTAATGCTAATGTAATTGTTTGCGGTTTCCCAGAAGATACGTTGACTGCATCAAATCCTTACTTAGACCTGATATTACCAGTGTCAGCTGGCATTTGTGATTCTTCAGTAATTTTACCTTATCTCCATCAATATAATTGGTATCCGATTGGTGGACTGGGCTATGGTGGCTACTACAATACGCGTTACTGGATATATTCCAATGATCTTGGTATTGCTATTATGAACCCTGATGGAAGTGATTATTCTGGCTCTGATCAGATATGGGATTCAATAAGAGTTTTTGTAATCCCTGCCAGTGATTTTCGCAAGGCAGAACAAAACGGAGTCGACTTCAAAAACATGAATGAAGTAAATTCTTATTTCGAACAGAAATAAACGGATTGTTGTATTCAATTAAATTCAAGCCTGCTGATCAACGCTCAGCGGGCTTTTTTTTTTCAACTAAAAAAACACATTGAATATTTCAGAAAACCCCAGTTTCCCTGATTCCTTCGAACTTCCATTGTTCGCTGGCATGTGAGAAAAACACATAACAGGTGTATCCACATGTTCTGTTTCCGAGATACGAAAAATAATAAAAACCAAGATTGCGGGCGGCATCGAAATACACGCGCGAACATTGAATTGTACCCAGATACAGCTTGCCATCGACCTTTCCGAATTTATTAACATGATTCATAAAAAAGGCCTGCTCGCGTGTAAAGCAATCTGCACCGCTCACCTTGATATGTTTTCCGGTGTTAATCAGTTGCGCCTGCAAAGTAGTGTCGTATGAGGCAATCAGGTCGCGGAAGGAAGTTTTCATGCGGTAATCGGCAAGCATCTGGTCTTTGTATGGCGGTGGTTTCAGCGCTGTGAGCGAATCGAACACGATCATAATTCTGGGCAGTGAATCGTATTCATGCTTCGATGTAATCACGCGCGCCGCATATTCATTCCAGCGTGCAGTGTCGGGGCCGAACTGTTCTTTTTTTATATCATCGAAATAGCGGTGACATATGCGGGTATTCAGCACCGAATCCATCAAAGCGTTAATCACTTCAAAGTCGTTTACCTGCTGCGCCTGCACGCCCGATGCCGACAACAACAGAAATAGTCCGCTGATCAGAATACTTTTTTTCATTGCGCTGATTCTTCTTTTGAAAACGGAAATTACGAATTAAAATTGTTTTGAGTTCGGGCTGTTGGGTGACTGTTGAGTGTAGTCTGATAAAAGTGATTGGTGGGGTTTTAGTCTGGAGACTGAACCCCGAAATACTAATAAAAAAGACTACACCCAACAGTTACTGGTACTAGCTTCTGTCACTCTGAGCGGTTCCGATGGCTATCGGAACGAAGGATAGACAGCTCTTGCTCTTACACCACGACGCTCTCAGATCGCTCCGCTTCGCTCCGCGCTCATACACTGTTGGGTGTAGTCTGATAAAAGTGATTGGTGGGGTTTAGTCTGGAGACTAAACCCCGAAATAAAAATAAAAAAGACTACACCCAACAGTTACACCACGACGCTCTCAGATCGCTCCGCGATGCAGAGAAGTCGTGGAAGCACTCCGCGATGCAGAGTAGTCGTGGTCGTGGTGTCCGCCCGATTCAAAAATCAATTTCAATCAGCACCGGATAATGATCGGAAAGAACGCGGTCGTTCGGGCGCTTGTCGTCGATGTGAGTTACAGAGCGGACTTTGACGCGCTGTACAAAAAAGTAATCGATGCATTCGCTTACATTATTCGTCGGATTAAAGGCGTTGTACGTTCCAGCCGGCCCGTAGAGCGGCGTTTGAGATATGGCGGATGCTTCGGATAATTGACTTTGCAGCAGCAGTATGGGCTGACTTCCGGCGCTGGTATTGAAATCGCCGCACAGTATGACCGGAAGCGTGTCGTAATTTATGGATTTTATTCTTTCAAGAATCAGTGCAGCCGATTTTTCGCGCGCCAATGCACCCATGTGATCGAAATGTGTATTTAAAAACAAAAATCTTTTTCCACTCTCCAGATGCTCGAAAATCCCATACGTGCAGATGCGCTCCAGTGCAGCATCCCAGCCAACCGACACGGTATCCGGCCGGTCCGATAGCCAGAAGGTTTTCTGGTTGATTACCCGGTATTTTGTTTTGTTGTAAAAAATGGCAGCGTACTCGCCTTTCTTTTTTCCGTCTTCGCGTCCGACGCCGATATAATCATACTCCGGTAAATTGGTTTTCAGATACAAAACCTGATCGTTCAATCCTTCCTGTATACCAAATATATCTGGCTGCTCATATCTGAAAAGTCGCACCACATCTTCTTTGCGTTGATCCCAGCTGTTGTCGCCATCTGCAGGATTATTGTACCGGATGTTGAAACTCATAGCCTTCAGGTGCAATGGTTCTGCCGGGAAATTGGTAGTCACAATGCGCAGGATCATGCGCCGGTTGCAGGCATGGGCTTTTTCTGATTTGAGCTTGTCGTGTATGGTGTATATGTAACTTTCATCGAGGGTCATTCCGGTCATCAGAAACGGATATTGATTGTGCAGGTCTTCCGTAACAACAGCAGGAAATCTTTCGCCGCAGCCTGTGGCGATAATCCGCCGCCGGTCGATGTTGGATGATCTCAGAATCTCATTACGAAAACTTTCTGCTCTTTTTTGCGAAAGGATGTTGTTGTAATCAGCGCTGCCACGCATATCGGTGTGATACTGAATTTCGATCTGCACCTGCGGGTTTCTGTTCAAAAAGCCAATGATGGAATCGGCCAGATCTTTATTGGCCTGTATTAACCAATCATCGTAAATAATTGTATACGGTACCTGACATTGATCGTTCATGTTCACCCGGGTGTCCGACAGTGCGAAAACACCGCTCTGCGCGCGGCCTGTAACACATACCATCGAAAGCACAATGGACAGAATAAGCGAAAACCATTTCATAATGTTGCTGTTATTAAACACGGGATCCGTGTTCTATTTGAGTACATGCATTTCACTTTAATTTTTATCGTCACAGGATATTTTTCCAAACCATTGTACTGAAAAAGCAGTCTCTGTTAGCCTCGCCTGGCTGATCATCCACCGCAGATCCAGATCTTTATCAGGATGACACGGTGGATGATGCTTTTTAAAGCATGCCGGGGCGAATAATCAACCATATGTTTCAATGATATAATGCATGCAACTATCCGATCTTACAAATCAAATGGTATTATTTTGTTTTTTTCCCGGCCGAATACGAGTAGCTTGCAGTGCTGTTTTCGGGAATCGACTCGTCTGTACTCATGACAACCATGACCACTTTATCGTATTCGCTTCCGTATGCATCTGCGCTAAATGTCGCAGCAGCACTGGCATCGGGCTTCACCGGCACAACTTTATACACTTTGTTGTCTTTGCTGTTCATCAGAATAAATGCGAGGCGGAATTTCTTTGACGCATCTCCGTTGAACTGCACCACAAAAGGTTTTTTGCCTTTTTCAATATTGAACGAAATATAATCGGCGGCATACGGATTCACTGTTGCATCGGTCTTTTCAACCGGCAACTGCGTGTGTGTTGCAGACTCTTTGCACTTGCGGAAATTGTAATGGGCATGATAATATTTTCCGTTTTCGTACACAGGATCATCAATATAATTGGCAATAATCCACTGCTCAAAAACGTCGTCGAACGATACGGAATATCCAAGCTGTTTCAGCGTTCCGGCAATACCTTCAATGCCATCGGACTGGTTGCGTATGAGCGTTTGGATGTAGTTCCATTGTCCGTATTGTTCAAACATGAACAGCATAAAAAGTTTTACCTGATCGTAATTCGAAAAATAAATGAGCGGAATGTCCGGCTCCATGACAAAAAACGCCAAATCATCCATGACATCCTTTTTATACAGATCGGCTGTGAGATATACCGAAGCGAAGGTGGAGAACTGTTCATCAATCCAGGCAACTTCCCAATAGCGTATTGGGTTTATTGTTGGCTCAGGTGAGTGATCCTGCTGCCAGTGCAGTAAATGACCAAATTCGTGTGCAGTGATTTTTTCGGCGTTGTAAAAACTGGTGGCCGAAACATAGACCAGTTCATGTTCCGAGCTGTGCCGGTTCCAAATGCGCATGGTCATGCTATCGGGCATCTGCTGTGCCGGATCGTAATAGCCGCCCCAGCTGGGTTCGTTGATAACAAGAATAAAAATGCGCGGATCATGATCAAGTGCGTCGGGCACAGGTCCATAGCGGAAAGTGAGTGAGTCGTAAAACTTCTCATCAAACGATTTCACTACCTGATCAATGTCTTTTTGTTCGGGCTGTTTGGCATCTTTTTCAACAAACACATAGCAATGATCGCCGGCTTTTTTGCAAACCGCTGTCAGATGCCGCTGCGGAATATGTTGCAGACTGGGCCAGTCGATGTACGAAGGTGTCCAGAATTTCAATGAATCACCGGCTTTGTACTGCGCCAGCAGCGCGTTTTGTGACGCTGTCAGCATAATGATTATAGCCAAAAACAGAAGTTTTTTCATATCGTTGAGCTTCTACAAGTTGTATTTTTCTTTCAGTGCTTTCAGTTCTTCAAACATTCCAAGTCGCGAATATACGATTTTCAATGATTGAATAATCAGGGTGTCATCCGGATCCGCGACTTCGGCCCTTTGAAGCCATGGAAGCGCTTTACGGAACTCAGCATACATTTTTTCCTGACACTGCTTGTATTTTTCTTTGTTGTCATAGGGAACTTTTTCTGCTTCATTGAACCAGTCAACTCCTGCATTGTAATATACTGCTGCAAGATTATACAAGGCATCGGAATAATCCTGGTCGAGTTCAATGGCATTTTTATAATCGCTGATGGCGCGCGCAGTGTCACTCAGGTTTTGCCAGATGATAGCACGTGTGAAAAATAAAAGTTCAAGCTGACTTTTTTTCAGCGGAATAACTTCGTTGAGAGCTGCAATGGTACGCTTGTCATCCTTTGTTGCTATATAAAAATTCGATTTTGCAATCAACAGTAATGTGTCCTTTGGGAATTTTTTCAACCCCCGGTTGATGGCTTTCAGTCTTGATTTGGCTGTTTTCGGATGCAACTCTGCATACAGCAATTTTGTTTTTGGCGAGGCCGGAGAAAAGGTTTGCAGCTGTTTCGAATATTGTTTGAATCCTTTTTTATCGTCCATGCGTTTCGAAATCACGGCAGCATTATACACGGCTACCGGAACTGAATCGTGCTGCAGATAACAGCTGCGCGCTGCATCGAGCTGATCGGTTTTACACAGAGAGTAACATTCCTGAAACCGTGTTGTATCCTTGAGTTGCGCGCTCGCATAATTACATAAAACTGCGAAAAGAAAAAATATGATCAGCGTTTTGAAAGTCATTGAGCTTTGATTTTCCATTTTTCTCTGAGATTATATTTGATGTTCCTTGTGCCGATAAAAACAGGTGGCGCGCAGATGGTCAGCATAAACGCCTGAAACTGTAAAATGTCCAGTACACTTGCTCCTCCGTCATCAATGGCTGCCATCGGGATCAATACCACGCTCATCATTACGACCAAAATGCCATATCCGAATGGCTGTAGCCAGCGTTGGTTGTTGAATACCGGAATTTTCACCGACGTAATATCCGAATAATTCAATGCTATTGTTTTGGTTTTATATACCGGATAGCGGCTTTTGACAATGGTGTCGGTTTTGTTTCCGTAATGTCTTATCAGCAGCGATGAATCGCACCCCGCATTATAAACGATCATCACCGAAAGCGAAGAATCGGTAAAGGACTCAATGGTCGACCAGATGCTTGTGTCTTTGGTGCTGAAGCGATACTGACGATCGCTATACAACTCTTTTACTTTCCCGTTTTTTGATTTCTCGAGATAAATACTTTTCTGTCCGAAGGCCGCCCGGGTAAACAGAGTCAGCGATAAAACAAAAAATATTGATCGCATTTGAGTGCAATTTACAGGTTAAACCGAAGTCCGATATACAAGCCATAGCTGCTGAGGGGATATAATTCCTTGTATCGTTTGATGGGTTCATTTGTGGGCTGAGTCATAATTGAGTTAGTGGTGAATGAATTAACGTATTCGACTTCTTTTTGCGATGTAGTCATGTCCGGCAACTGATCGACCCCATTAATGGTGTGTTCAGTAATGACACTCTTCCCAGGTGTATAATTCAGCAGCTGAATTTTAAATTCGGCCACCAGCGCCAGTTTGTCATTCATATGGTAGGCAGCGCCCAGCGAAGATAAAACGCCCAGATTGATTCCTTGTGAAAATTTGTAAGTGATTGTAGAATGTTCGGAATACCGGCTTATTTCCATACCTGCCTTTGAGCAAATGAGACCTGTTTTCATGAATGGCGAAAAGGTAGCATCGGGCCTCAGCTGGATAATAAATGCTGGCGAACCTCGGAAGGATTGAGCTGACTGGCTATCATAAGAATTGAAAGAATGATAATCATCATTTTCAAGATAATGAGTTTTGACAGGCGCACCATTCATATAGGCCAGGCCAAGTTCAACGCCCATGTTTTCGTTGAACATATAACCCACCGAAAGACCTGTCTGAAAGCCTTGCCCAAGCGAGTAGGGAACACTTTGGCTGGTTATAGTTGTTTCGGTAATATCTATATTATCGGAGTCCCAGAGACCCTCGGGTGAATTGATTTTCAAACCATATCCGGCATCAAATCCAATGTAAAACTGTTGACCATACAATGCAGGCGACATTAAAAACACCAGCAGGAATGCAAAAAATGAAGTGGTAAATATATTTTTCATAGTTGTTTTCTTGAAGTGAAAGTTATAATAGCAATTGGCTTTTTTTAAAGATTAAAACGCAGCCCTATATGAAATCCATAACTATTAAGAGCGAATGGTTCCTTTAAACTTTTCATGGGTTCTGTTACCGGTTGAGCAACATGTGGATCATAGGAGTATGGATTAACAAATTCGGTTTCAATTTCCGAAGTGGTCATTCCCGGTAGCTGATCAACACCGTCAATAGTAAATTCGGACATGACTTTCTTTCCAGGTGCATAATTCAGCCACTGAATTTTAATTTCGCCCACCAGTGTCAGTTTATCACTTAGTTTATACAGTGCGCCAATCGAAGACAAAATTCCCAGATTCAAGCCTTTGGTATAATCCCATTGACATTTTTCAAAGTAGCCAGAAGTTCCATCACCTTCGTGAATTTCCACCATGCTTGCCTTCGATAAAATCAAACCTGTTTTTATAAAGGGCGAAAATGTCGCATCCGGCCTGGCCTGCATGATGAGTGCGGGCGCTATTCTGATGGATTGTGCTGAGATAGTGTAATCCATGTTCGAAAATGATGTGCCGGCTGAATCACTCAGGTATTTATGCATTTTTACAGGTGTCCCTTTTTGAAATGCAATGCTTAATTCAACTCCCATGTTTTTATTGAACATATAACCCGCCGAAATACCAGTCTGCAGGCCCTGCCCAAGCGAAAAGCAAACATTTTCGTACGTTGATATTGTTCCGTCCTGATCAACATTACCGTTGTGCAAACTACTGAAGTATGGCGAGTTGATTTTCAGATCGTATCCGGCATCAATTCCAAAAAACAATTGCTGACCTAAGGCAGACGGCAACGACAGTCCGGTTGTGAGAAAAATGAATAGTGAAATGAATATTGACTTTTTCATATCGGGTAATTATTTTTTGTTTGTTTTATCCGGAAAGGTTTCGCGGTACCATTGTTCGTATTTATCGGCGCGCGAATTATTACTTACGGTGCAATGATACAGCCCTTCAAAAAATGCAGAGTTGTACCGATACGACATTATCAGATCGAGTGCATAACCGCCAAGCTCAGAGCCTTTATCGGGCCAGAAGGAGGAAAAGAAATGATTCAGACATGGCACTTTTTCTTGTGAACGAATAAACCGGATTAAATAATGCACATCGTCTTCTTTGACCCAGCCTGCCTTACAATCGCCTTGTACGGTAAGCACTTTTGTATCGCGGTATGGATGATTCCGTATAAAATCGAAAAATTCCGTAGCGCTCATGTCGTCGAATGACAAAAAGGGGATGGAGTCTGACTGAGCTCTGACGCTGTCATTGGTTTGCGCCAGTGCTGACTGGAATGCGACAACAAAACAAATCAGGATGATGAATTTCATATTCTGCTTGTTACAGATTGAAGCGGACACCAATGTTCAGCCCAATGCTGTTGAGCGAATAATTTTCTTTCAGCCAGTGTGAAGGTTCGTTTTGAGATGGTTGATTATTATAATCATATTCGTAGCTGTCAACATACTCAACAATCTTATCGGCAGTTGTCAGCGAAGGCAAAAGATCAACTCCGTTTACGCTGCTTTCTGTGGTAACTCTTTTCCCGGGCGAATATGCCATGTTAATCATGCGGAATTCGCCGAAAACGGAAAACCGGTCATTGATTTTGAAAGATCCACCGGCTGCAGCCGATAACCCGAGTGCCATGCCTTTGTTGTACTGATATTCAGTCTTAATGAAATCTCCGTTATTTACGCCTTCATGCACTTCTTCGAGACTGCCGGTGCTTAATACTACACCGAATTTCATATACGGACTGATCTTTCCGGCTGTAACCGACAACAACAATGATGGATTGATTCTGAACATGGTTGCCTTAAAGCTGTAGTCCATCGTTTCTGTTACGCCCAATGTATCGGTATTTGAATAATAAGCCTTGCAGGCAGTGCCGCCGAAATAGGCCAACCCAAGATCGGCACCTATGTTTTCAGAAAACATATAACCCAGCGTAATGCCTGTCTGAAAACCTTGTCCCAAAGAAAAATCCACTTTTTTATACGTTTGAACTGAGCCCGTCTGGTCAACATTGGTGAAAAACCATGTATTATCCTGAGGACTGATTTTCAGGCCATAGGAGCCTTCGAGTCCAACATATATTTGCTGAGCCTGTACCATCTGAGAAAAAAGACAGATAGTAGAAATCAGCGCAATTGCGGCAATCAGGTTTCTTTTCATATTGGTTTGAAATTTAAGTGAGTGTATAAACAGTCGTCTGAAAATGTATTTTTGAATTTCAAAGATAATAATTATCCGGTTGGAAGAAAAAAATAAAATTTGATTAATAAAGAAATTTTGATTTTATATCAAAACGAATTATAAAACAGACCAATTCTACCTCTCACGCATGGTGTCATACTGAACTTGTTTCAGTATCTGCCATGCGTGGTACATCATCCACCGCCGATCCTGAAATAAATTCAGGATGACACGGTGGATGATGATTGCGTATCTTGGAACGAGCTATTGGACTACAATAAAATACGTTTTGGTTTTAATTTTATAGGAATAAAACAGGTCATAACAAAAAAAAGGCGCAGATCCAGTCTGCGCCTCATGTAGATTAGGGTATTTAATTCTGAAGGGTTATGCCAGAGTTGTTTCGAGATTGATTGTCGTGTTCAGCAATCCGCTGATGGGGCAGGTTTCTTTGGCTATGAGCGCCAGTTCCTGAAATTTTGCAGCATCGATTCCGGGTACAACACCGGTGA
>Ga0074193_1002550_pt1 | contig 16097 bp, 18 predicted proteins | sample EPASupsiteHSE605_FD_64523 | JGI IMG/M metagenome (GOLD analysis project Ga0074193, IMG submission 64523) | Bioremediated contaminated groundwater from EPA Superfund site, New Mexico - Sample HSE6-05 | ecosystem: Environmental > Aquatic > Deep subsurface > Groundwater > Contaminated ... | reverse complement strand
TCGAGCCTGTGAGGCTGATAGAGTGGCTCGGGGAGTTATTTGCCGGGATGGTTTTGGGGAAAAATTCGGAACTTTTTTCGGGGAGGGGGTGGGGAGATTGGTACATGAAGAACCAAACCTTGCCGCTAAGGATCAGACCGTTCTTGAACCAGGAATGGTGGTAACAATTGAACCGGGTATTTACCTGCCCGGGTGGGGTGGAGTCAGGATTGAAGATCTGGTAGTAGTTACTGATGCTGGCTGTGAGGTTTTAACCCACTGTATAAAAGGTTTAACTTAATCAATATTCAAGCTTTAGGCAATGTTTAGCGCTTACATAAGGGTTTTTTAAACTTTATATGAGATACTATGGTAAACTGCGGCAATATAGGGTAATATTATACGGTATAAATGTACGAAGATTGTATCAGGAAGGGGCAAAAGCTGATGATTTCAACTAATGATTTTAAAACTGGTCTTACTATTGAACTGGAAGGCGATGTTTGGTCGGTCGTTGAATTTCAACATGTAAAGCCGGGCAAAGGATCGGCTTTTGTACGTTGTAAGTTAAAGAACGTAAAAACTGGTGCGGTAATCGAAAAAACCTTCCGAGCTGGAGAGAAGGTACCCAAAGGAAGGATAGACCGACGTCAGATGCAGTACCTCTATCAGGACGGGGATAATTACATGTTAATGGATAACGAAAATTATGAGCAGGTTTCCCTGTCTAAGGAACAGATGGTAGATGCCTTAAAATGGATTAAAGAAAATATGGTCTTGTCGGTTCTATTTTATCAAGAACAGGCGATAAATGTTGAGCCTCCAAATTTTGTAGAACTTGAAGTTGTTGAAACCGATCCTGGTATACGGGGAGATACTGCCTCCGGTGGCGGAAAACCGGCTAAAGTGGAAACCGGTGCCATGGTCAACGTTCCGTTTTTTATAAATATTGGGGATGTAGTCCGCATAGATACTCGTACCGGTACTTATATGGTTCGGGTTTAAATTAGATGTGACAACTCAGACGGATTGTTAGATTAGATTAAATTAAACAATATAAAGATATATTAATGTTAATCCAACTGCGAGATAATTTTGACCAGTTGGATTTTTATTTATTTTCATAGGTAATTTAATACTTTTTCCAACTAAAACCAATTGAGGAAGTATAGATATTTTACTTAGTGGAATAATACACCTGATGCACTCTGCCTAAAACCTTAGTTAAAAAAAGGGGGTTCTATTAGTGAAAGAACTGAGGGAAAGAGTTTCTTACTTACAGGGGTTATCTGAGGGACTCGATGTTAAGGGTAATACTAAGGAAGGTCGTATAATTAATGGGATCATTGAAGTTCTAGGTGACATGGTGTCCAGCATGGATAATCTTTGGGAGGTGCATAGGGAACTAGAGACCTATATGGAGGCTATTGATGAAGATCTTTGCGAATTAGAGGGAGAAACGTTAGAAGACTTGGAATGCGGCGATGAACTGGAAGATATGGTTGAGATTGCTTGTCCTAAGTGTCGGGAACAGGTTTGTTTCACCTCCGAAGTTCTTGAAGATGATGATGTTATTGAGGTTACCTGCCCAACTTGTAACGAAGTCGTGTTTATAAATGACGGTTCATTTGACCTTCAACCGGCAGTAATGGGTAATGATGAAGATATGGAACAAGGCAACCGTTCTAATGTGGTAGATATATAGGAAATCAGAAGATTTTTTGTAAAAACAGCTTTTTTGGGCTCCTGATATCAGGGGCCTATTCATTTTTAAATGGTGTTGAAAAAGGTTATTTATGATTTAATATAAAATAACCTCGGTATGTAGGTGAAGGTATGTTAATGAGGGTTAGGGGTGATATCAATGCGGATCTTACTGACTACTTTAAATGCTCGTTTCAGTCATTCCTCTTTGGCTTTACGGTATCTAAGAAGCTTCTGCCAAGAGAAGTTTTACGATATTCAGATGGAGGAATATACAATTAATGATCAGATAAATTATATTTTAGGAGAAATTTATCTTAGAAAGGCCGAGCTAGTAGCATTTTCTTGTTATATTTGGAATATAGATAAGATATTGGAGATTGGTAGTAAGTTAAAAAAGATTAGTCCGGCTACGATTCTGGTATTAGGAGGACCAGAAGTATCTTTTGAGGTTGCGGAATTAATGCGTTTACACCCCTACATTGATTATATAGTTTTTGGTGAAGGGGAACAGACCTTTAGCGAGTTGCTGCTGAATCTTTATCAATCTCGATCGGAAACAATAGTAGGCCCGGGTATTTTAGGATTGGCATATCGGGTTGATGGTCAGGTAGTTATGAATTCAGAACGGCCGTTACTAGGCGATCTCGATCAAATACCTTCGCCCTACCTATTAAGCGACCCGGTGGAATTAAAAAATCACGTTGTTTATTATGAAAGCTCCCGGGGCTGTCCCTATAATTGTCAATACTGCCTTTCTTCAGTTCAAACTGGTGTACGTTACTTTTCACTAGAAAGAGTCAAAGCGGACTTAATTTGTTTAATTAATAACGGGATTGAACATATCAAGTTTGTTGACCGAACTTTTAACTGTCATCGGGAAAGGGCCCGAGAAATTTTTAGGTTTTTGTTAGAACATATTCCCAATAAGCAGCAGATTAGCTATCATTTTGAGATGGGAGCCTCCCTTATAGATGAAGCCACTTTAAAATTAATTGAGATAGTGCCACCGGGACTGTTTGAATTTGAAATTGGAGTACAATCAACCAATTTAGAAACATTAGCCAGTGTTGAACGAAAAGCGGATTGGTCACTACTCAAACCGGTAGTTCAGCGGATATCTAAACTACAAAATATCCATATCCACCTGGACTTAATTGCCGGTCTGCCCAAAGAGTCCTACTCGTCATTCCGGCGATCTTTTAACGATGTATTTTCATTGCGGCCCCATCTGTTACAACTGGGTTTTTTGAAATTACTTAAGGGGTCCGGACTTCGGAAGCAAGCCGCCAGTTTTGGCTGTGTATATTCTGATCATCCCCCCTACGAAGTTCTTTCCACTGGGGTTATGGATTATGAGCAGCTGCTGCGTTTGCATAGTATTGAAGATTTAGTAGAAAAGTATTATAACTCCCATCGCTTTCAAAATTGTATAGAGCTATTATTGTTTGTTGGGGCGGGGACCCCTTTTGATTTTTTCGAATTTATGGCTTTATTCTGGGAGGATCAAGGTTTGCATCGAAGACCACATAGTGCGAATGCTTTGTTTCAAATATTAGGTAGTTTTGTGGAACAAAATGAGTCTAAATTCAGAATTAATTCTAGAGTTTTTATGGAAGTGCTAAAGTTTGATTACCTGCTTCAATCAGGAGGAGTTCAACCGTCCGCTTGGTTTTCACGAAGTTTCTTGAATAATCAGAAGCAGCGTACCCACGATTTCTTAAGCAGTCAAAAGAATATCATGAAGTTATTGCCACATTTTCAGGGGTGTTCTGCTCGGGAAATTAATAAGTTTGTCCATGTAGAAATTTTTGAACTAGATATAGTAGGATTAACAAATTGGCTGCAATCAAATCAGGGACTCGATCTAGGAGCCGTATCTTTAGAGGCACGGACACTTCCTGATTCTATCTTACATCCAAGTGCAGTTCTGTTCGATAATTCGGCCCGAGAAGGTATTTTGCATCAACCGAATTATTATCGTATCGACCTATGATTCTATAAATCTGCAGGTGAATAATAATCTAAAAATGGGACCACTTTTGAGCAGGAATTTTTTGTAACTTAGCGAATTAAGATGTCAGGTTATTTGTTGTTGTGGTTTACTCCTAAAATTTCAAGTGAAGGAGCGAACAAGAACATGAATAAATCAAAAATGATGAAAGCAAGGGATGATAAATGTCATAATTGCCCTCATTTATCCGGCTCAATCGAATCTATAAACCGCGATATTATCTGTTTTGATAAACCTAAAGCATTAAAGGCAGATGTTTTACCAGTTATTCAATGGGTAGAAAATACAGATCAGACCGGCTACTATCCGGCCAGTGAAGCCGGGCTTGAAATGGACCAGGACCAAGTGCAATATCGGGAATTGAAGAAAATTATGGATAATGTAACCGTGCCAGTCTTATTAGTGGCTGCCAATGGACGCGTGCTGGTTATGAATCCGGCTGCGGTTAAATTATTTGGAGTTTCACTGGATTTAAGCCCGGAGTATTCAATAGAGTATATTGAGTTAATAAAACGGGTTTGTAAGAATAAGGAACAGTTGATAGCTGACGAGTTACCAGTAATCAAAGCTTTACGTGGTGAGCAGGTGCATAGTTTTGAATTTGTCTTAAATTCCGCAGCTCAAGGAGAACTAGTAACGGATATGAGTGCCGCTCCGATAAAAGACGATCAAGGGCGTGTTTCCTACGTTATCTCTCTAATACGTGATATTTCGGAAAGGGTAAATTTTGAAAAGGCCAAGGATGAATTTGTGGCAATTGCTTCCCATGAACTGCGTAATCCCCTGGGGGTTGCTCGAGGTTTATTGCAGTTAATCCAGATGCGGTTCAAGAATCGGTTAGAAAATGGGAGCCACTCCGATTTAGATGATTATAATAAAGACCTTAAGCAGTTAAATGGTGTTTTAAGAAATATTGATCAGATGAGTCGGATTATTTCGGACCTTTTAGATGCCAGTCGGATTGAGTCTAGGCATTTGCAGATTGAAAATAGGCCCGTGGATCTATTAAATCTAATTGAAGAAGTAACCAAGAGGATGCAGGCGACCACTTCGGTATGCTGCATAAAAAATATAATCAATCAAAACGAATTTCCAGACCAACGGTGTTTAGTTTTCGGAGATTGCTTACGTTTAGAACAAGTATTAGTAAACCTAATCTCCAATGCTATCAATTACTCTTTGCCCGGTCAAGACATAGAAATCGGTTTGAAAAGTACCGAGGGTCAGGCCCTGGTTTTTGTTCGAGATTATGGAATTGGTATTCCTCTGGCAGAGCAAAAAAGATTGTTTCAGAAATTTTTTAAATCTCGGTGTCCTGAGCATAAAAACAGATGCGGTCTGGGTTTGGGGTTGTATATTAGTGCCAACATTATTTGGGAACATGGAGGGAAAATTTGGGCAGATAGTGAGCCCGGTAAGGGCAGTACCTTCTTTTTTACTCTGCCTGAAGACGATGAAGCGCCCCTGACGGCAATGATGAATTTTCGGTAATAATAAATGGTAAATATAATTTAATTGCAAGAAACAAAAAGAGGCAGGATTGTTTTGACAAACCTGCCTCTTTTTGTTTCTTGCTGGAATAAATAGGTGGTAACGACCGTATCTATATTACGGAGAGGGGGTGTAAAATGGCTACCGTTAACTTTAGAGCTCAATTAGATTCCCCAAAAATTTTTGATCCCCAGTCGCTGCAGACAGGTATTGCCAGTCATTTTTCTGAGGCAACTGCTAAACCAATACCCGGCAATGATATTATCCCCTTTCTAGTTCCTCGTGTGCAGCGGCTATTAGCCAAGATCCCCGTTGAAGATATGCTGGAAATGGAAGAAATCAGAATGCGTCAAGGGCGATCATTGTTACTGAGAATAGGGACCAATGAGTTTGGGTTGACTGCCGAAGGTAAGTTAACTAACCAATTGGAAGAGGGATTAGTAATCGAGGCTGCAGATCTGCATCGAACCCTGCAAATAATCAGCCAAAGTTCCATTTATGCACTTGAAGAAGAATTGCGCAGCGGATTTTTGACCCTGCCCGGCGGACATCGGGTAGGTTTGGTTGGTCAGGCAGTTGTGGAAAAGACTAGGATAAAGACGCTCAAATATATTTCCGGTCTAAATTTTCGGATTGGTCGCCAAATATTGGGGGCAGCCAATAAATTGATCCCATATTTGCTTGACCGACGTCATGAACGCATTTACCATACTCTTTTGGTATCAGCTCCACAAGCCGGAAAGACTACTTTGCTGCGTGATATTATTCGCCAATTAAGTGACGGGATACCAGAACTAGGTTTCCCCGGGATTAATGTAGGTCTAGTGGACGAGCGTTCCGAAATTGCCGGTTGTTATGCTGGGATTCCCCAAAAAGATATCGGAATGCGTACTGATGTTCTAGACCGTTGTCCTAAGGCAGAGGGCATGTTGATGCTCCTGCGTTCCATGTCCCCGCGGGTAGTTGCAGCTGATGAAATTGGACGTCAGGAGGATGCAGACGCAATTGAAGATTTACTAAGTGCGGGGGTTACCGTGATTTCCACAGTGCACGGCTCTTCCTTGGCAGACCTGGAACAACGGCCAGTATTACGTAATCTCATGGCGGAAAAAATTTTTGAAAGAATAGTTTTGCTGGGTCGCTCCCGAGGGGTTGGTACGATAGAAGCTGTGTTAAATGGTCGGAATAGCCAAATTTTGTGGGGTAAAATTCCAGGTACTTAAAGTGAACTTCTAATGACCAACGAAAAGAGGGGATCGGGAGAAAGATGCTGATTTTAAAGTTTAGCGGGATTTTAATGGTACTGGCTGCCGGTTGGTTAATTGGTTTTGGTGTAGCCAAAAAATTTAGACTGCGGCCCCTGCAGCTCCGCAATTTGCAATCCAGTTTGATGATGCTGCAGACAGAAATCAGTTATACAGCCACTCCTTTACCGGAAGCTTTAACTAGGGTAGCTAAACGTTGTGAACCGCTAGTTCAGGAACTTTACCTAGGGATTGTCAAACAGTTAAATTCACGACAGGGTCTTACTGCTGAGGAAGCCTGGAATGCTACCCTTTTCGATTGGCAGCGAAAGTCGGCTCTCCAGTCCGAGGATATAAGTATCCTGCAAAACTTGGGAGGGGTTTTGGGAGCTTCTGATCGTGAGGAACAGGTAAAACATCTTCTTCTCGCCCGGGAACAGCTGCATCAGGAAGAAATCAAGGCTGAAAATGAAAGAAGTAAAAATGAGAACCTGTGGAAATATGCCGGCATACTTACCGGATTGCTAATTGTAATTCTGCTTTATTAATCTGGCAGCCTAAATATTGAGGAGGAGAAATAATGAATATTGATCTGGTCTTCAAAATTGCCATTGTAGGCATAGTGGTTTCCGTACTGCATACCGTGCTGAAACAGGCCGGCAAGGAAGAAGTTGCCAATATGGTCACCCTAGCTGGGGTAATTGTGGTTTTGTTGATGGTAGTACAGTTGATCAGCGATTTATTTACAGTCGTAAAAACTGTTTTTCAGCTTTATTAAATAGATATTAGTCTAGTTTTAATATTGCAAGCAAATCTTTACACCAGACAGGGGTGGACTTGGTGGAGATTTTACAAATTGTCGGGGCGGGTTTAATAGTAACTGTTTTAATTTTAGTGATTAAACCGCAGAGACCGGAACTGGCCTTGCAGGTCAGTCTAGTTTTCGGAATACTGGTGTTTCTCTTTATGTTGGGTAAAATCTCTGGAGTTATCGATGTCCTAGAAGAACTAGGACAGAGAGCCAATATTAATAAATTTTATTTGACCACCATTTTAAAGATTATCGGGGTGGCATATATCGCTGAGTTCGGAGCCCAAGTTTGTCGGGATGCCGGGGAAGGCACGGTTGCCGCTAAAGTAGAATTTGCCGCTAAAATTATAATCATGGTTTTGGCAGTGCCGATAATTGTGGCCATTTTAGATTCTCTGATTAAACTGCTTTAATCATTCGCAGGCTCTAAGTGCCCAAAGAGGAGGAGCTATATGCATTATTTAGGTAAATCCATACATGTTTTATTATTAATAATCACTCTATTATTAATAGCTCCGGTTGTTTGGGCCGCGCCTCAAACGGAATGGTCAGCGACAGAAGAGTCGCCCCTCGGTATGATGAAAGCAGAAGAACCATCCCCCAGTATGATGGAAGAACCGACTCTGCGGATAATGGAAAAGTTGGATTTTAAACAAGTAGAGAAAACAGTCGAGCAGATGAATCAGGAACTAGGTAATTATATGCCGACTGTTGATTGGCAGCAACTGCTGCAAGATATTCGACGGGGAGAGGTTCATTGGAGTCTGCAGTCGGTTTTATCTGGAATAGGGCGATATTTATTTCAAGAGGTCTTGGCCAATACCACTCTTTTGGCCCAGTTAGTCATCCTGGCCGTGATCTGTGCAGTACTGCAAAATCTGCAAGGGGCTTTTAACGAAGGTACCGTGGGAAAATTGGCACATGCGGTCTGTTATCTGGTGCTTCTGACTATAGCGCTAAGTTCATTTGTAATGGCCGTGCAAATTGGCCGGGAGGCTACCGCCAGAATGGTGACCTTTATCCAGGCTTTGGTTCCGTTATTGTTAACCATGATGGTGGCGGTAGGCGGATTTACTTCAGCCGCCATGCTAAGCCCCTATATCACGGCCTCATTAGGAATTTTTAGTTTTCTGATTAACTATATCGTATTCCCGTTAATCTTCCTTTCTGCGGTATTGAGTATTGTCAATCAGTTATCGGACCGATTTCAGGTTTCCCGTTTAGCTGGTCTCTTACGTCAGGCTAGTATCTGGTGTCTAGGATTGGTAATGACTTTATTTATCGGAGTTTTATCAATTCAGGGAGCAATGGGAGCGGTTGCGGATGGAATTACCCTGCGGGCAGCAAAGTTTGCTACCGGAACTTTTGTGCCAATAGTGGGGGGGTCATTTGCGGATGCTATTGATGCTGTAATTGGTTATGCTCTGTTGTTAAAAAACTCGATTGGTATTTTAGGTCTGGTGGTTATGTTTGGTTTATGCATCTTTCCAGTTTTAAAAATTCTGGCTATTACCTTAGCTTACAAAATCGCTGCGGTTCTGGTGCAGCCCCTTGGCGATGAAGGTACGGCTGAGGCCCTACAAAGCTTAAGCGGAAGCCTAGGTTTGATCATGGTTACGGTAGCCTGTATTGGTTTAATGTTTTTTATGACCATAACCATTATTTTAGGAGTCAGCAGTCTTACCACCATGTTGCGTTAATACCAGGATGACGGGGAAAAGGCAGGTGATCAAGGCTGGAAGCCATCAGAAACATTATCCGTGAGATCGTGGCGATTGTATTGCTGGCTGGGTTGTTAGAAATGTTACTCCCGGAAAACAATTTACGAAGGTTTGTTAAAGTAGTCATGGGCTTATTTATCATCGTTACCCTGCTGGTACCAATGGTTACCTTTTTAGCTCAGGATGAGTCTTGGGCTGTAAGCGCCTGGCAGTATACTGGTGACCAAGACGGTGATGTCGCTAGTGTTTTTTCAAATGGAAAGAATATTAGTTCAGATATGCAGGAGGCAACTATTCAAGAATGTGAAAAAAGGCTGGGTCGTCAGGTGGAAGCGGTAGTAGCGCTAGTGCCGGGGATTAAAACGGTACGAGCTAGGGTACAAACCAAAGCCGGTCCGATAGGAGACACTTGGTCCGGCATAGAGTTAGTCACACTCGAAATTAGTTTGATAAATGCCAAAAGTGAAACTAAGAAACTTCCCGAATCAACTACATTATCCAATAGGGAGGATGCTGATTCCCCAAATGAGGAAGAAGTATCTAATGAAGGGGTATCTATTGTACGACCAGTGGCACCGGTAGAGATTACTGATCCCCAAAAAAGTTCCAATTTGATAAAAAAAGATGAAGGGGGGGCAAAAGGACCAGTAGTGTCCAATAAACCGGATGATTCCAGCGCTTCCGTGAATGAAAAAGAAATTGAGTTGCAGGTAAAAAGTACCGTGGCTAATTTTTACGGAGTTCCCCGGGAAAAAATCCAAGTTGTTTTTGATTAAGTAAATTTAGGTACTATTGCCAGAAGGAGTTGGGGTGAGGTGACTAAAAAATTATTATGAAGGATTTTAGGGAAGTGATCAATTTTTCAGCTCAGAATAAGGTTAAGGCACTTCTGATATTAGGAGCAATGGGAATTGTTCTTATAGTTGCTTCTACCTGGTGGTCGGGTAGCAGTTCTAAAGGTGTCTTAGAAACTGGCACGCAGAGTGGGTTAGTACCTACGGTGTCTTCGAATCAGGTCAATAATCCGCCTTTAGACGCTGCTAATTCCGAAGAAGAAACCTTGGAACGCCGGGTCGAATCAGTGTTAAAGCAAATCGCCGGGATTGGTGAGGTTAAAGTTTCTATTTCTTTGGCGGCTGGTTCCGAGAGAGTTTATGCAACCAACCAAAAAAACAATCGCCGGGAGGTTACAGAAAGGGATGAGCAAGGCGGGACCCGAACTACCACCGAGAATACTGAAGATGAACAGCTAGTTTTATTACAAGGCAATGGTCAGAATCCCGGACAGCCGTTGATTGTGCAGGAAGTCAATCCGGAGATTAACGGCGTATTAGTAGTAGCCGAAGGGGCTGGGGATGCTCGGGTTCGGGAGGAACTCACTCGAACCGTACAAATTGTTTTGAATGTTCCATCGCACAAGGTAATGGTGATGCCAAAGGTAAAGGGAGGTGGGTGATCAAGTGATAACCTTGGCTGTTGGGCGTAGGAATTTGCTGGTAGGAATAGGGTCGCTGCTGATTCTCGGGGCTATATTCTATTGTGGATGGCAGTATGTAACTTCGGTACAAGCCACTTTGAGTTCTGGGGATAAAGTTTCAGAAGCGGTTGAGGATAAGAGTGATCTATTAATCCAGAAGGTCAAGGAAGTTAAACCTGAGGGAGGAGATACTTCAGCCCCGGCCAGTGCGGGCATTACGGCTGGAAAAAATGCGGATGTGCTGACACCAGTGGATTCAATTCCGGCAGCAGCAGTGGGGGTGCGAGCTAAGGGAAGTGCTAGTGAGTTTTTTGCTGAATTTCGCATGGAACGGGATCGGGTACGAGGACAACAAGTGGAGCTATATCGGGAAATTGTCAATAATTCCGGCTCTACTGACAGCATACGGATTGAAGCGCAGCAACGGCTGTTTACCTTAACTCAAGATATGGAAAAGGAAATGAAATCCGAAAATCTTTTGGTGGCTCGAGGCTATTCGGAGGCCGTAGTTTTTTTACAACCCCAAGGGGTAACCGCAGTAGTTTTTTGTCCCAAATTTTCCGAGGAGCAGCAGCGCTCCGTAGTAAGCTTGGTCAGTCGTATTTTGGGTTGCCAGGAAGAAAAAGTATCGGTCATTGCCCGAGGATAGAGACAAAAGTAGGTTGCCAAAGTGAATCTTTCATGCTTATAATAAATATTGGGACATTGTAAACTCAGGTAACCTGATGGTGGCCTGAGTTTCGATTTACTAAGCCGCTTTGGATACTGAATATTTTATTATACGGAGAAGAACAGGAGGGTTTGATATTTTGGGTGGGAAATTAAAGATTACGGATACTACTTTGCGTGACGGTCACCAGAGTTTATGGGCTACCCGAATGCAATTAGAAGACATGTTACCCATACTGGAGCAAATTGACGCTATGGGGTACCATTCCTTAGAGGTATGGGGTGGAGCTACCTTTGATGTATGTCTGCGTTTTTTGGGGGAAGACCCTTGGGAACGCTTAAGGGTTATCCGGCAGAAGGTCAAAAACACCCAATTGCAAATGTTGCTTCGCGGTCAGTCTTTAGTAGGATATAGTCACTACCCAGACGATGTAGTCGAAAGATTTGTGGTCAAGGCAGCGGAAAATGGGATTGATATTTTCCGGATCTTTGATGCCCTTAACGATATTCGAAATTTAGAAAAAGCCATGCAGGTAGCCAAAGAAACGGGAAAACATGTGCAAGCCTCCGTGGTTTACACTATTAGTCCGGTACATACCTTAGAGCATTACGTGGATACGGCTTTAAAGTTAGAAGACCGGGCCGCGGATTCTATCTGTATTAAAGATATGGCCGGCTTACTTTCCCCTTATCGGGCTTTTGAATTAATCTCCGCTCTCAAAGCGCGGTTGAGTATCCCAGTACAACTGCATACCCATTATACCGGAGGCATGGCTATTGCTACTTATATTAAGGCGGCTGAAGCGGGAGTAGATATTGTAGATACTGCCGCTGGGCCTTTGGCTTTTGGATCATCTCAACCTCCAGTAGAAACTTTGGTCCGGGTGATGCAAGAAAGTGAACGGGATACTGGGCTCAATCTTCACGAGTTGTTCCAGATTTCAGACTACTTTGAAGAAGTGCGGATTAAACGAGGGTACGAACGGGGTACCACCCGTATTTCGGATATGCGAGTCTTCGAACATCAGGTGCCCGGAGGAATGATCTCTAACTTTGCAGACCAGTTGAAAGAACAGCAAGCCTCCCATAGAATGCCTGAGGTACTGGAGGAAATTACTAAGGTGCGGGAAGAACTGGGATATCCGCCTTTGGTCACTCCCACTAGTCAAATTGTCGGTACCCAAGCCACGGTCAACGTACTGACCGGAAAAAGATATGGCATGGTGCCGGGAGAAGTGCGTAAGTATGTGCAAGGTTTTTATGGAAAAGTACCCGGGGAGATTAATCCGGAAATTCGTAAAAAGATTCTGGGTAAATCCAAGTCCATTGAATGCCGTCCAGCTGATTTAATAGAGCCTCGTTTAGAGCAGTGTCGTGAAGAAATTGGGGAACTAGCCCGAACCGAAGAAGATCTATTATCATATACCTTATTCCCCATGGTGGCCAAGAAATTTTTTGAAGATAGAACAGCCCAAGAAAGCCAAGGACCAAAAGAGTAGTTAACGTTGAATAACTGGACAAATTGGTGTTTTACTGGTATTATAAGTAAAACTGCCCAGGAATCAGGGCGCCTGAAACTCTATAACAGAAAGTCCAGTTTAGTGGGTATCGATTAGGACTTAAAAATGGATGGGGGTGTTAGAGTGGATAAGGTTGATCGGGTTGAACTGGGTTCAATTAGGATTGCAGATGAAGTAGTATCCATTGTTGCCGGTCTAGCCGCAACAGATGTTCCCGGTGTAGCTGGTATGAGTGGAGGCATTGTCGGGGGTATTGCAGAGCTATTGGGACGGCGTAATCTCTCTAAGGGAGTAAAGGTTGAGGTTGGAGAGAAGGAAGCCGCGGTTGATCTGTATATTATTGTGGAATATGGGGTAAGAATACCCGAAGTAGCCTTGCGGATACAGGAATCGGTGAAACGGGCTATTGAAAGTATGACTGGTCTGGTTGTGGTTGAAGCAAATGTACATGTTCAGGGGGTAGTTCTCCACCCAGCGGAGACTAAAGAGGAGGAACCCCGAGTAAAATAGGTAAGGCTGAGCCAAACCCCCTGCCGAAAACAGGGGGTTTAAGCTATGGCAGAGGAGTGTCTTCATGAAACTTAAAGCAAAGGTTGGATTATTGCTTTTTGCTCTATTCCTTATGGGGTTGGGGATAGTATTTTTGGGACTAGCCCTAGGTTGGAGGTTACCCATAGATCAGTTATTGGCAACTTTAAGTCAGGTTAAAGGACGGTGGCTGGTGGGTCTATCCGGAGCCATTTTGATTTTTTTAGGGATAGTGGTTTTCTTTGATAATCTGAAATCTGCTTCCACTCCAGAGGGGGTTATTCAGGAATTAAAACTCGGTCGGGTAGTGACAACGGTTCAAGCCTTGGAAAGCGTGGTCCACAAGGCGGTTCGTCAGGTGCGGGGGGTAAAAGAAGTCAAACCCATAATCCGGGTAGATGCCGCCGGGTTGACGGTTATCTTGAATTTGGTGCTAGTTCCAGATATGAAGGTTTCGGAAATTGCCCAGCAGGTTCAAGAGAATGTTAAAAACCAGGTTAGTGAAATCGTAGGTGTTGAGGTGTTGGAGGTTCGTATAAGGGTAGACAATATCGGGTATGATTTGAACGCCCGAGTCGAATAAATAGGGCTTGGCTATAGGGGGATCTAGGGATGATTGAGTTTTGGAATGAAATAAAGGAACGCCATCTGGGAAAGATTGTCGGAGTAGCAGCCGGTTTAATATTTGGTTGTCTAATTTTAATTTTCGGTTTTTGGCGCTCGTTATTTGTAGCTTTGTGGGTGGTAGGCGGATATTTTATTGGTAAACGTTTTGACGAAAAAGGGAGTTTAAAGGACCTCTGTGGACGTATATTTCCGCAGCGATAAGATATAGCGATAAGATATGATAAGATATATAGTAATTAAAATAAATAAACCTAATAGTTGAGGAGGTCACCGGTCATTTAGCTATTGGCTGGGCGAGATAGCAGTGAGTAGAAGGAGAGCGCGGGAAACTGCATTAATGGTCATATTTCAAATGGATTTAGTAGGGGTAGAGCAGCAGAAAGCCCTTGAATTTGTGTTGGATGAGTTTCCAGTGGACTCAGCAGCGGTAGAGTATGCTCGGGAACTTATCACTGGGGTTTGGGAGTACCGTGAAACGTTAGATGGATTGATCCAGCGGGAAAGTTCGGAATGGAAAGTAAATCGCATGGCGGTGGTGGATCGGAACATCTTACGTTTAGCCATATATGAGATGTACGTTTTAAATACGGTGCCAGATCGGGTAGCGATCAATGAAGCCGTAGAATTATCTAAACGTTTTGGGGGACCGGATTCAGGAAAATTTATTAATGGAATTTTAGGTAGCCTGATTAAAAATCAGACTGCGGTACCGGAGGTCGATCAAAGTAATGACAGCCAGGATAATTGACGGAAAAGCTATTGCTGCACAAATACGCGGAGAATTGAAAGCGGAAGTCGAGAAACTTCAGAAAACTGGTTTGCGTCCCGGGATAGCCGTAATTATGGTCGGCGACAATCCAGCTTCGCAATTGTACGTTAATATGAAGGTAAAGGCAGCCGAGGAAATTGGGCTATATTCAGTTTTACGTATAATGTCCAAGGAGATTAACCAGGAGCAGCTATTAGCCGAAATATTTAAGTTAAACCAGGATCCGGCTATTCATGGGTTTATGGTCCAACTTCCCCTTCCGGCAACATTGCAAGAAAAGGAAATTTTGGAAGCGATTCATCCGGCTAAAGATGTCGATTGTTTTCATCCTTATAATGTAGGGCGTTTGTGGATTGGGGAAAGCGGGATCAAACCTTGCACACCGCTTGGTTGTATTACGCTGCTGGAGCGTACCGGGATTGAAATCGAGGGTAAAAAAGCGGTAGTGGTAGGCCGGAGTAATATTGTGGGCAAGCCGGTCGTTGCTCTGCTGATGCACCGTAATGCAACGGTGACTATTTGTCATTCCCGCACCCGTGACCTTACTACGGAACTGCGTCAGGCAGATATTGTGATTGCGGCCATGGGAAATCCGCAATTTATTACTGGGGATATGCTTAAGCCGGGAGCAGTAGTGGTAGATGTAGGAACCAACCGGTTACCCAACGGCAAGGTAGTGGGAGATGTAGATTGGTCCAGTGCCAGTAAGGTAGCGGGCTGGATTACTCCCGTGCCGGGAGGAGTTGGACCAATGACGATCGCGATGCTAATGAAAAATACAGTAGAGGCGGCGAAAGGCAGTTGCATGGTCTAAGGATACATACGGTAAGTGAGGTGGCCGGAAAAATTCAAGGGTTACTGTCGGAGGACGCGGTTTTGAGTAACCTTTGGATGCGGGGAGAGATCTCCAATTTTCGGGCACCTAGTTCCGGGCACTGGTACTTTACACTTAAGGATTCGTCCAGTTCATTAAGGTGTGTGATGTTCCGATCTAGGGCGAATCGGACTGGCTTTTTACCCCAGGATGGACTAAGGGTGGTTATTCGGGGGTATGTCTCGTTGTATGAACGAGATGGATCTCTGCAAATATATGTTGAGGAATTACAGGCGGACGGGATCGGAGCGCTGTGGGTAGCTTTCCAGCAGTTGAAAGAGAAATTGGCGGCAGAAGGACTTTTTGCCCTGGAGCGGAAGCGAGCCCTACCGGTTTTTCCTCGCGTAGTAGGGATTGTGACCTCACCAACTGGAGCGGCTTTTCAAGATTTGCGTACCGTGATTCACCGAAGGTCCCCCGGCACTCGGATTATTTTAGCTCCGGCTTCAGTTCAGGGTCAAGAAGCACCCGGGGAGATTCTAGCCGCTATTCAGGGTTTAAATAAGCGACTAGATGTGGAACTGATTATTGTCGGACGCGGGGGCGGTTCCCTGGAAGAATTATGGGCCTTTAATACCGAAGCAGTAGCCCGGGGGGTTTTTGCTTCTCGGATTCCGGTGATATCGGCTGTAGGACACGAAACGGACTACTGTATTGTGGATTGGGTAG